>Ga0265329_10000003_pt1 | contig 115616 bp, 100 predicted proteins | sample 41627metaG_FD_202091 | JGI IMG/M metagenome (GOLD analysis project Ga0265329, IMG submission 202091) | Rhizosphere microbial communities from Carex aquatilis grown in University of Washington, Seatle, WA, United States - 4-16-27 metaG | ecosystem: Host-associated > Plants > Roots >...
TGCGACTCGACCTTGATCTCACCGCCCATGCGCGCGACCGCGCGCTTGACGATGTTCATGCCCATCCCGCGCCCGGCCAGGGCATCGGACTGGGCGCGCGTTGAGAAGCCGGCCTCGAAGATGGCGCCAACCAAATCCTCGTCGCTGGGCTCGCCCATGTCGGCCAGCTGTCCCGAGGCCTGCAAGGTGCGGCGGATGGCCTCGCGGTCAATGCCGCCGCCGTCGTCTTCGAAGGTGAGGTAGACGAAATCCGCCTCTTGGGCCGCGCGGATGGTGATGCGGCCGCGCGCCGGCTTGCCGCGCTCGGCACGCACGGGCGCGGCCTCGATCCCGTGGGCCATGGCATTGCGCAGAAGGTGCAGCAAAGGGTCGGCCAGCTGATCCACGATGGCCTTGTCGAGTTCGACTTCCCCGCCGTGCACGGCCAGATCGGCCTGGCGGTGGCACGTGCGTTCGAGCTCGCGCAGGGCCGAGCCCAGGCGCGAATACGCCCATTCGAGCGGCACCAAACGCGCCCGCCGGATTTGCTCTTCGATGGACTCGGAGGTGGCGCGCATGGAATCGGCGTCTTCCGCCAGCCGGCGCGCGGTGCGATCGAGAAACGACAGCGCGTCGGTGAATTCCACGTCGATCTCGCCCAGGCGATCGAGCAAGCGGCCGAGCTCTTCGATTCGTCCAGCCGCGGGCAGATCGGTGGCCAGTGTGCCCTGGGCCGCGCGCAGACCGTGGCGAGTCGATCCCAAATCGCGCAGCACGCTGCCCATCTCGTGCACGCGCCGGTCGAGCCGGGTGCGCAGAATCACCAGGTCGCCGACGTTTTCCAGCAGGGCGTCCAGGCGTTCGACGTCGACGCGCAAGACCGCTTCGCCGCCCACGCGGCGGTCGGCCACGGCCCGGCGATCCATGGGGCGGCGGCGCTCGACGGTTTCGCGTGGTGCGGTCGCCGTTTCGGGCGGCGCACTGGAGCGAGGCGGCGGCACGGCCAAGCGCGCGCTGCTTAGCAGGGCGCGGATCTCGGCCACGCCCTCGTCGATGCGCTCTAGGATGCCGAAGGTGGGCGCCAGCTGGCCGCGCCGGATCTCGGTGCACAGCTCTTCGAGCTCGTGCGCCGCGCGCGCCACGGCGTCGAAGCCCACCGAGCCCGCCGATCCCTTGAGCGTGTGCAAGTGGCGGAAGAGCACGTCCACCACGTCGGGAGAAATATCGAGGGTGGCGGACGACGCGCGCGCGAGCGATTTTTGCGCCTCGCTGATGCGGCCAAGGTGCTTCTCGGCCTCTTCCAGGAAGAGACTGCGCAGCATCTCGGTTTCGCCCGCGTTCCACTCGGGCAGCATGCCGTGCTCGCCGCTGCCGTCGCCACTATCGGATTTCACCGCCATGGCGGCTGGATCCTACGCCTTGGTCCCGGCCGGCTTCTCACCCAAAGCGGTCAGGATGTTCGCCAGCGACTCGCCAAGCGGCGAGTTGGTGCTGGCGAGAAGCGGCGCGAAGGGCGCGAGCACGCGCGCAAGCTCGCCCCGCCGCTCGTGCAGAATGCGGGTGATTTCAGCCTCGCCCTGCGCGGTGAAACGCATTTGCGCGATGGCATTGGCCAGGGCCTTGCGGGTATCCGCGCTTGCGCTCGCGTCGCTGCGGGCGTGCACGGCGAGCGCGGCGAGCTGATCGGCTACGGTGCGCACGCTCTCGATGGCCCGCGTGGCGTCGGCGGTGGCGGTGGCGATGGTTTCGAGATAGGCGCCGATGTCCTTGGTGGCGGTGGCCGCGCGCTCGGCCATCTTGCGCACCTCCTCGGCCACCAAGCCGAAACCCTTGCCCTGCGCGCCGGCGCGCGAGGCTTCGATGGCGGCGTTGAGCGACAGGATATTGGTCTCCGAGGTGACGTCGTCGAGCATCTCGACGATCTGTCCCACCTCTTCCGAACGCGCTTCCAGCGCCTTGAGCTTGCGCGCGATTTCCGCCACGGCGGCCTGCTGCCGGGTCATGCCGTCGGCGATCTCGGGCAGCGCGCTCCCGGCGGCTTCGGCGGCCAGCATGATCGAGGTCGCCGCGAAGGAGATCTGCATGGCCCGCGCTTCTAGGCTGGCCAGGAGTTCGTTCGTCGCTTGCGCGATTTCGCCGAGCGATCCTGCGCCCGGCTTGGCACGCACGGTAAGGTCACCTTGCTGGGCGGCTCGCATGGTCGTGAGCAATTCTTGGAGTGCTTCTTTGTCGTTCATGATTCAATCACCGCGCTGATGGCATCGCGCACGTAATCGATGGTGCGCTCCATGTCGAGCAAGAGCGCTGGGCCGCTGGCGTCGAGCACGGTGGCCGACAAAAAGGTCGGCCGAGGCGGCGGCACGCGGCTGTGCTGCTCGTCCACGGTACCGATGTTCACCACGCGCTCGACGGCAAGGGCCACGCGCACGGCCTCGCGCCCGGCGTCCGGCGCGGTCTCGATGAGCAGCAGCTTGTCCTTGGGAAATCGGTAGGCCGCGCCTTCCGCCATCTCGTCGCCCGCGGGCTGAAAGCACACGGCAAGATCCAGCACGGGAAGGATGAACCCCTGCACGGGCGCGATCCCGCGTACCACCGCCGGCGCGAGCGGAACCGGGGTCACGTTGCGCATGGGCAGCACCTTGCGCACGACCCCGAGCGGAAGCGCGCAGCGCAGGCCGCGCAGCTCGAAAAAAACTACATCGAGAGGAGCAGCCGCCGGCATCGTCTACACGACCATGGGCGCGACTCGGCGCCGGATGAGCTTGCTGCGCAGCAGACGGAAGAGCACTTGGGTCACATCGTAGGATCCCATCTTCGAGATTTGGATGATGTCGCGGACCGTGTTTCGGCCATTGACGAGGTCGGCGATGGCCGCCTCCTCGCGCAGCAGTTGCCCGCGCCCGAAACTGGCCAGCTTGTCCTCGTTGCGAACGAAGGTCATATCGAAGTCGCCAATTTCCTGTTCGATGACCCGCCATTCTTCCACCCGGCGCAAGCCCTCGAGGATCAGACCATCGACGGGCAGGGCCAGCGTGGCCTCGCGCGCCTGGGCTGGCAACTCGGTCAAGGGACGGAAGGTGAAGCGCCCGCTGCCCCAGCGCAGACTCTCGAAAACCAATGCCGAGGTCTGCTTGGCCATGGCTTTGTGCAGGCCCGTGGCCGCGAGCAGCCCGCGCGAGCACAGGTAGGCGCCCAGCAATTCCTTGCTGCTGTCGCGTCGGCGGTCGTCGAGGACTTGCGCCAGCGCCTCTTGCGACAAGTGTCCGCCACCGACGAGAAAACGTCCGAGCAGAAATTCATCGGCCACGCCTTGGGCGCCAGCGAAGTCCACGCGGCCCTGGCCAAGGTAGATGTCCATGCGGGCCCGGCCATGAGAAAGATTGACGGTGCCGGTGTAGCCGCGGTCTTGCAACAGCAAGAGCACGTCGGCGATGGAAACGACGGCCAGATCGCCCGCCAGCGCGGCCCCGAAATCCGCCGACTCGCGCGCCGGGCTTTCGTCCTTGGCCTCGCCCGGGATCAACGCCGCCAGGTCGATGCGGCTGTCAGAACCGGCTTTGGCCTCTGGCGAGGCTGTCTTCTTGCCGACTTTCTCCAAGGTGTGGCTGACCACCGCCAGCAGCGCTTCGGGCGAGAAGGGCTTGGAGATGATGTTCATGACATTCGGCATGACCGCGAAACACTCGCCGATGTCCTCGCCCTTCGCGCTCATCACGATGACGGGCACGTTTTCCAGGCGCATGTTGGCCGAAATGGCACGGCACACGTCGTCGCCCTTCAAATCCGGCAGCAGGAAGTCGAGCAAGATCAAATCGGGCGTGCGCGCCTGCGCGGCCTCGATACCGCCTTCTCCGGTGCGCGCGGTTTCCACGCGGAAGCCGGCCTTGGTCAGCGATAGCTCGACGAGCTTGCAGATGGTCGGGCTGTCATCGACGACGAGTATGGTCTCTCCTGACATCGGCCGTGGCTCCTCTTTTCACACACGGAGTGGCGCGGCAGTCTACAACGGGCCGCACCCAAGGGACAACGCGCGCGAGGGAAAAAGCCTGTCTGCGTTGGCCTGCGTCAGTTGGCAGGGCCTGCCCGGCTTTACTTCCATTCCTGGGCTACCGATTGAGAACCATAGGAGATCCGAGCATGGATGCCGCGACATGGCTACGCCAAATGGGCGGTGGTGGAGATCCCGCCCAAGCGGACAAGCGCGCCCAATTAGCCGAGCTGTGTGGCTACCTAGCGGGATTGGACACGCTCGATGGTCTGCTTTTCGAGGGCATGGAGCGCGTGGCTGCGTTCTTCGCCGCGGGACGGGCAGTGGTCTTCATTCCCGATCGCGACAATCACCTGCGTGCGGTGGCCTGGATCAGCGATTCCGTGCGCGAGCTGCGCCTGCCTCGCGACCCCGGCAACCTGGTCGGCTGGGCCGTGGCGGCGCGGTCGCCGGCCAGCGTCCGTAATGTGTGGGATCTTGCCGAGCTGGTTCGCTTACACCCGCGTTTGCGCCCGGACGATCGCCTGGATCAGTGGCTGGGTCTGCGGCTTCATTCCGTGATCCTGGCGCCGCTTCTTGACCAGGACAAGGAAGTGGGCGCGCTTCTTATCGCCAATCGCACCGACGAAGCCAGTGTCTTTCCCGCGCGCGACGTGGGCTATGCGGGCGAGGTGGCCAAGACCGTCGCGGGCAGCCTGGCCGCGCAACTCGGCTTGCGCACGTCGGTTCAGCCCGTGGAAGCGCCGGTGGCCGCCAAGTCCACGCCCACCATTCGCCCGTCGGCAGCGCAGGCGTCGGTCGCCACCATACCGACCCCGACGGCAATCCGGCCAGTCACGCCTCCGGCCCCGGCGAGTTCGCGGCCAACCACGCCTTTGGCAGCGGCGGGCTCGCGGCCCGCGACGGCAGGGCCCGCCGCGGCTCGCGACGGCGCCAAGGAACGACCCTCGCCGTGGCCCGCGGGCAAATGGGACCATCTCGTCCAGGCCAGTGTCATGCAGGCCGAGCAATTGGCCAAAGCGCTGGCTTCGGCCGAGGCTTCGGCGACGGATCCCGGCCGTTTCCTCATCGAGAAGGTCGGCATCGCTCGCGCCGACGTGGAGAAGGCTGTCTCCAGCTACTATGGCGTTCCGTTCTACCGATTCACCGCCCAGCAATCGATCCCGGAAGATCTCCGCCAGCGCCTGCGCGTGGAATTCTTGCGCAAGATCGGCGCCGTGCCTATCGAGCGCCGCGGGCCGCGACTGATCGTCGTCATCGACGATCCGCACGACATCCAGCGCGCCGATGCCCTGCGCTCGGTGGAAACCGATCGCGAGATCGCCATTCACGTTGGTTTTCGCGACGAGATCCTGGCCTGCATCGAGCATTCGTATGGACTCAAGTCCGACGTCAACGTCCTGATCAGGGAGCTGTCCACCGACGAGAGCACGGGCGCCGTGGACGAACCCAGCGAGGACGACGACGTCGAGGAAGAGGAATCCGACAGCGCCATCATCAAGCTGGCCAACCAGGTCATCATCGATGCCTACCAGCGCGGCGCTTCGGATATCCATATCGAGCCCTACGGCAAGGAAGAGAACACACGCATCCGTTTTCGCATCGATGGCGATTGCATCGCCTACCAGGAAATCCCCGCCATCTTCCGCAACCCGCTGGTGGCCAGGTTCAAGATCATGGCCCGGCTCGATATCTCGGAAAAGCGCAAACCCCAGGACGGCAAGATCAAATTCCGCATGCGCGACCGCACCATCGAGTTGCGCGTCGCCACGCTGCCCACGGTGAACGGCAACGAAGACATGGTCATGCGCATCCTGGCAGCGTCCAAGCCCATTCCCCTCGACGAAATGGGCATGAGCGAGCGCAACCTGCGCGAGATGCGGACCATCATCGCCAAACCCTACGGGCTCATCCTGTGCGTGGGGCCGACCGGGTCGGGCAAGACCACGACCCTGCACTCGGCTTTGGGCTCGATCAACACGATCGACATGAAGATCTGGACGGCTGAGGATCCGGTCGAAATCACACAACCGGGCCTGCGCCAGGTACAGGTGCAGCCCAAGATTGGATTCGACTTCGCGGCGGCCATGCGCTCGTTCCTGCGCGCCGATCCCGACGTGATCATGGTCGGTGAAATGCGCGACAAGGAAACCGCCAGCACGGGCGTCGAGGCGTCGCTCACCGGCCACTTGGTGTTCTCGACTCTGCACACCAACAGCGCGCCCGAGACCATCACCCGCATGATCGACATGGGGCTCGACCCCTTCACCTTCGCGGACGCCCTCTTGGGCGTGCTGGCGCAGCGGCTGGCGCGCGGGCTTTGCAAAAAGTGCCGCGAACAGTACCTGGCGGACCGGGACGAGGTTGCTGAGATCATCCAGGCTTTTGGCGAGGAAGCCGCCGCCGCGCGCGGGATCGGCCGCGGCGACTTCAAACTGTGGCGCGCGCCAGGCTGCGACCTATGCAGCAAGACCGGTTACAAGGGCCGGATCGCGGTGCATGAGCTGCTGGTCGCCGACGAAGGCATCAAGCGCGCCGTCGCCAAGCGAATGCCCGTCGAGGAAATCCGCAAGCTGGCCGTGGCCGGCGGTATGACGACTTTGCTTCAGGACGGCATTGAAAAAGCCATCGCGGGCAAGACCGACCTCAAGCAAGTCTTGGCCGTGTGCCTACGCTAACGCTTCCTGTTTTCGAGGAGGCGGATCTGGTAGCGCGCGGAGCCTGCGTCGGGGCCGCTGGGCAGGAGCTCGACGTAGCGACGATAGGACTGCAGCGCGGGTGCCGATTGGCCGGCGTTGCGGTAGGCCTCGGCCAAGCCAAAGAGCGCGGTGCCGTTGGTCGGGTTGCTGGCGAGCGCCCGCTTGAACAGCACAATGGCGCGCGAGGGCTGGCGATGGTTCAGGGCCACGTAACCCTGGGCGGCCAGGGACGGCGGAGCATTGGGCCTGGCCGCGCTGGCCTGGGCACCTTGGGCCTTGGCCGGTGCCTTTGCTTTGTGCGCGGCGATGGGTCTATTGGCGACCGCGTTCTTGGCGGGCTTGCCCAGTAGCGGCACCTTTTCGCTGGGACCGTTGTTGGCAATGGGTTCGACGACTGGTCCATGAGCTGGGCTGCCTTCGCTGGCTTCCTCGGCTGTCTCTGCGGCCTTCGCGGGGGCGGATGCCGCGGGCACCGCCAAGGACGGCGGCGGGTTTTCGGCGGTTCCTGGGGAGGAAATCACCGCCGAGGGCAGGCGGTGGTGCTGCCAAAGGATGCCGGCGTAGGCCACGATTGCCGCCACCAACATCGTGACGAGCAACTTCAAAAAGATACGGGGCTTGGCAGGCTCCACGCGAACGATGACGGTCTTTTCGGCACCCGGGTCGTACAGAGACGAGGGCAGGGGACCGGTAGCCGCGCGCGCTGGGGCAATAGGCGCCGCGACCGGCCGCAGGTGGGCGGGGGCAGGTTCAGGCGGGCTGCGCTCTGGCGGGGACGGCCGGAGCGCGGGCGGCTCCAGCACGGGGAGCGCGAGCGGCGCGGGCGGCGCTGGCATGGGGAGCGCGAGCGGCGCGGGCGGCGTTAGCACGGGAGGCGCGAGCGGCGCGGGCGGCGTTAGCACGGGAGGCGCGAGCGGCGCGGGCGGCGTTAGCACGGGAGGCACGAGCGGCGCGGGCGGCGTTAGCACGGGAGGCACGGGAGGCGCGAGCGGCGCCACGGGCAGGGGCTTGTCCGCGCTGCGCGCCCGCTCGGCACTGTCCATGATGTCAAAGAAGGGAGCCAATTCGGCCATTTCGCCCAAGCGCTGCCGAGAATCGCCGCCGCGAGAGAGACGGTCGTTGCGCCCTACCCGGCGCTCGATAATCCACTTGTGCAACGTCGTCAGGTCGCGCAAGCGCAAGGAGCGGCCAGCCTCGGTCTCGATCACCCACTCGCCCGCCTCTTCGCCGTCGGATTCGCGACTTGCCTTGGCCGGGCTGGCTCCGGTCGCCGGGGTCGCCGGCCGCTTGACCACGAACTGGTGCCCGCAGTCGCTACATTGCACCTCGGTCCCGAGGTCGCTGACATTCGCGTCCTCGACTTCATATTCGGACTTGCAGCGTTCGCAGCGGACATCCATCGGACTTAAGCCTAGGTCACATTCTTAGCACCCGGTTTCCGAGCGCACCTGATGAATGTACCCGAAATCCGCCTGGCTATGCTAGGCGTAGACAGATCAAGAAGAGGGCCAATCCAACCAAGAATCCCGCTCCTGCAAACGCTGCTGGCGCCCGCCGAAGTGCAAGATTCGCGTCCACGCCCTTGCGAAAGAAGGCCACCGCGGACGCGACCCAGGTTCCAAGTCCGAGCAAGGCGAGCAAAACAAAAGAGATTTTTGGCCGCGGCCGCTGTGCGAGCCGCTCGGCGTGCCACCTTGCGCGCTCCTCGAAGGTGGTCGGTGATGCGCGATCTTCCGAGGCGGCCAGCAGGCGGGACAGCCGGCGATCGAGACTGGGCAGGCGTTCGGCGTACGGCGTGTAGAACGAGCGCGTGCCCAGCAAGGCAGCCCGCTCGGCTTCGAAGGCCGCGCGCGCGGTGGTGTAGTCGCCCTTGGTGACCTGCGCAATCCCAATGGCATCCAGCCGGTCCAGCGCGCTGCGCGTGAATGGACTGCCAGGCAAATAGAGACGCCCAGCGTCGAGGTAGAAGCGGATGGCCTCGCTGATTTCGCCGTGCTCTTCGGCCGCGACGCCATTGCGATAGGCGGCTCGCGCGTCGACGAGAAGGCGCACGACGATCACGCCCAAGGCAGCGGCGACGCCAAGGAGGACGATGACCGCCTGGCGCCGGAAACCGCGCATCAGACGAAATCCCGCTTGCGGAAGATCAGCATGGCCAGCACCAGGACGACGAGCGAGTAGCCAATGCCGTAACCCGTGGCCGAGAGCATGTAGTCAGCGCTCACGAACTGGCGGTGCACGGACGGATCCTCGGCGCCGACGATGGCGCCCGAGGGATAGAACAGGTGCAGATTCGGCATCAGGTAGCAGAAGAGATTGAGGATGGCCTTGGCGCCGGGTCCCAGCTTCTCGCTGAGCGCGCGGATGTCGGGCACGGAGCGGCCGACCACGAAAAAGCCCAGGGCGAAGAAGCCGGACAGAAACGGACTGGAGAAGGCCGAGAAAAACACGGCGATGGAGGTCACCACCATGACGTTGACGAACAGCAACCACACTGCTTTGACCATGGCCACGTCGAAGTGGGCGTCCTCGCTGGCCAGGACCAGGGCCAGGACCGCGCCCATCACGGCCATCTGCACCGCCAAGGTGAGTAACATGCCCAGCCACTTGCCGAGCACGAATTCCCAGCGCCACAGCGGCTTGGGCAGGATGGTGTACACGGTTTTGAGGTCGAGCTCTTTGTAGAGCAGGTTCACGCCCACGAAGATGGCGATGATGACCCCGAAGATGTCGATGCCGAAGAGGCCGACGTCGCGAATCGTGCGGACCTCTTCGTGCAGGGTGAGGTTGCCGATGGCCAGCGCCGATAGGATGATGAGCACGGCGAAGAAAAGCAGGCTGTATAGGATCTTGTTGCGCACGGCCTCGCGAAAGGTGTTCCAGACAATGGCGGTGATGCGATTCATGCCGCCCCCTTGTCCGACCCACTCGTCGATTCGACCTCGCCGGCTTCGCGCACGAAGAGATCTTCCAGCGACTCGCGCCGGGGCGTGACCGAGATGATGCTGGCCTTGGCGGCGAGTGCGGCGCGCAGGAAGGCGTCCACATCCGTGCCCTCGGGCAAGTCGGCGAGCATGCCGTCCGGTGTTTGCCTGATCTTCGCACCATCGGGTAGGGACGGGATCTGGCCGACCTCGTGGCGCAGGCAAACCTCAGTGGACAGCAGGCGCGCGGTGAGCAGTTCGGACAGCGGCCCCACGTTGCGGATGCGGCCGGCGAAGATCATGGCCACTCGGTCGCAGGTCATTTCCACGTCGGGCAAGATGTGGGTCGAGTAGAGCACCGTGCGTCCTTCGCGCCTAAGCTCCAGCATGAGATCGCGGATCTCCTTGCGACCGATGGGATCGAGCCCGGTCATGGGCTCGTCGAGAACCACGAGTTCGGGATCGCCCATCAAGGCCTGCGCGATGCCGATGCGCTGGAGCATGCCCTTGGAGAATTTGCGCAGGGGCCGGCCGCGCGCATGGTCCAGGCCCACGCGCGTGATGAGCCGGGCGGCCCGGGCGCGCCGCTCGGCGCGGGGCACGTCGAACAGGGAGCCGACCAAGTCGAGAAACTCCTCGGGGGAAAGATATTCGTAGAAGTAGGGGCTCTCGGGCAGGTACCCGAGACGGCGTTTGGCTTCGCGATTCGGCACTGGCCGGCCCAAAACCTCGGCGCGGCCGTGCGACGGAAACACCAGGCCCATGAGCATCTTGAGCGTGGTGGTCTTGCCCGATCCGTTGGGGCCAAGGTAGCCGAACACCTCGCCGCGCCGAACGTCGAAAGTGGCTTGTTTCACGGCCTCGACCCGCTTGCGGAAGAAACCCAGATGAAACGTCTTGGCCAGCGCGTCGGCGCGCAGGACGATTTCACTCATTGGAGTTTCTCCATCTCAGTCGGCCTGGTGCCTGCGGTACCAGTAGATGGTGCGCAGGAGGCCTTCTTCGAGATCGACCTTGGGCGCATAGTGCAAGAGCTCCTTGGCCTTGTCGATGTTGGGGATGCGCAGCTCGACATCGGCCTGGTTCCACGGCACGTGCTCGATGTGCGATGAACTGGAAGCTAGGCGAATGATTTCCTTGGCCAGGGCATAGATGGTGAGGGTGGAGCGCGGGTTGCCGATGTTGAAGGCGTGGCCGACCGCCTCGTCGTGCCCTAGCGCCAGCGCGATGCCGTCGACGATGTCGTCGACGTAGCACCAGGCGCGGATCTGCGACCCGTCGTTATGGATGGACAGCGGCTGGCCGCGCAGGGCGCGCACGATAAAGTGGTGAACCGCGCCTTCGCCGACCTGGCGCGGGCCGTAAATGTTGAAGGGACGGATGGAAACCGTGGGCAGCTTGTACTGCTTCCAATAGTTCATGGCCAAGTGCTCGGTGGCGAGCTTGGCCACGGCGTAGGTCCAGCGCGCTTCGCCCACGGCGCCGAGGGTGGTCGCGTCCCACTCGGTCACGTTGTAGGCATAGCGGCCGAACACTTCGCTGGTGGAAAAATCGATCAGGCGCTTCACGCCGCCCGCGGCCAGCGCTGCTTCCAGCACGTTCATGGTGCCGAGCAACGACACGCGCATGGTCAGCACGGGATTGCCGAGCACGGTGTCCACGCCCGCGATGGAGGCGAGGTGAATGACGACATCGCATCCCTCCATGGCCGACTTGACCGCGACGGCGTCGAGCACGTCGCCCTGGATGGTGCGAACGTGCAGGTGCTTGTCAAGCCCGGCCGGGCCCAGGGCGTTGCGCCGAAAGGTATCGAGCACGACGATTTCGTTGTCCGGGGCAAAGCGCTCGACCAAGTGCGAGCCGATGAAGCCAGCGCCGCCGGTCAAGAGAATGCGCCGTCCGGAAATCACGGGATTCGCAAAAGAACTGTCGCTCATGGGTGACCAGAGGCCGTATCATAACCGAACTGGTAATCGATGCCTGAAAAGACCGGGCCAAGACCGCGCCGCCGACGTGCCGGCGTGCTGATTCCCCTGTTTTCGGTGCGCACGAAGGCGGGTTGGGGCCTGGGCGAGATCCCCGACGTGGTGGCCATGGCCACGTGGGCGGCGCGAGCCGGGATCCGCGTGGTGCAGATGCTGCCGGTGTGCGCGGTCAGCGGTGGCGAGACCAGCCCATACTCGGCTGCCACGGCTTTTGCCATCGATCCTGTCTACCTCGGCCTCGATGCGTGCGAGGATTTCGTAGCCGCCGGCGGACGGGCGGCTTTGTCCAAGGCCGATCGCCAACTGCTCGATGAACTGGCCGCGACTGCTACCGTGCCCTGGAACCGGTTACGGCCGCTCAAGGAGCGCGGTATGCGCCTGGCGTTCGCCCAGTTTCGCAGCCAAGAATGGCGGCGGCGCTGCAAGCGCGCGCGCCAGCTCACCCAGTTTCGCGAGGAGAACCGCGACTGGATCGAGGACTGGGCCTTGTTCGCGGTCCTGCACCGCCAATTCGACATGCACTGGCGGGAATGGCCGGCCGAGCTCGCGGATCGCCACCCGGGGGCCCTGGTACGCGCGGCGAAGGAGCACGCCGAAGAAATCCTTTTCGTGACCTGGCAGCAGTGGCAGCTCGACGAGCAGTGGCGACTGGCGCGCGCGGAAGCAGCAGCGTTGGGTGTCGACTTGATGGGCGATCTGCCCTTCGTGGTGGCCGAGGACTCGGCCGACGTGTGGAAAGAGCGCAACCTGTTTCGGCTCGGCCTGCGCGTCGGGGCACCGCCGGATGCCCTGTGCGCCGAAGGTCAGGATTGGGGTTTGCCACTGTTCGACTGGCGCGCCATGGAGAAGACCGACTTCGCCTGGATGCGCCGGCGCGCCGAACGAGCGGGCCGACTTTTCGGTCTCTACCGCGTGGACCACGTCATCGGCATGTACCGTACCTACTATCGATCGGCCGATGGCAAGAAGTCCGGCTTCTCGCCCTCTGACGAAGAAGCACAAATTCGTCTCGGCGAAACCTTGCTCGCCATCATGGACGAGTATGGCGAGGTGATCGCCGAAGACCTGGGCATGGTGCCGGAATTCCTGCGCCCCTCGCTGGCGCGCCTTGCGTTGCCCGGCTACCGGGTTTTGCGCTGGGAAAAGGACGACCTGTGGCGGGACGGTCGCATGCAACATTTCTTTCGCGACCCCGCCAAGTGGCCAGAGATTTCGGTGGCCACCTCGGGCACCCACGACACCGAGACCCAAGCGGTGTGGTACGACGGGCTCTCGCCCGAGCAGCGCGGCTATCTCGCGCGCATTCCGGGCCTCGAACACCTGGATGCCAACCGCGGTTTCGACGAGGGCGTGCGAGACGCGCTTCTGCGTGTGCTCTACGGATCGGCCTCGGATCTTTGCCTGGTGCCGTTTCAGGATTTGATGGGCACGCGCGAGCAGGTCAACGTGCCCGGCTCGGTGAACGAGCACAACTGGACCTACCGAATGGCCATGGCTGTGGACGCGCTGTGCGCCGACCAAGCAACCAGCGAGCGCTTGCTCCGCCTGGCCGGCGATTCGCGCAGGATTGAGAGCCTCGCCGAGTCCAAGGGCTAGCCGATAGGGTACACTGCGCGTGACCGGCATGCTTCATCGTCCTTCCAACAGGACTCTCGCGCTGTTGCTTTTTCTCGGCGTCGTTGGGTCGACCAGCACCGTTTTTTGGGTAAGTTCGGCGCGCCTGGTTCATCCGCGGCTCTCGGTTTTTTCGCTGCCCGTGCTCGCGGGCCTTGCTCTCTGTCTGGCACTGACGTCGCTCAATCTCGCCGCTCGCTGGTTCAGATGGCACTTTCTCATTCGGCGCTTCATGCGCAGCATTGCTACGCGCGACAGCCTAGCGGTGTACTTGGCCACGCTTCCCGCCATCGTCACGCCGTTCTTCATTGGAGAACTGGTCCGCGTGCTCATTCTGAGAAAGAAATCCGGCGCCAAGGCCGCTCCCCTGGCCTGGGTTTGGTTGATCGAGCGCATCTTGGATGGCGCGGTTCTGCTCTGGTTTCTCGTACTCACGCTCAACACGACCGTCGGCTTCTTGTTGCTGCCGGTGCTCGCGGGCACGAGCTTTTTGCTATTCAGACTCCTCCTCGAGGATCGGCGCATGCGCAACGCACTGTCCATCGGCTCGCTGGCCTTGGCGGGAACTATCTTCGCGTGGGTTCTTCCGGCCCTTGCCCTGCTGGGGATTCTCGGCCTTTGCTCGCAGGTGGTGCCGCCGTTCGCGGTGGTCGTTCGCGCCTTCGCCGCCGGTACGCTGTTCGGCGGAATCAGTGGTTTCCCGCTCGGTGTCTCGATTACGGGCTCGACGATGATCAAGCAGCTCGTCGCAGCCGGCGTTGCTTCCGATGTCGGCGTGCTCGTGATCCTCATCCACCGGATCGGCACCGCTTGGTATGCCGTGTTTCTTGGCCTCGCATCTTTTGCATTTTGGCGACGGCGGCTGGCGAACATCATGCGTGGGAGCGTGCCGGGCCACTTCGACGAAATTGCCCACGAGTACGAGGAGCAGATCCCGAAGCACGTGCGCGATCGGCTGCTCTCGAAAAAGATTGGGCTCATCGAGAGGCAACTGCGAAAGGTGGGAATTTCCGGATCGGGCATGGGTCTCGACGTCGGCTGCGGTCAGGGCTGGTACCTCGGCGCTCTTGCCAAGGCTGGCCATCGCATGAGTGGGATCGATCTCTCGGGCGGGCAACTCAGGAAGGCGGCGGCCAACTTGCGCCAGGAGCAGATCGTCACCCACGTGCTGGCGCAAGCGGACGCGCAGGTTCTGCCCTTTCCCGATGACACGTTCGACTTCGCCTACAGCATCAACGCCTTTCACCACCTCTCTTCCGCCGAGGCCCAGGCCAAATCGCTGCGCGAGATCGTTCGCGTCCTGCGGCCCGGCGGAACCTTCGTGCTCCACGAGATCAACACGCAGAACCCCGTCTTTCGTCTCTACGTCGGCTACCTGTTTCCTCTCCTCAAACAAATCGACGAGGGCACCGAGACGTGGATGCTTCCCACGAAGCTTCCGCGGCCCGCGGGCGCGAAGTGGCAGCCCGAAGTCGAGTATTTCACGTTCACGCCCGACTTCGTGCCGAGCGCGATCCAGCGCGCACTCGATCGACTGGAACGCTTTCTAGAGCGCTCGGCTTTCCGGCGATACAGCGCGCACTACCAGGCGTCTTTGGTGAAGGACAACACCGTGAAAAAGGAGCACCCGTGAGGTTTCCCCATGGACCGAAACATTTCGCCGTCGTCGCTGCGATTGTTTTCGCCGTGTCGCTACTCAAGGGCCTGCGCATGCCCAATCTATGGTCGGCCACGCACATGACGTTCAACTACAGCCAGGGCTTCATTCGCCGGGGCCTTTTTGGCGAGATCCTTCGCACCGTCGGCGGCCAGCATCCCTACAACTACAATCGGCTGGCGCTGATCGCGGTCCTGATGTTCGTCGCCATGGCGGTGACGATGGTCATCCTCATCAAGCGAGCGCTGGCGACCGATCCGGAGGATCTCGGATTCAAGGCGGCGGTGCTGGTGTTCGCGGCGTCCTCGGGGATCGTCACGCTCGCTCACTTCATTGGTTACCTCGACGACGTCGGTCTGGTGCTGGTGCTTGGCGTGATCTTGGTCTCGGCTCGGTCAAGCGGTCGATACCTGATCTTCCTCCTGGGGATCCCCGTCATCCTGTTCGTGGCATTCATTCATGAGTCGCAGGTCCTGATGCTCGCTCCCACGCTGCTGTTCGCGATGATCTGCCACATCGTCGTTCAGTTCAGGCAGGCCGGCATCTCCCGCCGGGCGAAGTCCGTGCTGGTCGCCAGCGCGGCCGTCGGGTTCATCGCAGCTTTTGTCACTTCCACCGCCATCGGCATCTTGGGCACCAAGAGCCCGGACGTCATCAACGCCCTGCAGGCTTCTGTCGCCAAGGTCGCCAACTTTCCCCTGCGCGGTGACGGGTTCGAGGCACTCTATCGACCGGTCAAGGACAACATCTTCAAGTTGATGCCTTGGTTCTGGAGCAACCCGGAAAACAAGACCTATCTTGTGCTGTCGATGATCTCGGCCTTTCCGGCCAATGCGTTCCTGATCTTCTACGGTGTGCGGCTCATTGGGCGTTTGGGTCTGTCCAAGATCGCACGAACGATTGTGACGACGGCCTTTGTCGCAGCGGCGCTCGCGCCCGTCTCGCTCAATTTCATGGGGTGGGACACCACGCGGTGGAACGCCATCAGTTTGATGGCGTGTTTCTACTGCATCGCCACCGTCAAATTGTACTTCTCGTCGACGGTCCCAGCCGAGCCTAGCGTCGAGCGAGGAAGCGAACGGGGCGCGCAGCCGCCAGGGCGACGCGGAGCGATTTGGGAAACAGGCTCTGATCTTCGCGTGGAATCCCCGCTTGTGCTGACCTTGGCCGCGGTGGCCATCGTCCTAGGTCTGTGCAGTTCCAACTACGACCGATTTCTGTTCGACGGCTACACCACGCAGTGGTTTCCCTTCCAGGGACAGGTGAATTCACTCATTGAACTCTTCAAGGGGCACTTCACCTTCATGCCCCGTGGCTGACGGGCAGTTGGCGGCGGAGATCTAGTCTATCCGCTAGTCTATTCCAACGATGGCCTTGATGTACTGGCCGCGCTCGTAAGACCAGGCGTCGCTGTCCTTGGAACCGGCCAGCTTGCCGCGGAAGGCGGCCAGGCTCGCGAACTTGTGCTCGGTCATCCACGCGTCGAGTTCGCCCAGGATCTTCTGCACGGCCGCGCCGTGGTTCTTGAGCAGTGCGCTCACGGCTTGCACGGAATTGGCGCCAGCCAGGATGAGGCGAGCGATGTCCTTGCCGCTGCTTACGCCGGTGCTGCCCACGAGATCCGTCTTGCTGCGCTTGCCGAGCAGGCCGATCCAGCGCAGGGCCACCAGAGAATCCTGCGATTCGCTGGGGCGGAACCCTGCCTTCTTGGCGAGGGTGTCGACGTCGATGTCGGGCTCGAACAGACGGTTGAACAGGATCAAGGCATTGGCGCCCGCCTTTTCGAATCGGGCGGCGACGTTCATCAAGCTGGTGTAGTAGGGATGCAGCTTGACCGCGATGGGTAGCTTGACCACGGCGCGCACCTGCGCGACGACATCTGCTTCCTTCTTCTCGATGTCGCCGGAAAGCACGTCTGGGCTCAGGGCGGGCGAGTAGAAGTTCAGCTCAAGACCGTTCACGCCGGTGTCGGCGAGCTGCTTGGCGTACTCGACCCATGTCCCGGGATTAATGCAGTTCAGGCTGGCGAAGAGCGGGAACTTCACGGCCTTGCGCGCTTCCTTCACCCAGAAGACGTGCTCCTTGGGGCCGCCATGGCGGAGCTGCGGGTAGAACGACTGCGCCTCCGAATCGGTGTTGTCGTGGGCGCCCAGCTTGCTCTGGAAGTCGTCTTCCTCGATCTGGATCTGCTCCTCGAACAGGGACTTGATGACCAGCCCACCCGCGCCGGCGGCTTCCAGGGCCTTGATGCTGTCGATGTTCTTGGACAGCGAGCACGCGCCGACCACCAGAGGATTGGCGAGCGGAATTCCCATATACGTCGTCTTCAAGTCAGCCATGGTGCACCTTTCTTTGCGGCGCGAACCTGCCACCATCAGGCGGAAAGCGAACGCCGGGTCGAACGCGACTCATTTATCCGTGTTTATGGATGCCGTCAACTACGCATCGGTTAGTTCGCAGCTGACCGAATTTGGCGATAGTCTGTGGCTGGGTGGGATTCTGACCATGTCCGTGGAAAAACCGCGCTTTCGTCGCGATCTTGCCGCCGTGCCCGTCGAGGCCGACGGCGAGCGGTATGTCGAAGTCCGCGATCCGAGAACGGGCCGAAGCTTTCTCTTCTACGATTTCGAGTACCGCGTGGCGCTCGCCTTCGATGGTTTCGACCTGGACAAGGTGATCCCCTGGGTGAGGTTCTCGACCGGGCTCGAATTGCAGGTGGACCAGCTGCAGGCCTTTGCGGCGAGCCTGGAGGGAATGGGCTTTCTTGAAAGCGAGGCCGATCCTGCGCCGGCAGCCGAAGTTGAAAGCACACGCTCGCCCGAGGTGGCTATTCCCGAATCCGAGGCGGCCGTCGCGCCTGTGTCGCCGGTCGCAGAATCCGCCCCTGCGGTAGGCGACGAGTCTGCGGCCAATGCGATGGGGTCGATGGTGGATGATGGAGTGGTTGCTGCTGGCCAAGAACCGGAGCTGCCCCAGGCGAAGATGACTGAGGGGCGGGACCACCCAGAACCCGAAGCGACTTATGAGTCAAGTCCGCCGCCAGCCGAGTCGAGCCCGCCACAGTCGGAGGCGAGTGCGTTGCAGGCCGAGACCATCTTGAACCCAGACCTGCTAGAGCCAAGGCCGGACGCGGTGGAGCCGCAGACGGAGGTCACTGCAGCGACGTCCGGCGGGGCCGAGGTTGCGCCAGAGCCCGATTCGCCAGCAAACGTCGCGACGGACTCGACGTCATTCCCCGTGCTTCCCGCACCTCGGCCAGCAGCGCCCGAGGCCGCGCCGCCCAACGTCCCTCCCCCGTGGGCCACGCCGAGGCCGTTGATGACGCCCGTGCCGGTCACCTTTGGGCCGATCTTGGAGCAGCCATCATCGCGCAGGCGCCTGCGCCGTTCGTTGGTGCTTTTTGGCTCGCTCGGGGTTCTTGCCGCGGCGGCCGTACTTGCTCTCGCGCTGCCGTTCCTGGTTTCCCCGCAAGAGCCGCAGAGGCCGCGGGTGCGGACGCTGGTCGTGGCACCTCAAACCATCTTTCGATACTTCGACAGCGCGGGCATCGCCCAGGTCCTGCCTGGCGCGACCTTGAAGTTCCCAGCCCCTGGCAAGGTCATCCGCATGGCAGGTGTTGGCAGCCCTATCGCCGCTGGCGATGTCGCTGCGGCCGTCGAACTCGCGCGGCCCCTGCAGGAGCAACTCACCCGCCAGCGCGAGCGCCTGGCCTTCTACCAGCAGATGGCCGAGGCCATGCATGAGGTTGGCAATGCCAAGGAGGAAGAACGGCAGGTGGCCAAGGTCGAACTTCGCAATGCAAAGATCGCCAAGACCCTGCGTGCTCTGTCCGACGTTGCGGTGGTGGCAAGCGCCCCCGGCGAGGTGGAAGAAACCTTCGCGCGCGAGGGCGAGATGGTCGAGGCTGGACATCCGGCCCTGCGTCTGCGCTCCGCCGGTTTCCGCGCCACTTTTGCATTGCCACGCCACCAAGTCGCGCTCGCGCGCCGGCTCGGGTTCTGCCAGGTCGAGGTGGAGGGCTACGTGTTCGATTGCATCCAGCTGCAGGAAAGCGCCGACGAAACGCACGCGAGCGTGGAAGTCGCGTCGATCCCTGCCTCGCTGCTGGGCAAGGCGGCGCACTTGGCCCGGGCGCGGTTCGAGGCTGCGTTCGCGCTTCCCCTGGCAGCCATCGCGCGCACCGGGAGCAGGGACGAGGTTTTCGTAGTCGCTCCGCATTCACGTGCCGAGATCCGTCCCGTGACCGTCGCCGAGCAGGACGCCGCCGAGGTCATCGTCGTTCAGGGCCTGGACGCAGGCGACCGTGTTGTCGTCGACGTTGTACCTGGCCTGCGCCCTGGTGCGCAAGTCGCCGTAGTGCCGTGATTGTCGTCGGTGAACCATGGGATCGGCATCACAGCATCGTGACGCGCGCGGCGGGCAGGGTTTGACAGAATCGCCGACGGTGCCACACTCGGATCTCAGGCCACTCATCTTCAAGGTGAACCATGCGTCTTCTCGCCTTTCTTTTCGTGACCGGATCGCTCGCTCTTGTTGGCTGTGCCGGGGATTCCAGCTCGCTCATGTCGGTTTGGAACGATAGCGGCGTCGGTGGCGGCCAGCCGCCGGCAGGCGGCGCAGGCGGCGCAGGCGGCGCAGGCGGAGGTGGTGCCGGCGGTGGCGGAATCATCCTCGTCCCCGGAGGTGAGCGCGATGTCGCGACCGCGCAGTGTATTACGACCACTGGCGGAGCTTGTATGTTTTCGAGCGACTACCTGGATTGCATCAAGGTCAATTGCGGTCCGAGTCTGAGCGCTTGCTACAACCAGCCCGGGGCATCCGCCTCCGCCGCCGGAGGGGCATGCCTGGAATACGCCAATTGCATGCTCGGCTGTCCGTGCGACGGGAACAAGTCCACCTGCGAAAATGGCTGTTTGCAGAGTTTCGCATCGACCTACAACTGCGGGATGTGCATCGTCAACCTCGGTACCTGCGCGAGCAAGTTCAATTGCCCGTCGACGCCCACCTGCGCGACGCTGGGGTTGCCCTAGTGCCCGTCTCTACTCGATTCCAGCCAAGGGGCCGCCCTGGGCGAATAGCGCATCGACGCGCGCCTTGACGGCTGGATCCTCGACCAGCGGTGGGGCGTGGTGGCGCTTCTGTCGAGCATCGATGACCAGCGATCCCGCGCAACCCCAGTGTTTGTGCACGGTGGCCGCGCCGATGCCGGCGATGTCGGGCGCCGGGTTCGAACGCGTAAAGGTCACCCACAGGAAATTCTCAAGACTGCGCGCGGTGAACTCGCTGTCGTCGACGAGCACCACGAGTGGAAAGACGCAAATGGCGTCCGAAGCAGAGAAGCCTGAGCAAAAGGCGCCGAGATCCGGCGCAACCCCGTCGCTGGTGGGTGGGTGCGCCGGCGCGCGCACGGCCAGCACGCCGGGTAGCACGACCCTGGGCTCGGAAAAACCGTTTGGGAGATGCAAATCGGAGGGGACTGTCGCGGGCAGCGTGCGCCACTTGGGGCCCGCCGCCGCGACCACCACCTTCGACCCGCGGTGCAGGGCCGTGCCCGAATAGTCGAGGGTATCGATGGTGGTGCGGGTGTGGAAATGCAGATCGCGCCGCCAGTCGACCCGTTCGAGCAGGTGCCGGAAGAACGCTGCCACGTCGGCGGCCCGCAGCGCGGGATCGTCGTTCTCGGCGACGATGAAGAGATACTTGGCCAGCGAAAGCTGACCTTGCCCGAGCAGCGCACTGGCCTGGGTGAGCAGCTCTTGCGGCTCGCTGCGCTCGACGAAGGGCACGTAGCGCTCGCTGCCGATGGCGAGCAATAGCGGGTGAACCCCGGCGGCGTCGACGGCGTGGATCTCGCGCACGCCGGGCAGGATCGCCGGAATGAGCGGACCGGTCAGCTCGTGCGCGAGCTGGCCGAAAATGCTGTCTTCCTGGGGCGGGCGGCCAACCACGGTGAAGGGCCAGACCGCGTCGCTGCGATGGTAGACGCGGCGGACGTGGAGAACCGGGAAATCGTGTTTGAGGCTGTAGTAGCCGAGGTGGTCGCCGAACGGCCCTTCGGGTTTGAGTTCGCCAGGATGGATTTCGCCCAAAATGCAGAAATCCGCGTCGGGACAGATGGGCAGCGGCCAGCCCTTTTGATCCGCGAGGTGCACGCGCCGTCCACCCAGCGCGCCGGCGAAGGCTAGCTCGGGCATGCCCTCGGGCAAGGGCATCATGGCGGCAATGGCGAGCGCAGGCGGCCCGCCCACGTAGATGTTCACGGGCAAAGGCTGTCCGCGCTTGAGAGCGGCCGTGTGGTGCACGCCGATGCCGCGGTGGATCTGGTAGTGCAGACCCACCTCGCGATCCTTCTCGTATGTGCCGCCCGAAAGCTGTACGCGGTACATGCCAAGATTGGACGACCGGTGTCCGGGTCGCTCGGGATCTTCGGTGTAGACCTCGGGCAAGGTGATAAAGGCGCCGCCGTCGTTAGGCCAGCACTTGAGCTGCGGTAGCTCGCTGACGGCGATCTGGTTGGCGAAGAGCGGTCCGCCAGCGACCTTGCGCGGCCGCGTGCGCAGCAGGGTCAGGGGCAACGAAGAGAAGCGCAGCGGCTTTTTCCACAGGGCCGCCGGATCGACGCGCATCTCGATGAGCCGGCGGACTCTCTCCAGACTGTGGCGAAAGATGAAGCGCGCCCGCTCGATGGTGCCGAAGAGGTTACTGGCCATCGGGAAGCGGCAGCCGCGTACTCGGGCGAAGTAGAGCGCTGGCCCGCCCGCGCGAAACACGCGGCGGTGGATCTCGGCCATTTCCAGGTCAGGGTCGACCTCGCGTTCGATGCGCAGCAGATGACCGGCGCGCGCGAGATCGAGGGCGCACGCGCGCGTGGAGGTGATGGCCATCGATGTCGTCCGGCGGCTATTAGTTCATACCGCAACCGCCGCGATTGTTGCACGAGCCGCACGGGCTGGGCGGCATGTCGGGCTGTCCTTTGCCCACGGCCACGACCGACATGACGCGCTCGAGATCCTTGGACTGGCAGGTCGGGCAAGAAGGCTTGGCGTCGCCGAAGATCAGCTCCTCGAACTCTCGCGAACACTTGCGACAAACATACTCGTAAAGCGGCACGGGTTGGCTCCTTTGAAACCCATAGGTTAGCAGTACTTGGGCCGTTGCTCGAAGAATCTACGCCGCGAGACTTTGATTCCCAAGCGCGGCGGACAGGGCATGGCCGACTGGCGCAAGTTTCTCTTCCGCTTCCTGTCGCGCAACGCTCGATCGGCCACCGACTTCTTCGCCATCCCGCCCAACCGCGTGGTCGAGATCGGCGCGCAGATCGAGTTCTGACCGACGAGCTTCGCTAGCTCCTGCGGCGGCGAAGGTGGAGCAGGCCCAGGGCTCCAAGCAGACCGAGAAACATGCTCGGGCTGCGGGACAGAGCGCCTGCGCCCAGGGCGCAACCGCCACCGGTCACCTTCGCGGTGGTCTGGGTGCCGGTCGACGTCGCTGGGCCGGGCGCAATGGTGGTAGGCGGAGTGGTGGTGCCCTTGGTCGTTGCGCCGGCATCGGGCGCCGAGCCGATGTCAATGGTCGTCTGCGGGTTGCCGTTTCCCCCGGTGCTCCAAGGATACCAATTGGGCGCCTGACAGACCTTGGTCGCGGTGGCGGTCGAAGTCGTTGTGGCGGTCCCGACCGCTGTGCCGGTCGTCACCGGCGGAACCGGGGTTGGCGCCGCGCCAGCGTCGACTGCGATGGGGCCGTTACTCACGGCGGTTGGCGGGTTCGAATCCACGCACTTCCAGATCGAAGGACAGTCCGTATCCGTGGTGCAGCTTGCGGCCTTGGCCTGGCAGGAACCTGGGAACGAGGTGGTGGTCACGCACACCGGAGCAGAGGTTCCAGCATCGGATACCGGCAAGGGAGGTGGCGCGGGCGGGGCGCCCGAGCCGCTGCCGCCCCCGGTGCCCGACGAGGAACCCGACGACGACGAACCACTGCCAGCGGAGCCCGATCCGGAACACCATCCCATCGTGGTCGGCTGGCAAACGAAGCCTGTGCCGCAATCTGCGTCGGCATTGCAGGGCAAGTCCCACATGTACCGGCAGAGCGAGGTCGTGGTATCGGTGCAGACCGGGTCGGTTGCGGGAGGCGCGGTGGTGCAGACCGTGTTGGGATCGCACTTGACGGCCACGGCGGTTCCGCCGCTGCATGTGGTGGTGGTTTCGCTGTGGCAAACCATGGCTTGGCCACAATCGGCGCTTGTCTGGCAAGGAGCTGGAAGGCAAGTCAGGGAAGGTGCTGGGGGCGTCGTCGTCGGAAGACAGGTGGTGCCAGTGGGACACGCCGGGGTTGGCGTCGGCGTGGCGGCGCTCGCCTGGCAGGTCAGGCCGTGTGCGCAGTCGCTATTACTTGCACAGGTCTGCGCGTTGGCGAATTTTGGAATGGCAAGAACCGTGACCAGCGCGGTGATCCACAAGAGTTGCTTTGTCGGCGTCATGACTTCTTCCTTTGACTTGGGTTGGCTGATTCCACAGTAGTATCAGCATCTCGCGTGCCAATCGGTGGCCCGTTCGATGGGCACGGATTCCTTGGCTTTCTTGGCTAGGCTGCCACGGTAGGATTCAGAATTCTGATGAAACACGCCTCGAAAAGCCTTCGCCCAACCCTAGGAAGGAACTTGAAGTACACCCGAAATATCGGACTACTGGGGGCTTTCTTGCTCTTTGCCGTCGACGTCCACGCGGCCCCGACCTCTTTTCACGGCACGCAAGGCCCCGTGCCTGAGGCACTTGCCCTTCGCATGCGCCAGCATTCGTGGCGGCAAGAATGCCCGACGCCCATCGCCGATCTGGTCTATGTGGAGTTGTCTCACTATGGCTACGACGGGGCCGTGCACCAAGGCGAGCTGGTCGTGCACAAGGAGCTGGCGCGCGAAGTTCTGGCTATCTTCAAGGCGCTGTTCGACCGCCATTTCCCCGTCGAGAAGATGAAGATCATCGACGACTACCAGGGCGACGACGACGTTTCCATGGCGGACAACAATACCTCGGCCTTCAACTGTCGCTTCGTCGAGGGAAAGCCCGGCGTCTTTTCCATGCACAGTCGCGGGCGAGCCATCGACATCAACCCACGCACCAATCCCATGGTCGTGGACGGAGCGGTCTTCCCTCCTGCTGGCTCTGCGTTCCTCGATCGGAAGAAAAGGGCGCCAGGGATCTTGCACGAGGGTGACCCGACGGTTTCCGAGTTCACCCGCCGCGGCTGGATCTGGGGCGGAGCCTGGACTTCCTTGAAGGACTACCAGCACTTCGAGAAATAGCCCAGCACGCTATCGGGGTCCGCTGACTCGGGACGATTTTCGCGTCGAGAGGCTTGTCCTTTGGTCCCATGGGCTGGATCATGCCCTGGTATTTCCAACCCCCAAGGAGGTTCGTCGTCGTGATTCGCGGAAAGAAAGTCGTCGTCGTGATGCCTGCATACAATGCGAGCCAGACCCTGCGGGCCACGTGCGCCGAGATCCCCATGGATATCGTCGACGAGATCATCCTGGTCGACGACGCCAGCCGCGACGAAACCGTGGCGGTGGCCAAGGATCTCGGGCTCAGGACCATTGTTCACCCGCGCAACCGTGGCTACGGCGGCAACCAGAAATCCTGCTACAAGACCGCGCTCGAAGCTGGCGCCGACATCGTCGTCATGCTTCACCCCGACTACCAGTACACGCCCAAGCTGGTCTCGGCCATGGCCTATATCCTGGAATCGGGCCTCTACGACGTGGTGCTGGGCTCGCGCATCCTGGGCGGCCAAGCGCTCAAGGGCGGCATGCCGCTTTACAAGTACATCAGCAACCGCTTTCTGACCATGGCCCAGAACATCCTCATGAGTGCGAAGCTCTCCGAGTACCACACCGGCTACCGCGCGTTCACGCGCAAGGTCCTGGAAACCGTGCCCATCGAGCGCAACTCGGACGACTTCGTGTTCGACAACCAAATGCTGTCCCAGATTCACTACATGGGATTCAGCATCGCCGAGGTCACTTGCCCGGCGAAGTACTTCGAGGAGGCGTCCTCGATCAACTTCATCCGCAGCATGCGCTACGGCCTGGGCTGTCTTTGGACCGCGTTGCAGTTTCGCCTGAGCAAGATGGGCGTCTACCGCGCCAGTTTGTTCAAGGGCTGAAGCGCGTGTGGAGAACGCACATGCCTTTTTGTGCACGATGCACTGCAACCTTCGTTACAGCAAATTTTCGCTTGTGGGCCTAGGCCCGGGGTATCAGAATCACTTGAATTTCGTGTCCCTGCGGTCGGGGATGCGACAAAAGATGGACCCGAGCAGCCCTGCTCGCAGCGGCCGTTGGTAGTTGGTAGCCGGAGCACAATGCGCACGACGACAGGATGGCTTTCCTTGGCAGTCGCACTCGCGTGCCTTGCCTGCAAGTTGGATATGTCTGGACTGGGTGTCGCGAGTCCGGCGGGGACTGGGGGAACGAAGGCTGGTACTGGAGGCACGGGCGACACAAGCCTGGGTTCGGACGTCGCAATTGGAACGGGCGGGCTCGGGAACATCGGTGGAATCACCGCGGGCGTGGGCGGGACCGACGGCACAGGTGTCACGACGGGTGGAATCATTGATACTGGGGGCGTCGTCGCGACGGGCGGACTCGCGTCGACTAGCGGCATCTTCGGGTCTGGGGGCACTGATGGCAGCGGCGGCATAGTCGGCACTGGCGGGCTAGTTGGCACGGGCGGCACGCTTGACTCGGGCGGCACGCTTGGCACGGGTGGAGGTCCCGCGGACGCGGGGACGGAGGTGACGCCAGCCTCGATTTGCGCCGATCGTGGCGGGCAATACGGAGCGACCGGGTGTGTATTCGATTGCACGGCCCCGGGCAGTTGCCGGACCGCCGTGCTCTGCCCAAACGATCAGCCTTGCAAGGTGACTTGCGGCACCGGTGGCTGCCCAGCTGGCGTTGACTGTTCCGAGGGCAAGACCTGCGATATCACCTGCGGAGCGAGCGCCTGCACGGGCACAATCCTCTGCGGTGGAACTCAATGTCAGATCACCTGCGCCGACTCCGCGTGCCTCGGGCCCATCACCAGCAACGCATCCAGCGCGCAGATCACCTGCGCCGGCCCAGACAGCTGTGCCGTGGGGATTGCTTGCTCGGGCGACCAGTGCAATACCACCTGCAGTGGTGCTCGATCTTGCAAAGGTGGCATTTCAACCTACGCGAATATCAACATCGTGACCTGTTCGGGCAAGAACTCGTGTCAGCAAAAAGTGGTTTGCAGCGGTTCCAGCTGCCAAATTTCCTGCGCCCAGTCCTCCTGCGCCAGTGGAAAGTCGTGCAGCGCCGCCTCGTGCACTTAGTGCTCCGAACCAGTGGGAATTCCCGAACCTTCTGGGCTGCCGCGACAGTCGGAACGGTGTATGGTTCGGCGTCGACGCGAGCCAGAACTCTAGGAATCTTGCGCGCGTTCCCTTAACATCAATCAGTAGCACGCAGGTACATGGAAGGCTTTCCGCGACGCTTTGGTGGGTATGTCTTGGTCAAGCCCCTGGCGCGCGGGGGCATGGGAGCTCTCTACCTTGCGCTTCACGGCCAGCGCGGGATGGAAAAGCTGTGCGTGGTCAAGACCGCGCTTCCTCACCTGATCGAAAAGGGCTACCTGCAACGATTCAAGGACGAAGCCAAGGTCGTGGTTCGTCTGTCGCACGGAAATCTCGTAGGCGTTTTCGACGCCGGCCAGGTCAGGGGAGAAATCTTCCTTGGCATGGAATTCGTCGAAGGCAAGGATCTGCGTGCGGTGTGGAATCGCTGCGCGCAGAAGGGCATCGCTTTCCCGCTTCCCGTTGCCGTTCACATCGTCAAGGAGCTGTTGCGCGGCCTGGGCTACGCCCACACCTTTGAAGGACTCAAGCTCGTCCATCGCGACGTCTCGCCGCCCAACGTGCTTTTGTCCTATTCGGGTGAGGTCAAGCTGACCGACTTCGGCTTGGCGACGTCAACGCTCAAGTTGGAAAAGACCGCGCCCGGCGTGGTCTACGGCAAGGTCAGCTACATGTCGCCCGAACAGGCGCGCGGAGAGACTTTGGATGGCCGGACCGATCTCTATGCCGCTGCCATCATTTTGTGGGAATTGCTCACCGGTCGGCAGCTCTTTGCCGCCACCCTCTCGCACGTTCCGGGGGAAGAGCCCCAGGATGACCTTCTCGAACGCGTCCGCCATCCGCAGATCGTGCCGCCCTCGCAAAAGGCCAGCCGGGTGCCGCGCGAACTGGACGTCATTCTCGGCAAGGCGCTTGCCGAAAAGCCGGAGGATCGCTTCCAAACCAGCGAGGAGTTCCGCATCGAGCTGGCGGCATTCCTGGCCAAGAATGCCCCGGCCATGGACGGGCACCAGGTTGCCCGCTTCTTGCGCGATCTCTTCAGCGACACCATGGTCAAGGAGCGCGCCGAACGCGAAGAGATGGTTCGCGACGGGGTCGCGCTTCTCGACGGCGTGAGCGGCACCCGCACGCCGCCCGCTTCGCCGCTGGCGCGCAATGCCCAACATGGACTCCGCGGCGATCACGTCGAAACCACGCGTCTTGGGCTGCGCGAGGTGACCGCACCGCCGATGACGCCCAAGCCGCTCGAAGAAGGCTCACGCATGGTCGGGGCGCTCTTGTCTGGCCGCTACCAGATCAAACGCCTGTGCGGCGAGGGCGGCATGGGCCGTGTGTACGAGGCTGAGCACGTCGAGATCGGCAAGCGCGTGGCCATCAAGGTTTTGCACCCCGCCTACTCACGCACCCCGGATCTGGTCGAGCGTTTCCGACGCGAGGCCCGCGCCGCCTCGCGCATCGAGCATCCCAACGTAGTCAACGTCACCGACTTCGGCACCACCGAGGACGGCTCGCTGTTCTTCGTGATGGAGTACATCGAAGGCATCGAGCTCGGCTTGCTCATCCACCGCGAGGGACCGCTCGGGCCGGTGCGCGCCCTGCGCATCGCCGAGCAGATGTGCGAGGCGCTGCAAGCCGCGCACGACGTGGGCGTCATCCACCGCGATCTCAAGCCCGAGAATATTCTGTTGCTCGGTCAGGGGAAGGACAACCGCAGTCCACCAAGCCAGTCGAGTCCGGGCCTAGAGCCTCGCGAGCCCAGCGACTTCGTGAAGGTGCTGGACTTCGGCATCGCCAAGAGCGCCGAGATCGAGGAGGGCACGTCGTCGCGCAGGGGCAAGCGGCTGACTCGGCCGGGCGTGGCCATGGGAACACCCGAGTACATGGCGCCCGAGCAAGCCGCCGGTCATCCCGCCGAGCCACGCTCGGACATCTACGCCGTGGGCTCGATCATGTACGAGATGCTGTGCGGCTCGCCGCCCTACGAGGGCGACAACGTGATGGAGGTGCTGCACAAGAAAGCCAACGAGCCACCGCAATTGCTAGCCGAGCTGCGGCCCGGCCTTGCGCCCGCTATCATTTCGCTGGTCGAACGTGCGATGGCGCGCTCGCCTGACGATCGCCCGAAGACCATGGCCGACCTGGCCTACGAGATTCACACCATCGAAACGGCCCTGGTCATGACGCCCTCGCCGCTGGTGCTGAAGGCGCCGGGCACGTCATCGCGCGACGATGCCCAGGGCAGCTACCAGGCCGTCTTTGGCGAGGTGTCGGAGACGCGCGTGGTTCGCCCCTTTGCCACCCGTCGGCGCTACCACGTCGCGATCGGTATCGCGGTCGCCTTGCTCGCTGCCTTCGCAATGTTTCGTCTCGGCCGATCGCTGCGGGGGAATTCGCCGCGGGTGCCCGATTCCGTCCCAACCGCGGTGCTGCCTCCCGCACAGCCCATCCCCCCGCAACTTCCAGTGTCGGAACCGGCGCTGGTGCTGGACGGCGCCACCGAGGTGGCGCAGGCAGTCGAGCCCGAACCGGCCAAGGAGCCTGAACCTTCGGCGGAGACCACGGAGGGAGCCAAACGCGAGCCGACCCCCCATGGCCGCCCACCCATTGCGCCCGCGAAACAGAATGAGGAGGCCCTGCGGGAAGCCCAGCAGCTCTTGCACGCCCAGCGCTACGACGATGCGCGCGCGGCTTTCGAGAGACTGCTTGCGGCAAAGCAGAACAAGGGCGCTGCGTCGGCCGGGCTGGCCAAGATTGCCTTCCAAGAGAAGAACTACAAGCTGGCAGTCGAGCGGGCCAAGGACAGTGCTCGCTCGGGCGGCGGCGCCGAGGCGCGGGTCTTGCTGGGCGACGCCTACTTCAAGCTCGAGAAATTCGAAGAGGCCAAGAAGGCGTACACCGAAGCTCTCAGGCTGGACCCGAACAACCGGGTGGCCGGCCAGGGACTACGCCTGGTCGAAGGTCAATAAATAGACACCCGACTGTCCGCGCCCGCCAGGCGCTGATAAGCTATCCGCGGCAATGGCCGTCAGCTACCCACGACAGTTCGGCAAGTACGTGTTGCTCAAACCGCTGGCCAAGGGCGGAATGGGTGAGATTTACCTCGCGGCGTTGGGCCAGATCGACGGCTTCGACAAGCTGTGCGTGATCAAGAAGGTCATCCCGGAAAAGTCCGACGAGGGCAAAGCCAAGCGCTTTCTCGACGAGGCCAAAGTGGTGTTGCGGCTTGCCCACTCGGGGCTGGTCAATACTTTCGACGCCGGCCAAGTCGAGCGCGAATTCTACATCGCCATGGAAATGGTCGAGGGCAAGGATCTGCGCGAGGTGTGGAACCGTTGCGTGCGCGTCCGCCATCGCATTCCCATCGAGGTCGCCTTGCACGTCGCCCGCGAAGTGGCGCGGGCGCTTTCCTACGTGCACACCTACGGTGAGTTGAATCTGGTTCACCGGGACGTGGCCCCGCCCAACATCATGTTGGCCTACAACGGCGACGTGAAGCTGACCGACTTCGGCCTTGCCCGCAGCGCTTTGAAACAAGAGCACACCCAGCCCGGTGTGGTGTTCGGCCGCGCGGCGTATCTGGCGCCCGAGCAGGCGCGCGGCGAGGTCGCCGACCCTGGCACCGACGTGTATTCGCTGGCGGTGGTCCTGTGGGAGCTGCTCACCGGGCACCAGTATCTGCAGATTTCTGGTCTCGATCCCGCGGCGGCGCTGGCCATGGTTCGCCACCCCAAGCCCACGCCGCCATCGACGCGCGCGCCGTGGGTGACGCCGGCCCTCGATCAGGTGCTCATGCGCGCGCTGGCCACGGATCGCGACAAGCGTTTCGCCAGCGCCGAGGAATTTCGTTTGGCGCTTTCCGATGCCATCGCGGAGGCGGCGCCGCGCACCGATGCCGGGCGCGTGTCCGAGCTGATGCACGCCATCTACGAGAAAGCCATCGCCGAAGAGGCCTCCGAGCGTGAACGATTCCTCAAGGAGGTTCTGCCCTCCTTTCGCGCGGCTTCGACACCGGCCCCCGTGCGCACGCCGCCGCCAGTGCCTCTCTCGCGTCGAGGCGATGGTCGCGTCGATGATGGGGGGGGCCGCCGCTCTAGCACAAAAATGCCGAAAATGGCCGCCCCATCCACGCCCGGCGTGCAGGCCGTGGCTGGACCGAATGACCCCGAAGCGCGCAGGCGGGCCAAGCGCGAAGCCGCGTTCCAGGTGCTGGCCGAGCTGGCGGCAGGGACTGGCGAGAATGAACCCGCGGCTTCGCGCAAGTAGGCCCTGGCTTTGACTGAAAGCGCGACCGACCCGCTTCCGCGCGTAGCTGTGGTGACGGTCCTCTACCGCTGCGAGAAGTTCATGCGTGGGCTTCTCGACAGCGTGGCGCTGGTCGACTACCCGCGCGAGCGGCTGGAACTCCATCTGGTGGACAACGGCGCGGGCGACGGAACCCTGGCCGCCGCAAGAAGAGAAATCGAGCGGCTGGGCGCGCGCCTGCCCACGGTCGTGGTCCACGAACCCGGCGCCAATGTTGGGTTCGCCATCGGCAATAACATCGGCCTGCGCGCGGCCTTGGAACGCGGCGCGGACTATTGCTTTCTCCTCAATCCCGACGCGACCTTCGAGCCCGCAGCCTTGAAGGAAGCCGTGCGCGTTGCCAGGAGCGAACAGAATGTAGGGTCGGTGCAGTCGTTGCTAGTGCTGGGCGAAGAGCCCGAGGTGGTGAACACCAGCGGCAATCACATCCACTTTCTCGGTTTCGGCTACGTGGGCGGATACCGCCGTCCGCGCGCCCTTGTGTCGAGCGAGCCACGCGAGATCGCATTCTCGTCAGGGGCTTGCGTGCTACTGCCGGCAAGCATTCTGCGCCAGGTGGGGCTTCTCGACGAAACCCTGTGGCTTTACCACGAAGACCTAGATCTGGGCTGGCGCATCCGTCTTGCCGGATTTTGCAACGTGATCGCGCCGACCAGCGTGTGCCGGCACTTCTATGAATTCTCGCGTGCGCAATCCAAGTGGTACTGGATGGAGCGCAACCGCTGGATCGTGGTGCTCAAGAACTACCGGCTGGCCACCCTCTTGCTACTTCTGCCTGCACTGCTGGTCGCCGACTGCGGCCTTCTGCTGATGGCGGCCAAGGCGGGATGGCTGTTCCCCAAGGTGCGCTCGCTCGCGTGGTTCCTACGACCGTCATCCTGGCGCTACCTGTGGCGCGGCCGGCGCGTCATCGCGCACATTCGCCGCGTACCTGACAGCGAAGTCCTGCGCCACTTCACCGCGGTCATCGATTTTCCCGACTTCCGCAGTCCGGTGATCACCAAGGTGATCGAACCCGTGTGGAAGGCGATGCTGGTCGTTTTGCGCCTTCTAGTCCACTGGTGAATCTCTTTACGCCGGCCGTAGGCCGCGTATGAAGTCGCCGACGGCGCCCACGCCTTTCTCGTCGATGAGGCGCAGGGTGGCCGAGCCCACTACGGCGATGTCGACCTTGCCGCGCAGAAATTCCACGTCGGCTGCGTCCTGCACGCCGAAGCCGAGGGCGAGCGGCAGCTGGGTGGCAGCCCGGCAGCGCAACAAGTACGCGTCGAGATCGGCCGAGAAAGTCGTGTGCAATCCGGTGACGCCTTTGCGGGCCACGCAGTAGATGAAGCCTCGGCTTTGGCTCGCGATGGTTCGCATGCGCTCATCCGGCGTGCTTGGCGAGAAAATGAAAATCGGATCCAGGTCCGCGCGCTCCATGGCGGGCAAGTACGCGCCGGCTTCCTCGGGCGGCAGATCGGGAACGATGGCTCCGCACAGACCGGCTGCCTTCATGCGATCGACGAAACTCGCGACTCCTGCGCGGAAGAGCACGTTGTAGTAGCTCATGAAGAGAAACGGGATGCGGTGGCGTCGCGTGACCGTAGCAGCGAAGTCGAAGCAGCGTTCGACGGTGGAGCCTCGCGCGAGCGCCTTTTGGTTGGCGGCGAGGATCACGGGACCATCGGCCATGGGCTCGGAAAACGGGATCTGCAACTCCATCAGATCCACGCCGGACTCGACCATGGCGTCCACGACTTGCAGCGACGCCTCGAAGCTCGGGTAGCCGATCACGATGTGGGTCATCAGCAGGACCGGCTTCTGTGCGCGAGCGTCGCGGATTCGAGCTTCAAGCATGGCGGAGATTCTCAGGGTGTGTACTTCTTGGCCTTGCGGCAAATGAAATCTTCCCAGGCCGGATCGCCAAAGGCCTCGGCCACGGTGAAGATGTCCTTGTCGCCGCGCCCGGATTGGTTGATCACGATGACGTCGTCAGCGCCGAGCGAAGGCGCTTCCTTGAAGGCCTGCACGAAGGCGTGCGAGGATTCGAGCGCCGGGATGAGTCCCTCGCGCCGCACGGTGAGCGCGAGGGCATCCACCACCTCTTGGTCCGTGGCCGCCTCGAAGCGCACGCGGCCCACGTCGCGCAAGTGGGACAGGATGGGCGACACGCCGATGTAGTCGAGGCCGGCCGCGACGGAATGGGTGTCGAGCATCTGCCCATCGCTGTTCTGCAGGAAATACGTGCGATAGCCCTGCGCGACGCCGACACTGGCATCGGTTGAGGCCAGCCGCGCGGCGTGCTGGTGGCTTGCGAGACCGTGCCCGCCGGCTTCCACGCCTACCAGTTCGACCGCGGGATCGTCGAGAAAAGCACCGAACACGCCGAGTGCGTTCGAGCCGCCACCGACACAGGCATAGATCCGCCGCGGCAGCCGACCTGTGCGCTGTTGGACCTGCTCGCGCAGCTCCTTGCCGATGATGGATTGGAAGTACGCCACCATGGTTGGGAAGGGGTGCGGGCCACAGGCCGTGCCGAGCACGTAGTGGGTGGAGTCCATGTTGGCGGCCCAGTCGCGGAAGGCCTCGTTGATGGCATCCTTGAGCGTGCGGGCGCCATCTTTCACGGACACGACCTTGGCGCCCAGGCGCTCCATCCAGAACACGTTGGGCCGCTGGCGCTCGACGTCCACCTCGCCCATGTAGACGGTGCAGTCGAAGCCGAATTTCGCCGCCATGGTCGCGGTGGCCACGCCGTGCTGGCCAGCGCCGGTTTCCGCGATCACGCGCTTTTTGCGCATGCGCCGGACCAGCAGCCCCTGGCCAAGCACGTTGTTGGCCTTGTGCGCGCCGGTGTGGTTCAGATCCTCGCGCTTGACGAAAATCCGCGCGCCGCCAAAGTGGCGGGTCAAGTTCTCGGCGAAGGTGAGCGGTGTCGGGCGGCACGAGTATTCGCCCATGAGGGCTTCGTACTCGTGCCAAAACGCCGGGTCGGATTGTGCGTCGGCGAAAACGGCCTCAAGTTCGCGAAAGGTCGCGACCAGGATCTCGGGCAGGTAGGCGCCGCCGAAATCTCCGAAATAGCCCCGCGGCTTGCTTGGCAAGAGCGATGGGGACATCACATCAGATCGTCGCACGGCGTGCCCAGGCGCTGGCCAGCGTACACACCCAGGTCGGTGTAGATCAAAACGCGATTGTCATCGAGGGGCAGAGTGATGAGCTCGGTTTCCTTCTTGCCCACGAACCAGCTTGGTTTCTTGCGATCGAGAACCAGGCGCAGTTCGCCCTTCTTGGTGGTGAAGATGTCGCCCTGGGAGTCGCTGACTACATTGGTCATCTTGAGCAGCTTCAGATTGCCGCGCGTCCCAGCGTAGAGGCGAAAGTTCCTGTTGTTCTCGGGCTCACGCGCGCGATCCACGTAGTAGTAGTTGCCCTTGTTGTCGCGCGAGAGCGAATACGCCTGGTGGATCCATAGCGGCTTGAAAAAGGAAGCGCCGTCGAGCAGCTTGGTCTGCTCCTCGGCATCGAGGGGTTGCAGCTCTGTCGCGCGGTCTCCGCACTGCACGGTGTACTTGCCCTTGGCAAATGCGACGCCGCCTTGCCACATCGCCGTCACCCGGGGCTCCCAGAAGACCCGATCCCACGATTGCTTCCCATCCGCACCACCGCCGTTCATTCGTTGCACGTAGAAGCGCTTGCCGTCGCCGTAGTACAGGTGGTCGAAAGAGCTCCCGAACGGGATCACGGCGATGTAGTGCTGTTTGCCGTCGGAAAGAACCTGGAGCTTGCCTTTGACGTCGGTGATGTCCAAGGCGTCGCCGTCGGGCCGGCTTGCGCCCGGCCCTTCTGCAACGGCGGCCGGTTTCTTTTCGCCAGCCACGGCCAGCGGCGAAAGCGCCGTTGCGAACAAGACAAGGAGAATGCGGAACATGCGCGGAGTATGATACTTCCCTGTGCCGCGCACAACTAGGCCAGCCCCATGACCTCGCCCATCGCCGTTGGTTCGATCATTGCCCAAACCTACAAGATCACCGCCGAGCTCGGGGTGGGTGGCATGGGCTCGGTCTGGGCCGCCGAGCACCTGCGCTTGCCCGGCAAGCGCGTCGCGGTCAAGGTCCTGCACGCGGCGCTGGTCTCGGGCGAAATTCTTCTGCGCTTTCGGCGCGAGGCCGAGATCGCCTCGCGTATCGGCCACCCCAACATCGTCGAGGTGCTGGACTTCAACACCCTGCCTGGCGGCGAGCCATACCTCGTCATGGAACTTCTGAGCGGGGAAAGCCTGGCTGCACGCTTGCGCCGAGGACGGCTGACGGAAAAGGCCGCGCTCGACATCGCCCGCCAGATCGGCTCGGCGCTCTTCGCGGCCCACCAGATGAACGTGGTCCATCGCGACCTCAAACCCGACAACATTTTTCTGTGCCCGCGCGATGTCGACGGCGAGCTTCGCGATCACGTGAAGGTGCTCGATTTCGGCATCTCGAAAATTCGCAATTCGCAGACCGTGGTCACGCAGGACGCGGCCATCCTGGGCACGCCGTACTACATGTCGCCCGAGCAGGCCAGCGGCAAGAATCAGGAGATCGACGGCCGCACCGACATCTTCGCCCTGGGCGCCATCGTTTTCGAGATGCTGTCGGGAAAGACGGCATTTCCGGGCGACAGTTTGCCTCAGGTCATCTACCAGGTGGTGTTCGAGTCCCACCCCTCGCTCGCCCAAATCATGCCGACCGCCAGCCCAAGGGTCGTGGCAGCCGTCGACCGGGCGCTGGCCAAGAAGGCGGGCGAGCGTTTTGCCGACATGGCCGCGTTCGTCGAGGCACTCACTGGCCGGCCGCTGATGACCATGACCGGTCAGAAGGTGGCTTCGCAGGCGAGCGGGGTGGCGACGGACCCAACGGTCGCGTCGGCCGCGGCGCCTGCTGCTGTCCTGACCGCGACTGGGGTTGCCCCGGCGGGACCAGAAACCGTCGCGCCACCGGTCGCGACCAAGGGCCGGCGGGGCCTGTGGATGTTGCTCGCTGGCGTCGCGGCGATCGCGGCCGCTGCCGCGGCGTTGGCGTTGCGTCCGCAACGTTCTTCCGATGTGCGCCCTTTTGATCCGCGTCCCTCGGCGACAGGGCCGGGCAACGTTGTGAAGCCAGTCAGCGCACCCGAAGAACCGGCTCGCGTGGCGGTCGCCGATGCAGGACAGGCTGTTCTGGAACCGACGGCCGAAGTTCCCGCGCAGGTCGAGGAGAAACGCCCCGGAAAAGCGGCGCGTTCCAGGACCGCCTCACGCGAAGAACCGCTGCCGGCATCAGTCGCCGCCGAGCTCGACGCAGCCGAGAGTGCGCTGGCGGCCAAGGATCTGGGCGAGGCCATCCGGCGCGCGCGCCACAGTCTGTACGAGAAGAAGACCTCGCGCGCCTCCGCGATCCTCACGCGCGCCTACTGCTTGCAAGGTGACCTAGGCGCGGCCAAGGCCGAACTGAGTCACGTCGCCGCGCCCGACCGCGCTCGCGTGATCAAGTCCTGTCGCGCGGCCGGCATGGAACTTTAGGGACGTCAGCCGCCGATTCGCGTCGCCACCAGCATGAGCACTTGCATGGCGAAGGTCTTGTCGCCGTCGACGCGTAGACGGCCGGCGAGTAATGCTTGCAGCGGGTTGAGGGCGCGCACTGCGAGTTTTTCGCAGGTGGAGGCGTCGATGCTCACGGTGGTGCGCGGCCGGCCCGCCAGCATGCCCGCGCGCCCAAACGCCGCGTCCACGGACCAGCGCCGCCGCCGCCGGCCCTCGAGTTCAAACTTGATACGGCCATCGAGCTTTTCCAGCAGCTCCATTTCCTGCGAGTCCGGGCGAAGCAACTCCGCCACGTCGACGGACGCCGGCAAGAGCTCGAAGAGATCTTCGCTGGGGAAGACCACGGCCAGAAAATCGGCGGTGGATTGGCGAATCCAGACATCGGGATCTTCGCGCCGGGGACCGATCCTATGCGGGCAGCGTTTCGCGACGAACTGGTCGTTGGCGATTTGCAGATCCCATTCGCCGCCCTCCGCGCCGGACAGCGACAGGCGGAGACGGGGAGATGTGCCTTGCATCGATTTGCCCGCCGAGGAAAAGATCTCGGGCAACCACGATTCGAGGATCGCGGTGGCGCTCGCGCCCGCCGGTGGGCGGTTGGTTGCTGGCATGCCGGACACGGTTACTTCCGTGCCTTGCTCCGCCTGCGATTCTCTCCGCGAATCTTCTGGCGGCGTTCCTGGCGGCCAGGCTTGGCCTTGTCGTGCGTTTTCGCGCGCCCTTTCTCGTGTCGCTTGCCCTGGGGGCCGGGCGCCCTGGCGCCGTCCAGGCGCAGTTCGATGCGCCTGCGGGCCACGCTGACTTGCAAAACCTCGACCTTCACGCGATCGCCAAGCGAGAAGGTTTTGCCGCTGCGCCGGCCAATGAGGCGGCAAGCGATCTCGTCGAAGTCGTAGAAATCATCGGGCGCCAAGTAGTCTGTGCGCACCAAGCCCTCGACGAAGGGCTCGTCCATGACCACGAACACGCCGAACGAGGTGACCCCGGTGATGGCGCCTTCCAGGATGTCGCCGACGCGCTCGCGCATGAAGAAGGCGCGGTAGAGATCCACGACCTCGCGCTCGACTTCCATGGCCTTGCGCTCGCAGAACGAGGCGTGCGTGGATGCCCGTTGCAGGATCTCGCTGGCGGGTAGGTCGGTGGCGGCCATGGGCGGAAAGCCACCCGCGGGTTTGCCCAGGCCGGCCAGCCGGTGCTTGAGCAGGCGGTGCACGATGACGTCGGGGTACCGGCGAATGGGCGAGGTGAAGTGCAAATACGCAGGCGAAGCCAGGCCGAAGTGGCCCACGTTGACCACGTCGTAGGTAGCTTGCTTAAGCGCGCGCAGAAGCAGAAACGACAGCGGCTTTTCCGCCGGGTGGCCGCGCAAGCGTTTCAGGACCGCGGCCAGCCCGAGCGGCGTGCCGGCCTCGACTGGGTCGAATTTGATGCCGTAGCGCTCGGCCAGCACAGCGAACGATGCCAGCTTTTCCTGGTCAGGCACCTCGTGCACGCGCCAGGCGGTGTCTTCGTTGCGATCGCGGAAGCTATCGCCCACGGCCTCGTTGGCCGCCAGCATGAATTCCTCGATCATGGCGTAGGCGTGGCGTTCGCCCGGATCGCGGCGGGCGCGGCGCACGTCGCGCACCAAAGCCGGGTCGTCGTGATCCAGCTCGACCACGACTTGCGGCAGATCCAGATCTAAGGCTCCGCGTTCTTGCCGGCGCTGGCGCAGCTTGCGGGCCAGGGCGTCCATGGTGCGCAGGCTGGGCAGGAAGGGTTCGTAGTGCTTGCGCTTTCCGCGCACATCGCCGGCCAAGGCCGCGGCCACGCCGGGATAGTCCAGGCGGCCGTGCGAGTGAATGACCGCCGCGCAGAAATCCACCTCGGTGATGGCCAGACCGCGGTCGTAGTCGATGCGCACCACCATGGCCAGGCGATCAACGCCCGGAACCAGCGAACACAAATGCCCCGACAGCGCCTCGGGCAGCATGGGGATGGCACGGTTGGGCAAATACACGCTCACGCCGCGCGCCTGCGCCTCGTGGTCCAGGGCCGTGCCTTCGCGCAGGTAGTGGGAAACGTCGGCCACCGCGACCCACAGGCGGTGACCGCCGCGCGGAAGCTCTTCCAGCGCCACGGCATCGTCGAAGTCGCGCGCGGTTTCAGGATCGATGGTAGCGAAGGGCACGGACCGCAGATCGGCGCGGTCGTGGAAGTCCGCCGTTTGCACCACGCTTGGAATCTGGCTGACCTCGCTTTCCACCGCGGCCGGAAATTCCTCGGAGATATCCGCGCAAGCCAGGGTCTTCTCGACCTCGGTACGCGGGTCGTCTGGGCTGCCCAGGATCTTGAGCAATATGACTTCGATGGGCGCCATGGGAGATTCGGGATAGCCGACGATCTCGGCCACCAAAGACTGGCCGGGGCGAGCGCTGACGCCGCCGCGGACCACGACCGGCGCGTGGATGCGCGCATCGTCTGGTTCGAAGCGCAGGTTGTTGCCGTGGCCGGTGAGCTGCCCAGTGATCTTGCCGCGCCCGCGTTCGAGCACGTTCGTCACCCGGCCTTCGAGCCCGCGCCCGCCCACCCACCATTCGACTTCGACGCGGTCGCTGTCCATGGCCGAGCCGCGGCTGCGGACGCTGACGTGAATGTCCTCGGAACGATCGTCCGGGACCACGAAACCGTAGCCATCGGGATGAAACTTGATCCGGCCCGCGACGATGCGCGCTCCGGGGCGGTCGCTAGATGTAGTCATAAGTGACCGCGATCATACACGTCCTCCACGACTCCGCTACGTGGCGGGGGAGATATCAAGGTTGCCGATGCCGTCGGTGTCTGTGGGTCGCTATCTCACTGGGACAGCGGCAAATTCCGTAGCAGGCTTAGGGTTTCCCGCCAGCCATCAACTTGGATGACCGTCACTTTGTGGCGATCTGGCCCCAGCGAGGTTTGGTAATCCAAAACAGCAACGTCATTGCCGCCCGGAAAGAGCGCATCGCCAACGTAGGTCACATGACTCGCGCCCTCGGCAAGGAGTTGTCGAACCGCAAAACTCTTGTCCCTGCCGCGCATGCCGATATCGAAGGAAGTCTGCCCGCCCAGAGTGATGAAGATGTTGTTGCCGGGCAAGTCGCGATCAACCTCCCGACGCAGGTGGGCTAGCAGTCGTTCTCTATATCCCGATGCTTGGTCAAACGGCACGAAAGCGTCGCGATTCGCGCGTGCTGATGCTGAAAGGGTTGCCTTGGGGCGTCCAATCGGGGCGACGTTGATCATGGAGCCACGTTCGACGATCTGATCTCCTATGAGTTCCAGGAACGAGGGGAGCCGGAACTCGTCGAGATCGAGCGAACGGCGTAGCACCGCCAAGAGCCGTGCGTACTTCTCCTTTCCGAGTTCCTTCTCGAGGATGAAGTCGTCCGTGCACTCAAGACGATACTGGAGGTCTTCATAGACGCATCGGTATCGAGTTGCGCCGTTGCAAACGAAGGCATCGAAGACCCCGCGAAATCCAAACCCATGGAGTGGCCCGAAGAATTGATGCTCCAGCAGCGGGAGGTCGCTCCCAGCGGCCAACACAAATGGCACCTTCAAACACCGCAAGGCATCTGCCATCTCTCGCTCAAGCGATTGGCGGGGTGGCGTGAGCGTGTTGTCGATGTCGAACGCGAAGGCAGAGGTTGGGCTTTGAAGGCGCTCCGCAGTCACAGCGCTACATCCCGGTGGCGAAGCTCAGACGCTGCGCGCCACCGCCTAGATTCCCGATTTGCAAGAAATTCCAATGGCCCGACTTGTAGCACGCTGCAATCGCGAGCATCCAGGTTTTTGAATGCCCGGCCATGCGTAACCCGTCGTCTTACGTTGTGGAGCTGATGGGGATCGAACCCACGGCCTCTAGAGTGCGATTCTAGCGCTCTCCCAGCTGAGCTACAGCCCCATGACCCGGCGGGCCGGGTGCAGGGATTGTACTTACGGCGATCAGGTTTGCAACTGGGAACTGGAGTCGTCGTATTCTCGGTCCGTGGGACGCAAGGACAAGGCCACTCAGGGCGATGCCGAAAACGCGGAGGCCGGAATTCTCGCCCGGCCAAGCAAAGTGCGCGCGGATGTGGCGGTTTTCGAGCAGGGACTGGCGCCTTCGCGCGAACGGGCGCGGGCTTTGATCCTGGCAGGCCAGATTTTGTGTGGCGACAAGCCGGTGGACAAGGCGGGCGATCAGCTGCCTGCGGGCGCGGTGCTGCGCATGCGCGGAGAACCCATGCCGTATGTCTCGCGCGGCGGGCTCAAGCTGGCGCATGCTCTCGATTCCTTCAAGGTGGATGTGGCGAGCGTGGTGGCCGTGGACGTTGGAGCGTCGACGGGCGGATTCACCGACTGCCTTCTGCAGCGGGGCGCCAGCCGGGTGTACTGCATCGACGTGGGGCACGGCCAGCTCGATTGGAAGATCGCCTCGGATCCGCGCGTGGTGGTCATCGACCGCACCAACATCCGCCACATGCCGCCCGAACGTATCCCTGAGCCCTGCGCATTGGCTGTGGCCGACGTGTCGTTCATTTCGCTGCGCCTGGTGCTGCCGGCGTTGCCAGCCCTGCTCGTGCCCGGCGCGCCCGTGGTTGTGCTGGTCAAGCCGCAGTTCGAGGTGGGGCGGGACAAGGTCGGCAAAGGTGGCATCGTGCGCGACGACACCGATCGCAGGCAAGCCATCGCCGACGTGGCGGCGGCGGCCCAGGCGCTCGGGTTCGCGGTGGTGGGCGAGACCACATCACCCATCACCGGCGGCAAAGGGAATGTGGAGTTTCTGCTGCATCTGCGGCTACCATAAAGGTATGAAGATCTTGCTTACCGGCGCTGCCGGTTTCATAGGCTCGCATCTTGCCGAACGTCTGTGTGCCCGCGGCGATCGCGTGACCGGCTTCGACAACTTCGACCCGTTCTATCCGCGCGAGGTGAAAGAGCGGAATCTGGCCGGGCTGTTCTCGCGCAAGGATTTCGAGCTGGTCGAGGGCGATCTGACGGATCCGCATGATGTGGATCAGGCGTTCGCGGTCGCGGGTCCAGTCGACACGGTGGTGCACTTGGCCGCGCTGGCGGGCGTACGTCCTTCCATCGCCAGTCCCGGCCGCTATTGGAACGTGAACGTCAACGGGACTTTGCACTTGTTGCACGCCTGCCGCGAACGCGGCGTAAGGCGCATCGTGTTCGCCTCGTCGTCCTCGGTGTATGGCCTCGACAGCGACGTGCCCTTTTCGGAATTCGATCCGTGCGGCCATCCGATGTCGCCGTATGCCGCGACCAAGCGCTCTGGCGAGCTCATGGCCTTCAACCATCACCATCTCTACGGCGCAACGGTGACGTGTCTGCGCTTTTTCACGGTGTACGGCCCGCGCCAGCGGCCAGATCTGGCCATTCACAAGTTCGCGCGCCTCATCGACGCTGGCCAGCCCATCGAGCTCTTCGGCGACGGCACCACGTCGCGCGACTACACCTGGATCGACGACATTCTCGACGGCGTGGTCGCGGCCATCGACCAGCAGGCCCGCGATCCGCGCACCGCCTATCGCATCTACAATTTGGGCGGTTCTCGGCCGACCACGCTGGCCGAACTGGTCGATCGCATTTCGGCGGCTCTTGGCAAGAAGGCCATCATCGAGCGCAAGCCCGAGGAGCCAGGCGACATGAAGCACACCCTGGCCGACGTTGACCTGGCACAAGGCGACCTCGGCTACTCGCCCAAGGTATCCATCGACGCCGGAATTCCGCGCTTCGTCGAGTGGTGGCGCTCGACGAACCGCTAGTCAAGTCGGGTAGACGATGTCCGTGATGGTCAGCTCGCGCTGGCCCTTGTCCCAGCGGACCATGACGGTGTCGCCGATTTCCTTACCGATGAGTCCGCGGCCCACCGGCGACTGCCACGAGATGGCGCCGCCCGCGCTGTCGATCTCGTCCGAGCCCACGATGCTGAAGGTTTGCTTTTCGCCTTCCTCGTCCTCTACGGTGACGGTGGCACCAAAGAAGACCCGATCGCGCCGCTTCTGCTCGCGCGCGTCCACGATCACGGCGATGTCTAGGCGCTTGCCCAGAAAGCGCATGCGCCCGTCGATCTGGCGCAACTGACGCTTGCGGTAGATGTACTCGGCGTTTTCCGACCGGTCGCCCTCGGCGGCGGCGTCGGAAAGGGCGCTGACCACCTCGGGCCGTTTCTTGGTCTGCAGAAAGTCGAGTTCGCTGGTCAGCCTGTGGTAGCCGGCCGGCGTGATGTAGTTTTTCTCGCCTTTGGTTTCTTTCTCTCTGGGTGGGTCGAGGGTTTTGCGCACGATGGATGGTCCCAGTTTAGGATGAAGATCGCTTTTGCGGGAATTTGGTGTAGACGAAAGCCATCATGCTTGGAAATGCAGACGCTTTGATTGCCGCCGTCAAGTTCGACTCCAAGGGCCTCGTGCCGGTCATTGCCCAGGATCGCGCTTCCGGCGTGGTGCGCATGCTGGCCTGGGCCAACGTGGAAGCCCTGCGTGCGACCGTCGCCAAAGAGCGCGCCACCTTCTGGAGCCGCTCGCGAGGCGAACTTTGGGAGAAGGGCGCCACCAGCGGCAACTCGATGAAGGTCTACGACGTGCGCCTCGACTGCGACGGCGACGCGATTTTGTACGTGGTAGACGCCATGGGGCCGTCTTGCCACACGGGCGCGACCTCGTGCTTCTTTCGCACGGTCACGCCAGGCGGCCTGGCCACCGACGACGGTCCGGCCAGCTTCAACAAAGCATAGTCTTGCTCCTCGAAGAGGCAGCGGCCGAGATCCTGCGCCCTGGTGGAGCGCTGGCTGCGGCCTTGCCGGGGTACGAGCCGCGGCCAGGGCAGGTGGCCATGGCCGAGCGGGTGGCGCAGGCCATCGATCTCGACGAGCGCCTCTTGGTTGAGGCCGGCACGGGCACGGGCAAGACCGTCGCGTACCTCGTGCCCGCGATTCTATCCGGCCGGCGCGTGGTGGTGTCGACGGGGACGCGCAACTTGCAGGATCAGATCGCCAGCGTCGATCTGCCGCGCCTGGCGCGGGTGCTGCCGCGGCCATTTACCTTCGCGGTGATGAAGGGCATCGGCAACTACGTGTGCCTGCGCCGATTGGCCGAACACAAGCGACAATTATCACTTGTCTCGAACCCGCAGACAGCGCGCGTTCTCGACTGGGTGGGGCGCAGCCTCACTGGCGACCGCGCTGATCTTGACGGCGTGCCCGAAGATGCGCCGATCTGGCGCGAAATTGTCTCAAGCCCAGAAACCCGCCTAGGCAAGCGCTGTCCCTTTGTCGCCGACTGTTTCATCACCGGCATGCGCCGGCGCGCCCAGGAGGCGCAGGTGGTGGTCGTCAACCACCATCTCTTCTTCGCCGATCTGGCCCTGCGCAGCCGATTTCCCGAGGCGCAGGTATTGCCCAGCTACGAAGCGGTCGTCTTCGACGAGGCTCACCAGCTCGAAGATGTGGCGACCGAGATCTTCGGCGTGCAAGCGTCGTCGTTGCGCCTGTTCGCGCTGGCGCGGGACGTGGAGCGCGCGCCGGTGGAGCCGCTCGGTGCCGTGCGCGTGGAATCGGTGGCGCGGCGGCTGGAGGCGGCGACCCATGTGCTGGCCGAGACCTTGCGCGGACGGTTGCCGCGGAAATCCGGCGGTGGCGACGATCTGCGCATGCCCATGCCGGACGATCTCTGGCAGGGCGAGGTGCTCGGCCACTACCACGAGCTCGACACGGTTCTCGAAGAAGCCTCTGTCCTGCTTGGTCGCCTGGCCGAGGACGACATGAGCGACGCGCTTCGCTCTTCGCCGCCGGTGCCGGCCAAGGCCGCCGTACTCGGCGGGTTGTCAGAGCGGGCGCAAATCCTGCGCACGGATCTGGGCGAAATCGTCGGCAGCGCGCGCCGCGATGCCGTGCGCTGGATCGCCCTATCCGCGCGCAACGTGACCCTGCGCGCGTCGCCGGTGGATGTGGCGCCGCTGTTGCGCCAAACCTTCGACGCCCATCCCGGGCCGCTGGTTTTCACATCAGCGACGTTGTCGGCCGCGGGCTCCTTCGGCTACATGCGCGAGCGCTTGGGCCTGGCCGACACCGCGGCCGAAGCCGTCTTCCCTTCGCCGTTTCGCTACCGCGAGCAGGCCTTGCTCTACATCGCCGAGGATCTGCCCGACCCAACTCGCGAAGGATTCGCTGAGGCCGCGGCCAAGCGCGCGCTCGAACTTTGTCGGCTGTCCCGCGGGCGTGCGCTCTTGCTTTTCACCAGCTTCAGGGGGCTGCGCATCGCCGAGCAGCTCTTTCGCGCCGACGACGGTTTTCCGCTCCTCGTGCAGGGCGAACGCCCGCGCCAGGCCCTCCTCGCCGAGCTGCGCTCGCGGGTGGGCTCGGTACTGCTGGCCACGCAGAGCTTCTGGGAGGGCGTCGATGTGCCGGGCGAAGCCCTGTCGCTGGTCGCTATCGATCGCCTGCCTTTCGCGGTTCCTGACGATCCCTTGACGGCAGCGCGCATCGAAGGCATCCGCGAAGACGGCGGCGATCCCTTCGCCAGCTACCAGATCCCGCGCGCCGCCCTGGCGCTCAAGCAAGGCTTCGGCCGCCTCATCCGCAGCCGCAAGGATCGCGGGGTGGTGGCCATCCTCGACGGCCGCATCCTACGCAAGAACTACGGCGCTACTCTCCTCGGCAGCCTGCCCGAACACTGTCCGCGCACCTACCTGCTCGATGACGTCCGCGGGTTCTTCGGGTAGGGGAGAGAACACAGAGGATGCGGAGGACACAGAGAGTCGACTACTCCGATCTTCTCTTGAAGTGCGCCGCTTGCGCCAGGTCGGCCGCGGATTCGTCGGCTCGCCGCTCGGCTGTTCTCGCATCCTCGGCGTCGGCGCGCGCTTTGAGTTTCTCGACGGCTTCGCAGGCCTTGCGGGCTTCTTCGTAGGCGGCTTGCGCCGCGCTCTCGGCTGCCAGCGCCGCAGCCAGCGCGGTAGTTCGGTGTTCTTCGGCGACGCTCTTCAGTCGCGCAGCTTCGTCGCGCAGTCGGCGCAGGTAGTGTGCTCGCGTCGAGGCTTGTGCGGCCACGGCCGGGCTCGGACTGGTAGCCAAGCGCGCATCTTCCTTGGTCACCGTTGTGCGGGCTTCTTGCCAGCGCGCGAGCAGGCGCTCCTGCTGTTCCTCTTCGCGGCGGCGCGAAGCCACGGCCAAGCCAAGCGCTTGGCGTGCGGCCTTTTCGGCATTGCGCCGAAGGTCAAGCAGGGTTTGCAATTGAAACGACATGGAAGCTGCGTGGCGTTGCGTCTTTGGGCAAGGGAGCTTAGTGTTGATCGGATGGCAGCCCAAGTTCCGTCGAGGAAGTATCGCATCGAGCGATACCTCGCAGAAGGGGGCATGGGTGCGATCTATGTGGGCAAGAAGATCGGCCCGGGCGGCTTCGAGAAAGAGGTCGTGCTCAAACAGCTGCTGCCGGAATTCACCAGCCGGCCCGAGTTCCGCGACTTGTTCTTCCGCGAGGCCAAGATCTCGGCCACCCTCGACCACCAGAACATCGTTCGCACCTTCGACCTGGTGAACTCGAATGATCGCCTGTTCATCGTGATGGAATACGTGCGCGGGGCCGACTTGCGCACCATTGCCTGGCGCGCGCGGCGGCGCCGGCCGCTGTCGACGCAAGCCATCCTGCACATCGCTCTCGAAATCCTGGCCGGCCTTGCCTATGCGCACAGCCGCCGGTCGCCCACGGGCGAGCCGCTCGGGATCATTCATCGCGATCTCTCGCCGTCCAACATCCTGTGTTCGGGCGAAGGCGAAGTGAAACTATCCGACTTCGGCATCGCCAAGGCGGTGACCTATTCGTCGGTCTTCTATCGCGTGCGCGGCAAGGTCGGCTACATGTCGCCCGAGATGGCGCGCAACCAGCCCATCGACGCGCGCAGCGACCTGTTTTCGCTGGGCGTGAGCATCTACGAGACGCTGATTGGCGAGCGCATCTACACCGGCGATTTGAACACGCCGCCGGACAAGATCTACGCACAGACCGTGCCCTTGATCGAGGCCAAGTGCCCTGGATTGCCGCCAGGTTTGCAGGCAGTGCTCGACCGCGCTCTGGCCATCGATCGGGATGCGCGCTTTCCCAACGCCGAGTCCTTTGCCACGGCCTTGCGCCAGGTGGCGATCGACCATCGCTTGCAGTACTCGGCGCCTGAGCTGGCAGCCGAGTTGCGCGAGATCATGGGTCCGGATCCCGAGCACTGGCTGTCCGATCAGCGCGACCCAACCCACCTGCGCAACGCGCGCGCGGCTCAGGCGCCGGGGGCGCTGGCCGGCCACGAAGTGGATTCCCTGGTCGAACCTGGCCCGGCCGCTCGGACCGGTGACGATTCGGACATCGAGGATGTGGCTACCCCGCCGGCGCGGCCCTCGGCCTCCAGGTCGGTGGCCAGCAGCCGATCGTCGGGCCAGATGGCGGCGGTGCCTAGTCGACCTTCCGGGCAGATGGCAGTGGCGCCCGGGCGGCCGTCGGGCCAGATGGCCAGCCAAACCATGGACGAGATGCAGGTCACGCCGCCCCCACCTGTGCCCTTGCCGCCTGCCGTGCCCATGCTGAACCGGGTGGTGCAGCTGCCGCGCTTGCCGTTCGGTTTTTTGCGCTTCCACTTGTCCAGGCGAACCGGTGGGGTCGCGGCCATCAAGCGTTCGCGGCGCGGGGTATGGCTGCTCGTCCTGGTTGTGCTTGCCGTGCTGCTCGGATTCGTCTTGGTTCGCTTCCTTATCGGGCCAGCGATCCCGCGCTCGGATGGCCCGAGTCCCGCGTCCGCATGGCGAATCGCCCAACCACCCGCCACCTGCACCAGGGCCTTGCCATGGAGGGCATGACGGCCTCGATCACCCGGCTCATCGCCAAGGACGCGGCGATCTTCCGCCAGTCCGGACGCGGGCGCTTCATCGTGATTCGTGGTCCCGACCGGGGCGAGTCCCTGGTCGTGGGCCAAAGCTCCATCACCATCGGATCGGGTTCGACGAGCGAAGTGCGCTTGTCCGACCCAACCATCTCGCGTCGGCACCTGGCCGTCACGCTGGCCGAAAACGGCGTGGTCGTGCGCGACCTGGGCTCGACCAATGGTTCGTTCGTGGCCGGCGCGCGCTTCCAGGAATTGCTGCTTGGTTTCGGGGCCGAGATCCAGATCGGCCAAACCTTGCTCAAGTATCTGCCCGACGAGGAGCACGTCGACGTCGCGCCGGCGGCCAGCGAACGCTTCGGCAACATGCTCGGCCGCGATCCCAAGATGCGGCAGGTGTTCAGCCTGCTCGAGGATGTCGCCCATTCCGAGGCCACTGTGCTGCTCGAAGGCGAGACCGGGACGGGAAAAGAACTGCTGGCCGAGGAGATCCATCGCCACAGTCCGCGCGCCGGGAAACCCTTCGTGGTCTTCGACTGCGCCGCCCAGCCCAAGGAGCTGATCGAATCGGCGCTCTTCGGTCACGTGCGCGGGGCCTTCACTGGTGCGGTTGCGGATCGCAAAGGCGCCTTTGTCGAAGCGGACGGCGGCACGCTTTTTCTCGACGAAATCGGCGAACTCGCCTTGGACATGCAGCCCGTGCTCTTGCGCGCGCTCGACAAACGCACCATCCGGCCCGTGGGCGGCACCGGACAGCGCATGGTTTCGGTGCGCGTGATCGCGGCCACCCATCGTGACTTGCGCGCCGAGATGGCGACCAGGCACTTCCGCGAAGATCTCTACTACCGGCTGGCGGTGGTGCGCATCCACGTGCCGCCCCTGCGTGAGCGCCCGGCCGATGTCGGCCTGCTCGTGCAGCATTTCGTCGAGAGCTACGCCAAACCGCCTGGGCTGGTTGTGCGGCCTGAGGACGTCGAGCGGCTGGCGCGCCTACCCTGGCCGGGCAACATCCGGCAACTGCGCAACGTCATCGAGCATGCCTGCGCCGTATCCCACGGCGACGAACTGGATCTGACCGAGTTCCTGGCCTCGGCGCTCGCGCCCGCGCCCGGACTCGGAGCCGTCGCGCTCGACATGCCGTTCAAGGACGCCAAGGCCCGCGTCGTCGAGGAATTCGAGCGGGTCTATTTGAAAGCGCTACTTCTTCGCCACGAGGGCAACCTGTCCGCGGCGGCGCGCAGCGCCGACCTCGACAGGAAGCACTTGCGCGAACTTTTGCGCAAACACGGACTGCGCGAGGAAACCGACTGATTCGCCGGACGCTCGTGGTTGAAGCCGCCATCGCAACGGTCGTTCTGCTCTACTTGCTCTTGCTTGGCGTGCTCGGCATCGAATGGCAGCTTGCGGCCGGGGCTGCTTTGGCGCTGGTCGGACTTGTGGGCGGTGGCGGCGCGGGCATCGTCTACCACGTGGCCTTGCGCAGGGCGCTTGTGCGCGTGGGTGCGAGTTCGCGTGGCTGGCTGTGGTCGCCCGTGTCCTGCCATCGTCGGCTCGACGAACAGGGACGGGCGGAGGTCTTGCCGTGGTTCCGCGTGGGCGCCGCCGGCTTTGTCGTGTGCCTCGCCGGCATCGGCATGGTTGCCGTCGCGGCGCTCAAGGCCGCGTTTGCGAGCTAGCAGCAAGCGGGATCTGGATGGCCAGGGCCGTGCCTTCACCTGGTTTGCCTTCCACGTCCAGGGTTCCGCCCAGGATGGCGATGCGTTCTTTCATGCCCAAGAGTCCGAGCGAACCGTAGCGTTTGATCTCTTCCTCGGTGATGCCGCGTCCGTTGTCGTTGATGACGAGCGAGATGTGGCTCGACGAACAGGAGAGTCGGATGGAGACGCTCGTCGCGCTGGCGTGGCGGGTGACATTGGTCAGCGCCTCCTGGCAAACACGAAAAAGCGGCGTGGCCAGGTCGAAGGGGAGCGAAAGATCTTCGGGTACCTCGATGGCGCAGGCGATGTGCGTGCGCGCCTCGAAGTCGTGGGCCAGCCATTCGATGGCCGCGCCCAGGCCCAGATCGTCGAGGATGCTCGGGCGCAGCTCGGAGGAAATGCGGCGCACGCAGCGGATGGTGTCCTTGACCAGCTCGACCAGGGCGGCCACGCGCGCCGCCGCGTCCTTGTTCTCGGGGTCGATTTGCCGGTCAAGGAAGGCCAGGTCCATGCCCATGCAGGTCAGCGACTGGCCGAGTTCGTCGTGGATTTCCCGGGCGATGCGCACGCGCTCTTGTTCGCGCACGGATTCGACGTGCGCGGCCAGGGCGCGCAGCTGCTCGCGCGAGCGTCGCTGTTCTTCCTGAAGTTGGCGGCGCTGGGTGATGTCGTGTGCGAGGCCGGTGGTTCCGATCACGTTTCCGGTGGCATCGAAGACCGGCGACTTGAAGGTTTCGACCCAGCGCAGTTCTCCGCGGTCGGAGATCTGCTCTTCGACCAGCTTCTGCTGCCGGCTCTGCATGACCTTTTGGTCATCGGCGACGTAGGCCAACGCCAGTTCGTGCGGCCAAACCGCGAAATCATCGAGTCCTAGCAGATCCGATGGGCGCGTCTTGCCCGCCGCCTTGGCGAAGGGCTGGTTGACCATCTGGAATTTGCCCTCGGGGTTTTTCAGCCACGCCAGGTAGGGCAGATTGTCCAGCATGCTGCGCAGGTAGGCCTCGCGCAGGGCCAGGGTTTCCTGGACCAGGCGGCGCTCGCTGACGTCGCGAACGATGCCCACCACGGCCGCGATGGCGCCCGAGGGGTCGCGAAAGGGAACCAGTCGCGTGTCGATCCAGACCGGCCGGACATGGAGATCCTGCTGATCCTCCGTCACCACGGTTTCGCCGGAATGAAAGACGTGCTGGATAGCCAAGCTGTGGCGGGCGGCCAAACCAGGGTGAAAGAGGTCGCTCTGCAATCGCCCGACCAGTTCCTCGCGTTTCTTGCCGACGGCGCGGGCGGCAACCTGATTGACGAACAGCACGCGCTCGTCGCGGTCGACCACGAACACCATGTCCGGGATGATCTCGAACACGGAAGCCAACCCGAGTCCGGCTTGGGAAAGAAGCTGCTCGATCTGGGCGATGTCCACCATGACGGCCGCGCGGAACGCATTGTACCCCAGGGCCAGAGGTGGCAGATATTTTTGTCCGCTTTGTCCCGCTCATTCGCTTTCTTGGGGCGAGCGCAGCCCAGCTTTGCTGGGCAGAGCGAGGGGGGAGCCTTCGGCACTCGGAACCAACCACCCGCCCTACCACCCCCTCGGGCTCCGCCCTCGCCCTCGCCGGGGGACTGCGAGCGAGAGCGAGCCAGTCCCCCGTAGGATCATCGCAAGCGGTGTGACGAAATGGCGGATGGCGTGCTAGTTTCCGCAGCGTCATGAAAATCGCCGTTATTGGGACCGGCTACGTCGGTTTGGTTGCTGGGGCAGGGTTCGCGGACATGGGCAGCGATGTGGTCTGCGCGGACATCGACGCAGACAAGATCGCCATGCTCCAGCGCGGCGAGATCCCCATCTACGAGCCAGGGCTGGAAAAACTCATCGCGCACAACGTCCGCGAGGGACGCCTGTCGTTCACCACCGACGTCCCCACTGCCGTGGCCGGGAGCACGGTGGTTCTTCTCGCCGTGGGCACGCCGCCGCTTCCCGACGGGTCGGCCGATCTCAGCTTCACCTTCCAGGCCGCCGAGACGGTCGCGCGCGCTCTCACCGGCTTTGCCGTGATCGTGACCAAATCCACCGTTCCGGTGGGCACGGGCGACACCATCGAGGCCATCGCGCGCAAACACGCCCGCTACGAGTTCGCCGTGGTTTCCAATCCCGAGTTCTTGAAAGAGGGCGATGCGGTGGGCGATTTCATGAAGCCCGACCGGATCATCGTGGGCACGAGCGATGCGCGCGCCCTTGCCATCCTGCAGGCCCTGTACGCGCCCTTCACACGTTCGAGCGATCGCATGCTGGTCATGGATCGCCGCTCGGCCGAACTGACCAAGTACGCGGCCAACGCCATGCTGGCCACGCGCATCTCGTTCATGAACGACCTGGCCAACCTGTGCGATGCGGTGGGGGCCGACATCGAATGCGTGCGCAAGGGCCTGGGCTCGGACGCGCGCATCGGAACCAAGTTTCTCTACGCGGGCGTTGGTTTTGGCGGCAGTTGCTTTCCCAAGGATCTGCGCGCCGCCATCAACACCGGCATCGAGGCTTCGGTACCCTTGCGTGTCCTCGAAGCCGTGGTGTCCGTCAACGATCGGCAAAAGCACCGGCTGGCCGAGGACATCCGCCGCCACTTCCGGGGTGACCTTGCCGGCAAGCGCGTTGCCCTATGGGGGTTGGCGTTCAAGCCGGGCACCGACGACCTGCGCGAGGCGCCGGCGCTGGTGGTGGCCGAAGATCTCTTGGCCGCAGGGGCCGAGGTCGTGGCGACCGATCCAGTCGCCATTCCCGCCGCCCAAGCATTGCTTGGCCAGCGCGTCCGCTTCGTGGCGTCGAACTATGCCTGCGCCGAGGGCGCCGATGCGCTGGCGCTCATCACCGAGTGGCGTGACTATCGCCGTCCCAATTTCCAGCGCCTGGCCGGGCTCATGCGCGGCAAGGCCGTGTTCGACGGCCGCAACATCTGGGAGCCCGCCGACGTCTGCGCCGCCGGCCTAGAATACCACGGGATAGGGAGAACACAGAGAGTGTAGTTGGGGAAGAGAGACACCGGAGCGATCTGGAGAGCACGGAGCCGGAAGTCTGGATTCAGGCTCAGATATTTTTCTGTCTCTCTGTGCTCTCTCTGCTCCAATCTCTCTGTTCGCTGGTTTCCGTCCTCTGTGCCCTCTACTTCCTTGCCTTGCGCGCTTTTTCCAGCTCTTGCATGGCCTCGGTGATGCGGTTGAAGATCTTCGCCAGCTTCTCGCGAAAACGGCCCAGATCCTTGCCGAAGTAGCGGTCGGGGTGCAGCTCTTTCGAGGCGGCGCCGAAGGCGCGCTTGATGGCAGCGCCATCCGCGTCCTTCGCCACCCCGAGCAGTTCGTGCGGCGCCAGTTTGCGCATGCGCCGATGCAAGCGCAGGATGCGTTTCTTGGTTTCGTCGGAAAGATCGGAACCTTCGACAAGGTCACTCGGATCCACCGCTCCACCGTCGTCCAGACGCTCGAGCACCGACATAGGGACTGCCTCGTCCGGGTCGGCTTTGCCGCCAGATCGTTCCTGCGCCTGGCGCAGCATCTCGTCGGTGACGACGATCGGCGGCGGAGTCTTCGGGTGGTAGTCCGGAGAGGGCGACCGCATCGAGCGTTGCGTTCGGCGCGGTGGTGGTGACGGCGGCGGTGCCTTTTCGCCAGGACTCAAGATGAGCCTCTCGGACTTCAACTTGCGCAGGATCTCCAGGGTCTCTTCCCGGCCGAGAGAGGACATCCGGCAGACCTCGTCGTAGCTCGCGCGTCCGTCGATGCGCGAAAGGATGAAGCCCTCGGTGGTGGTGAGCCTAAGTTGCGTGAAATCGATACTGGGATTGAGGCGGGGTTTGTCATCCTTGACCCCGAGTCCGGAAAGCTCATCGCGTGCTGGCACAGGCGCCTCCTATCGCGATCTCAAGCTACGGCAACAGCCACTCGAGAAGGGCTTTTTGCGCGTGCAGGCGATTCTCCGCCTCTTGCCAAACCACGCTGGCTGGCCCCTCGATGACCTCGTCGGTGATTTCCTCGCCCCGATGAGCGGGCAGACAGTGCAGTACGATGGCCTTGGCGTTCGCAGTACCGACCAGTTTTTGATCCAGGCAGTAGCCGACGAAGGCCTTTCGCCGGGCCTCGACCTCGGCTTCCTTGCCCATGGAGGCGAACACGTCGGTCGAAAGCACATGGCGGCCGGCCACGGCCTCGCGCGGATCTTGCGTGATATGGATCTGTCCCTTGCCGGTGCCCCTGGCCCGGGCCAGCACGTCCGCATTAGGTTCGTAATTCTTGGGACAGGCAAGCGCGAGATCCAAGCCGAGTAGCCCGGCGGCTTCGATCCAAGTGTTCGCCATGTTGTTGCCGTCCCCCACCCACGCATAGCGCACGCTGCGCAGCACGGAGAGGACATCGACACTTTGCGCCTGCCCGGCCGCGCTGGTTTCGTGGTTCGCGACGTGGGCGTAGACCGTCTGCAAGTCGGCGAGCACCTGGCAGGGATGCAGCAGATCGGTAAGGCCGTTGATGACCGGCACCGAGGCGTACCTGGCCAGCTCTTGCGCGCCTTCATGGCCGAAGGTGCGCACCATGATGCCGTGACAGTAGCGGGCCATCACGCGCGCGGTGTCCTTGATGGGTTCGCCCCGGCCGAGCTGCGAGTCGCTCTTGCCGATGACCACCGCATGCCCGCCCAGCTCTTCGATGGCCACCTCGAAACTCACGCGGGTGCGCGTCGAGGCCTTCTCGAAGATGAGCGCCAGCATGCGCCCTGGCCGGGTCGCGTGCGGCTCGCGCATCTGGCGCACGAAGCGCAGCTCTTCAGCACGGCGGATGAGCATAGCCAGCTCCACGTCGCTGACGTCAAATAGGCTTAGAAAATCGCGTTTCTTTTGCATGGTCTTTGCTCTCGCGGTTGCTGTCGCGTTTGGGCTCTCGTCAGCTTTCGCCAAGCACGGCGTCCAGGGTTGCCACGGCTTCATCGATTTCGTCTTTGCCCACCACCAGGGGCGGCGCGAAGCGCACGACCTGTCCACCCGCGACGGAAAGCAAGAGCCCTCGATCGCGGCACTTCTGCACCACGGGCGCGGCGTCGCCATCGAGCACCAGGCCCTGCAGAAGTCCCCGGCCGCGCGTGCCGCGCGTCTTCGGCCTGCGCCGCTCGGCCATGCGCGACAGCGCGGATCCAAGATAGGCCCCGGTTTCCTTGCATTGGCCGAGCAGATTCTGGTCGTCGATGGCCTGCTGGATGTAAAGCGCGGCGGCACACGCCAGGGGATTGCCGCCGAAGGTGGAGGCGTGCGTGCCGGGTTCGAATGCGCGTTCGACTTCGTCGCTGGCCAGCATGGCGCCCATGGGCACGCCGCCCGCCAGACCCTTGGCCAGGGTGACGATGTCGGGCACCATGGCCTCTTTTTCGAAGGCATAAAAGGTTCCCGTGCGGCCCACACCGGTCTGGATCTCGTCGAAAATGAGAAGCGCCCCGCGCTCGCTGCACAGGCGGCGAAGTTCCTGCAGGTACCCAGGCGGTGGCAGGTTGATGCCGCCCTCGGCCTGGATGGGCTCGGCGATGACCGCGCAGGTGCGCTCGCTGATGGCGGTGCGGGCGGCCTCGGCGTCGCCGAACGGGATGAAGCGCACGTTGTCCAGCATGGGTCCGAAGCCTTGCCGGTACTTGGCCTGGCCGGTCACCGAGAGCGCGCCCATGGTGCGGCCGTGGAAGCTGTTCTCGAAGGAAATGAATTCCACCCGCTGGGGCTTGCCGCGCACGACGGCCTGGTAGCGCCGCGCCAGCTTGAGCGCCGCTTCGTTGGCCTCGGTGCCGGAATTGCAGAAAAACATCTTGCCGGCAAAGGCGCGCTTGGCCAGAGCTTCGGCCAGGCGGATCTGCGCCTCGATGAAATACAGGTTCGAGGTGTGGTGCAGGCGCGCAGCCTGCTGGGCGATGGCTTGCGTGAGTCCCTGGTGGCCGTGCCCCAGGATGCACACCGCGATGCCGGCGGTCATGTCGAGGTAGCGCTGGCCGTCGGCATCCCACAGCACGCAGCCTTCGCCGCGCGACATGACGATGGGCGCCCGGCCGTAGTTGTTGATGAGCAGTTTTCGCCCGGAGGCGAGTAGTTGGTCTGACAAGGACATTGAAAGGGGTAACAATAACAGAATCCCGGCCGATCATCGCCGGTCTCGTTGTCGGCCGGTCCGGACGCCTGCCCCTCGCTATCGGCGGCGTAGTCGCAACCCCAAGCGCAGCAGATCGAGCCCAGATCGCAGGGCCGCCGCTGGGCGAAGTTTGGAGCCGGGGACGTCGGTCCAAGAGAGTAGTGGCTCCTCGCGAATGCGCTCGACCGCGATGGCAGCGATCCCTGGGCCCGGGCGAATCAAGCGCGCGAGCAACTCGACATCGAAAACCCAGCGCGACGTGAAAGGCCGGTCGAGCGCCGATGACAAGGCTTCCGTGCGGCGGAAGAGCTTGGCCCCGCACTGGGTGTCGTAGACCGGCAGTCCGAGACTAAGGCTGGCGCAGGTTGCGAAGACGCGACCGAGGTAGTGGCGGCTATGGCTGCGTTCGATGGTGCGACCAAGGAGCTGCACGCGCGAGCCCATCAAGATGTCAATGTCGCCGCCGCGCGCGAGGGCAGCGAGCCGGTGCAGTTCGTGCGGCGGGGTCGCAAGATCGGCGTCGACGTAGCCGACGATGCCGGCGCCACGGGCAAGCGCGCGGAGCAAGCCCTGGCGCACGGCTTCGGCCTTGCCCTGATTCTTGGGCAAGGGGATGACCTCGACCTGGCCGGGGCGCTCCCGGGCGATTCCGCGCAAAACCGCGAGGGTCTCGTCGCGGGATCCGTCGTCGACGAAGACGAGCGAAGCAAGTTCACCCTCGTCCACGAGGGTAAGAAAAGCCGGGCCGTCGATTCGCGCGGCCTCGTCGAAGCAGGGTACGACCCACGCGAGGTGGTCGGCGGTCATTGGTTTTGGGCCAGCACCCATGTGGAAAGACCCGCGAAAGGAAGGCGCAGACGGGACGCGAGCCGGCAGCATAGCGCATCCACAGAAAGTGCGGCGGTCACCGCGGAGGTGACGAGCGGGCCGCGCTTCCACGTTCCAAGAGACGTCTCGATGTGGGGTGGGATGGAGGAGGCATGGGCGCCATCTCTGCCGAGCACCGCTTCGCCGAGCTTGGCCAAGGCTCGCGGCAGGAGCAGGCTGGCAAAGAGTTCGCCGTGATCGATGATGGTGAGGCCCACTTCCTTGACCAGGGCACGCAGGCGAGCGGGCACGTAACGCCGCTTGTGGCCGAGCAGCTCGTCGTGGCGCGAGAACAGCATCTCGCCGGCTGGTACGCTGACGAGCAGCCAACCTTCTGGTTCGAGGAAGCTTTGCACTCCATCGAGCAGCGTAGCCCGGTCGTCCTCCACGTGTTCGAGCACGTCGAGCATGAGGACCAGATCGAACCTGCGCGCGGGCCTGGTCGCGGAGAATGCCAGCCTGGAATCGGCCCCTGCCTTCCCTTGCAACCAAGTGGCATCGTAGGCCAGGTCAAAACAGGTCAGTCGTTCCACCGACGGAGAATCCGCGAGCAGTCGCTGGGCGAAATAGCCGTCGCCCGAGCCAATGTCGAGCGCGGATTTGGCCTGGTCGCCGATCCGTTCGCGTAGGAGGCGAAGAAAGAAATCCGCGCGCACGATCTCCCAGGGATGGCGCGCGAAAGATCGGGCAGGCAGCTCTTTCAAATCCATGGCACCACCGAGATCAGTCCGATCGCCGGCCGGCGTGCCTGAGCGCGCGCCGATCTTTTCGGCGGCGCCGGTGCGCCTGGAAACTGGATTCGCCGGGAAGCCGGGTTTCCACGCTCACCCCGCCGAAGAGCGCGCGGCCATGGATGCGCACCACGGGCAGGTCGGGATCTGGGGAGGACGATGTCCGGTCCATGTGCTCGAAACCGCCGAAGATCGCCGTGCCGTGCACCTCGACGGCCAGCGTGGGCGGAACGATGACTTGCACGCCGCCGAAGGTGGCCGTCACGTCGAGATCCACGGGGCCAGGCGGAAGCCGGGCCGTGCGCAGGTCGAGCTCCACGCCACCAAAGAAGGCTGTTACGCGCAGGTGGCGGGGAACGCTCCACGCGCCCTCGCGACGGGTGCCACCGAAGATGGCGGTGGCCTCCCCGCGCTCGGGTGCATTGCTGGCGACGGCCAGGGATTGCGCGGTTGCCAGCTCGGATGGTGGCGGTGATAGATCGGCAAGCAAGGCCGCAAGCTCTTCCACGGCCTGCGCGCGATGGGCGAGCGTCACGCGCTCCTCGAATTCCTCCATTTCCAGCTCGCCTTGCGCGAAACGGTCGGAGAGAAGGGCAATGGTTCGTTCACGTTCCGCCGCCCGTGGACCGGGCTGTCTCGTCTGCAAGTATCTCTCGTTTGCCACGGGGCCAAGGGTACCACGCGTGCCGCACTGTTGTCGCAGCCCCTGGTCGGTCGATGTAGGTGGTCCTGGTGTTTTGCGCCCTGTCGCAAGTAAAGAACCGCCGTCGATCTGCCGACCAATCTCTTGCAGCGAACCGAATGACCCCAACCAGGAACAAAGTACCCATGTCGCCAATCAACCTGAACGAATGGCTCACGCAGTTTTGCGAGTGGCATGACAGCTTCAAAAAGGGCGTCCTTGCGGCGGAAGCAAGCGGAGTCTACATGCAAGCTCGGCAAGAGCTGTGCGGTGCCTTGCTCATGGCGCAGCGTCTGGCCATCGAGCCTGGTGCGGCCGCGCGCGGCGCACTTCGGGTCGCGCGCGCCTATCAGATCGAATTCGGGTTTCCAACGGGGCCGGTTTCCGCCATCACCAGCGATATCAGCACCAGCGGCCTATCGGCTCTGGTCGCGGAAGCGCCACCCAATGGGACGGTACTTTGGATGCGGCTCAAGATCAGCGGCGGGGCCGTCATCGTCGGGCGTTGCCAGGTGGTGAAGAACCTGACCAAGCAGGGAAGCATCCTGATGTGCGTGGCGTTCGAGGGCCTGCCCGCGGATGCGCGAGAAAAGATCGAAACCGTCGTCTGCGATGTCGTCGTGAGCGAACTTCGAGCGTCCATGCGACACCGACAGGCGGCCGTAGGCTAGCACCCTAGCCCGGCTTCTCTCCGAAGCCGACGGTGGTCTGGATCCGCGCCAAGGGACTTGTTCTGTTGCCTTGTGCCTTCTTGCGGTAGTATGCGGCCCCTATCCACCACCACAAGGAGAGAACATGAGGAGAAACCGAGGTTCTGGAGTGGCGCATGTCCTCGCCGTTTCCCTGGCATTTACGTTTTCGGGCGCAATCGCCGCCCATGCCGCGGAAGCCGAGGGGCCTGCACCGCAAGTCAACCCCATCGAGATCGGCGTTTTTGGGGGTATTCACTTCTACAACAAGGATCACGGACTTAGTCGAGCCGTGGGCGATAGCACGGGCACTTCCCCCGACACGGGTGGAGCCTTCGGGCTGCGCCTGGCCTACAACCTGAACGAGTGGATCGGTGTCGAAGCCGAAGGCTCGATTTCCCCGACCCGCACGCGCAATGACTCGACCCGAGACATCATTGTCGGTTACCGCGGCCACATCATTGGCACGTTCCTCCACTCGGGTTACGTGCGCCCCTTCGCCCTTGTTGGCTACGGCGCGCTCAGTGCTTTCCCCGGCACCTTCAGCGCCGACGGTAGCCCCGTCGCGGGTCCGGGCACGGAAACCTTGCCGCGCTATCGTGACACCGACGGCTTCTTCCACGTCGGCATCGGCGCTAAGTTCCCCATCACCGACATGTTCGGCCTGCGTTTCGATGCGCGTGGGATGGCACCTGCTGCGATTGCTCACAAGATCGCCAAGGTCGGCAGCGAGACTGGCTACGGCGGACCCGATTGGGAATTGCTGCTGAGCGGGTACATCGGCTTCGGCGCGGAACCGCCGCCCCCGGCCCCGGCTCCGCCCCCGCCGCCCGCGCCCGCACCCAAAATCGACAAGGACACCGATGGCGACGGCATTCCCGACAGCATCGATAAGTGCCCGACCGAGCCCGAGGACAAGGACGGCTTCCAGGACGAGGACGGCTGCCCCGATCCAGATAATGACGGCGACGGCATTCTCGACAAGGACGACAAGTGCCCGAACGAGGCCGAGGACAAGGACGGCTTCCAGGACGAGGACGGCTGCCCCGATCCTGACAACGACGGCGACGGCATCCCCGACGTCAAGGACAAGTGCCCGAACGAGCCCGAGACCTTCAATGGCTACCAGGACGAGGACGGCTGTCCCGACGAGATCCCGGCTGCGGTCAAGAAGTTCACCGGTGTCATCCAGGGCATCAACTTCAAGACCAAGTCCGCGGAGATCACCAGGGACTCGCACAAGGTACTCGACAAGGCCGTACAGGTGCTGTCCGACTATCCAGACGTGCGGCTGGAAATCGGTGGGCACACCGACAACGTCGGCAAGGCCGAGTTCAACCTGGAACTGTCGCAGAAGCGGGCCGAGTCGGTGAAGGAATACCTGGTCGGCAAGGGCATCTCATCCGATCGCCTGACCGCCGTCGGCTACGGCATGGACAAGCCGCTCACGTCCAACAAGACCGCCGCTGACAAGGCCAAGAACCGCCGCACCGAGTTCACGCTCATCGGCGCCAAGTAGGCAAGCAAGCACCGCAAGGTGCGAGCAGAAGAAAGGGCTCGGGAACTTCGCGAGAAGGTCCCGGGCCCTTTGCTTTTATGGATCTCGCTAATCTAATAGATGATCTGGTCCGCGCACCGGCCGCTAGAGCAGGTGATGCCGTTGCAGCAGTCGGCGCTGGTGGTACACAGTTGGCCGTATTCAGCGCAGCCGGGGGTGCTGGTGTCGGTGGTGCCTGCATCGGAGGCTGGCGGCGTTCCCGGTGGCGGTGTGCGGCTGCCGCAGATTCCCTGAGTTGACCCTGTAGGTTGGATGCAGGTCGATCCAATGCAGCAGTCGCCGCTGATCGAGCATGGGCCGCCGGCAGGCACGCAGGCGGAGGGCACGCCGCCGTCCACTGAAGACGAAGGCGGTGTGTAGCAGCGCAGAAGACCGGTGCCATCCGGTATGCAGGGCATCTGGTTGCAGCAGTCCATGGCTGACGAGCAAATGGCGCCGCCTTGCAGGCACGTAGTCCCAAGTCCATTGCAACGTGGAACGCCGAGCATGTCGAGCTGGCACACGCCCGAGTTGCCGACACCGGCGCAGCAGTCGTTGCGCGCCGAGGAGACGCTGCACGCGTAGTCCTTGAAGTGACACACATTGCCCTGCGGGTTGCAGCTGCGCGGATTGCGGCAGATGCCGAGCGCCTTGCCAGCATCGATCTGGCAGACCACGTTGCCGTCGCCCGGAAGGCCGGTGCCCGCGGCGCCGCAGCAATCGCTGTCCCGGCGGCAAAGATCGCCGTTGACCCGGCAGCCGCTGGCGGGCTGGCACACGCGCACGCCGGTCGGGGCGTAGGGCGCGCACAGCCGACTGCAACAGCCGTTGCACGCGCCGCAAACCGTGCCGTCCACGCCGTCAGAGCAGTAGGTGGCGCCCGAGGGGGGCGCCGCGCAGGTGCCGAGTGTGCCCGCACCCTTCTGGCAATCGCCCGAGCAGCACGTGCTACTGTCGCTGCACACGTCGCCGGTTTGGATGCAGAACGAGGCGCCCAGCTTGCACATCCCCGCCTCGCATAGGCTGGAACAGCACTGGGAATTGTCGGTGCACGGGTTGCCAGCGGTATGGCAGGCGGCATTGAGCGGCTGGCAAAGGCCAGCACTGCAATTGCCACCACAGCAGGAGGCGGAGTCGACGCAGGCTTGGTTGTCCGCGATGCACGCGCTGGCGCTACATCGGCCGGCGGTGCAGGCGAGCGAACAGCACTCGGTCGACGACATGCAGTTCCCACCGGTCACGGTGCACTGGTTGATGGAGGCGACGCAGGTGGCGGAAGCCGGATCGCAAATTCCCGAGCAGCAGTCTCCTCCGCTGGCGCATGTCTGGCCGAAGAGCAGGCAGGACGGCGAAATGATGACATCGCCAGCCTTGGGTCCGGCATCCGTCGTAGCGGTGCTGCCATCACCTGGCGGGTACTTGCCGACGCTCGCGGTGCTGCTGCAATCAGCGAACGCGAAGGAGACTGCAAGTAGGGAAGCTAGGGCGGCGGCGGTCGGACGAATCGCGCTTGGCATGTCGGCTCCTTGGGTGGTCCAAAGGGTATTTGGGCCCTATCGGATGATTCCGTCACGGAATCGACTGCAGTGCCTGCTCAATGGCGGACGAAAACAGACTGTTCGGGTGTTGCCGGCCGAACCGCGCCGCTTGGGTGCGCGCTTGCGCATAGTCGCCCTTGGCGACAAGGGACTGGACCAGCAGGCTGTCTCGCTCCTCGGCAAGCTGGCCGCCGGGATAGTGGCGCGCGTGATGGCGCAAGGCCGCGAGCGCGCCATCGACCCGGCCGCGGGCCAGTGCGGTACGGGCCATCTCGATCCATTTGCGTTCAGCCGCTAGCCCCTGATCCTTGGTTCTTCCCGTTTCTTGCTCGCTGGAAACACGCTGGGTACTGGGTGGTGCGACCGCAGGGCGTGGCGCAACCTCACCTGCGGGGGGCGGTTCGGACAGGGGGTCGGGCGCCATGGGGGCGGGCTCGGGCGGACGAGGTGGGATCGCTGCGGCAGGCGCTCGCTGAGCCCTGGACTCTTGTCGTAGGTGTGCAACTGTGCCATAGGCTGTCGCTCCCACGGCTGCGCCCACGAGGAAGGTCGCCAATCCGCGCCGCGATCCATGCGCGATCAGGCGTGCAAGAGAATGCCCCGTCGAAGGTGGAGACACGGGCGGACTTTGCCGGGCCGAGGACGTTGGACTGGCGCCCACCTGCAAGCCAAGCGTCGTCGAGAGCCGTGAGAAGGTGCGTTGCTGCACATCTGGCGATGGATCGGGCCGCGACTTCTCCGCGTCCAGGAACTCGCGCAGCGATTCGTGCAGCGGATTGTCAGACATCGCGATTCCTCTCTCCCGCGCGAAAGCGCTGGATCGCCGCTGCCACATCCGTGCGAGCCAAACGCAAGCGCGAGTACGCGGTGTTGAGCGGAATGTCGAGCGTGCTGGCAATCTCGGGCACGGGGATCTCATCCAGCTCGTGCATCACGAACACCGCGCGGCGGTCGAGATCGAGACCATCGAGCGCCTTCATGAGCACCGAGCGCGCCTCGGTGCTCTCCATGCGTTCGTGCGGCGTGGGGGCGCTGTCGACGGGTTCTGCGGTTTCGCCCAGGACCTCGCGGCCGCCTCGTGGCGAACGCCGGAAATCCGCCACCACGCGCACGGCGATACCGAACAGCCACGGTCGCACCGGGCGGTCGGGATCGTAGTCGGAAAGATGGCGGTGCACGACGACGAAGAGATCATGGGCGAGATCCTCAAGGTCTTGCGGCGGCGCCCCCAGGCGTCGCAGGGTTTTCCACACATAAGGAAACTCGGAACGATAGAGGGTGGGGAAGTCAGGAGGCCGGCCCGATGTCACCTGAGGTTCCTCTAGATAGGGTTTGGGACCAGAACGAAGATCCGTCACGGAAAAGTGGCCGCCACGCCAAGACCAAGGGCGACCGAGAGAATGGGCGCTGTCCAGACCGCGGCGCCATCCACCTGAAGCTCGGTTTTGGTGATCGGGGCTGACAAGTCACCGTGCAGCGCAAGGGACAGTCTCGCCGTGAAAGGGATCGCGACCGCGAGCCGCGCCCCGAGTGCGGCGTAGGGAAGGGTGACTTGCCTCGGGTCCACCAGACCGCGTCCGGCGGCGCGTAGCGCGCCCCCGGTGACGAGGGCACAGGTGGCCACCGTGCGCAAGTGCACGCAGGGTACCAGCGACGCGACCAGCAGCGCGGTGCTGGCCTCGCCGACCCGCAGGGAAGTCGAGGCGGGAAGATCCGCTCGCCCTTCCAGCCCGAGGGACAAGCCGCCGCCGCGAAGGCTCGCGCCTGCCGCCACCCCGAGGGTGTGCGAGGGCGCTGCTCCGATACCACCCACGATCCCAGCCTCGACGCGTCCCAAGAGAGGCCGTCTCGCCGAACCCGTGCTGGCAGGTTCGTTGGCCGAACGAACGGCTGGCCGAGATTCCTCGGACGAAGCAATCCGGCTCTCATCCTGCGACTTGGCCGGCGGCCCGGCACTCGCTTCCTGCTTGGGAAGTGAGGCTGCCAGGCGAAACGGATCGATGGCAATACTGACCGCCAGCTCGACCGATGAAGCCAGCTCCGCACAGTCGCGCTGGTGAGACACCAGCCTGCGCTCTGCCTTGGGGCTGCCCTTGGCATCGGTCATGTCGATATATGCCTCGAGGCCATGCCCGGATGGTTGGATGGTCGCCCGCACGACGTTGTCTGCCTGATCGCTGAAAGGCTCGTATCCCAGGCGAGCCGCCACACCGGCCTGGATCGTCGCGAGATCCGGACATGCGCCCGCGCCGTCTTGTCGCGCGTACTCGAATCGCACCTGGCGCAGCGGCTGTGCAGATGCCGAGCTGGCAAAGCACAAAGACACGGCCGTCATCAGGCCTGCGAAAGATACGTCCACTTGCACCGAGCCAGTCTACTCCACCTCGCCCGCACCGCGATCGATGCGCTATCGCGGGTCACGGGCTTCCAGCCTCTGGTCTCCAGTCTACCGGTGCCGCAGCGGTGTCTTGCTGCGATCGCCGAGTACGACGAAATCGGGATCGAGCTGGCTGAGCGTCGGCATGGTCACGCGCTGCCAGAGGATGGACGAATCGTAGATGAATTCGAGCACGTACTTCCGTCCGGGCGGCAGGCGGTTGCGCTTGAGCACCCAGGAGATGAGCTCCTTGACCGCGGACGAGTTGAGAAAGTGCAGGCTGCGGATGTCCACTTTCACCTCATGAAGGCCCTCTTGTACGGCGGAGGTGTGGATTTCCTCGAAGAATGGCGCCAGGAAAAGCTTGGGGCTGGTCTGATCGATTTCTCCGCGAATGGTGACGACGTTGCCGTCTACCTCCAGCGAAACCCTGCCCCCATCCGGAGAAACGGAATTGACCTTCATGCGCGTGCCTTGAAATCAAACGGCCCGGTCGAGCCAGGAGGGATATTCTCCGTGCCGGACCAGGAACTACACTAGAAGTTTGTACCCAGTCCCGTATATCGTCACGATGTGGCGCGGACTTGAAGCGTCCTCTTCGATCTTCTTGCGCAGCTTGACCACGAAGTTGTCGACCGAGCGGCTGCTGCCGTACCCGGAAACGCCCCAGATCTTTTCTAGAATCTCCTCGCGCGCGACAGGCTCGCCGGCGCGTTCGTGGAGCAGTCGCAGGATCTCCACCTCATAGAACGACAAGGGAACGGTCCTGCGATTGCGAACCAGTTCGTGACGGCGCGGGTAGACCGTGGCCGGCCCGATTTGGATGGCTTCATCCGTCCCACTGCTGCGGTGAAGCCGGCGAAAGATCGCGTTGATGCGCGCGACCAGTTCGCCCACGGAAAACGGTTTGGTCACATAGTCGTCGGCGCCCGCCTCCAGCCCGCGAATCTTGTCGATCTCTTGCGAACGCGCGGTGAGCATGATGATGGGCACCACGGGGTGGCTCTGCCGCATCTCCTCGCACACCGTGAACCCGTTGATGTCGGGCAGCATGAGATCCAGGATGACCAGGTCGGCGCCGCGCTCGCGCAGACACTTGATGCCTTCGCGGCCCAGGCCCGCGGTGATGACTTCGAACCCCTCGAACTCTAGGGCGTCGCGCAGGCCGCGCGCAATGTCGGGTTCGTCCTCGATGACGAGAATACGGCGGCGAAGCACGGCCTGACCATTGGCGGAAGACCCGTTGGTCATGGACTACTTGGCCCCCTCCTCGCCCAGCCCAGGCTGGGCGATCTCGGCCGCCGCCGGAACGGGCGCTGGGATGAAGACTTTGAAGATGGAACCTTGCGCATCGTCGGGAGTGTCAGACACGGGGCTTTGCACGGTGACGCGGCCACCATGGGCCTCGGCGATGTGTTTGACCAGGGCCAATCCTATACCACTGCCGCGCACATTTCTCTCGCGCGTGCTTTGCGATCGGTAGAAGCGCTCGAACACGCGCGGATGCTCTTCGCGCGCGATGCCAGGGCCAAAGTCACGCACCGCCAGGGTCACGAAACCCGAAGCGCGCGACAACGTCACCGCGACCTTGCCGCCGTCCGCGGCGTGCTTGATGGCGTTGTCCACCAGGTTGAGCACGACCAGGGTCATCTCGTTTTCGTCCATGCGCACGATGGGCAGGTCGGGCGCGATGTCGACGGACAGTTTCATCTTCTCGCGTTCGAGCCGGTAGCGACACACGTCGAGGGCGCGTTCGACCACGTCGGCCAGGTTTCCCTCGGAAAAGTGGTAGCTGGCCTTGCCGCGCTCGAGGCGCGAAAAATCGAGCACGTTGTCGATGAGGTGCGACAGACGTTCGGATTCGCGCGTGATGATGCCGCCGTACTCGCGCGCCGCCTCTTCACCTTTGTGGCGGCCAGTGGCCACCATTTCGCCGAACATGCGGATGAGCGACAGCGGCGTCTTGAGTTCGTGCGACACGTTGGCGATAAAGTCGCTCTTCATGCGCGAAGCCCGCCGCTCGGTCAGGATGGCCAGCCACACCAGCACCAGGCCCACGACGATGATGACCGTGGCCAGCACGATGAGCACCCGACGCACGCTCTTCGTGCGTTCCCACTGCGCCTGGAATTCCTCGGCGTTTTGCGGAACCATCTGGATGCGCCAGCGGTAGAGCGCCTTGCCGAACGGACCTTCGTAGAAAAGGCGGCCGCCGGGCCGCGCCTCGGGCCCGGCCGGCCGCACCCCCGCGACCAGGCCGTTCGACTCGTCGAGAATAGCCACGCGCCGGTTCTTGCGTACGGGTCCCAGTTCGCCATCGGTCCACTGCTTGCCGATGAAATCGAGCGTGAGCCTGGCCACCACGTGGTAGAGGTCGCCGTCGCTGGCCTTGCGGGCCGTGTAGGCGAGCAGGGCCGAGCCGCCGCTGTCGAGTACGTCGTGGTGGTAGGCGAAGCTGTCCAGATCGACCTGCGACCAGGCCAGGTTTCTGATCTTGCCGAGCCACGCGATCTTGGCCGGCGCTGTTTCGCTTGGCTTGCGCTTTTTCGCGTCGGGCTCGCGCGCGCGCGGCCACATGCACTCGATGCGACGGGTTTCGCCGAGCACCACGAACGATTCGATGCCCGGACCCGGATCCAGATCGCAGGGATCGGTCGAGGACGGGTCGTCCTCCAAGGCAGTGATCTTGGCGAAGAGCGACAGGGCTTCCCGATCGAGTCGGCTTTCGACGGTTTTGGCCAGTCCCTCGGCGTAGTCCTGGCATTCCTGCCGGAACAGCTGCTCGACGGGACGGGAGACATCCTCGGCGTGCTTGAAGCCGTAGTAGGCCAGGGCCACGGCCGCCGCGATCATGGCGGGGAAAACCAGGGCCAGGATGAGCGAAATGGGACCGCCCACCCTGGGACTACCAACGCCGCGCATGGTTGCCTCGCATCTGCACGTCGAGCCGACTATGGCCCAGGCATGCGCCGCGAGTCCAGCGCCCAGCCGAATTTGCGCAGTGTTTGCTTTGGGGGTGGCTAAACTTGCGCGTGTCCCCTGCCGATGTCTCTTTTGCGAGCTCCCATGCCCAAAGGCGCTACCCTAAGTCTTGGACTCCAAATCCAGCCCCATTCTCGCATGGTGTCGATCGTGCGCCGGTTCGTCGAGGAGAGTTTCGAGAAGCTCGTTGGAGATCCCGATGCCGTGTTCCGGGTTTCCCTGGCCGTCCACGAACTGCTCGAGAACGCGGCGAAATACGCTGTCGGGGACACGACTGGCCTCACCGTCCATTTCGAGTCGAACGGTTCGGCGGCGAAAATCAAGCTGACCAACCAGACCACACCCGAGCATATCGCCCGGCTGCGGGCGAGCATTGACGAGATTCAGTCCAGCAAGGAGCCCTTCGCGCTTTACCAAACCCTCATGCGCCGGACGTTCGGCGTCCCGGATGAATCCGGCCTGGGCCTGGCGCGCATCCGCGCCGAGGGTGAACTCAACCTCTCGCTCGAAATCGACGGCACCATGGTGACCATCACCGCGAGTTGCACGCCGGCAAGGGAGCTCTCGCGTGAATAGCTGGGCGGAAACCATGAAGGAAACCGACTTCACCGCGGACGCCAGCACCAGCGAGCGAAGAATCCTGGTCCATCTAGCCGGAACCGCCGATCTCACCGTCAAAAGCCAGCTCGATCGCTTTCTGCGCGAGGTGCACGCGGAGGCGCAGCGCTGCTTGGCCGAAGAAGTCACCGTCGACGTGCGCCAGCTTGAATTCATGAACTCGTCGTGTCTCAAGTGCTTCGTGTGGTGGATCAGCACCGTGCAACAACAGTCCGGCGAGGCAAAGTACCGCATCGTCTTCGTGTCCAGCCCATCGGTGTACTGGCAGCGGCGCAGCCTGAATGCCCTGGCCTGTCTGGCCAACGACATCATCACCATTTCCGCGTAGTTCTCGCACCTTGCGCGAGGAGATCGTGTAGTATCGCCCGCGCCGAAGCGGCAGCCCTTGCCATGGTGGCCTGGCGTAACGAAGACGCTGCATCGGCAGGAGAACTCAGCGATGCATCAGCGTATCCGCACTACCCCAGCGTTGTTCGTCATTCTTTGCGCCTCGGCCTGCGCGGGGACCATCGGTCAAGGTGGCGTCTCGTCGAGCCCGGGGTCGAGCACGAACCCGTTCAAGGGCGTCAATTTTTTCCTCAATCCGGCGTACACCGCGAACGTGGAAGCCACCGCGAAGAAGCACCCGGACATGGCGGACACGATTCGCAAGGTCGCGAAGAACCCGACCGGCCTATGGCTGGATTCCATCGCGCACGTCGCGAACCTGAAGCCATGGCTTGATGACGCCAAGAAGCAGCAAGATGCCAGCGGCAAGCCGACCCTGTCCTTGGTCATCGTATACGACCTTCCCAACCGCGACTGCTCGGCGGCATCGTCGGCCGGCGAGCTCATGGTCGCCCAGAACGGCGAAGCCCGCTACATGAACGAGTTCATCGATCCCATCGCGGCGGAGTTCAAGGCTCACCCGGATCAACCGATCGTGGTCGTGCTCGAGCCCGACTCGCTCGGCAACCTGGCCACCAACATGGCCCTGCCCAAGTGCCAGGAAGCAAAATCTGTCTACAAGAACGGCATCGTGTACGCCATCAAGAAGTTCGCCCTGCCCAACGTCAGCGTGTACCTCGACGCCGCCCACTCGGGCTGGCTGGGCTGGGACGACAACCGCGCCAAGATCGCCAAGATCTTCAAGACCGTGCTCAACGATGCCGGCGGACCCGAGATGATCCGTGGCTTCGCCCTCAACACCGCCAACTTCACCCACCTGTCGAACCGCGACGGCGCCGTTCTAGAGCCCACGAACCCCTGCCCGAACGAGCTGACCTACGCCAAGGTTCTGCGCAAGACCCTGGAGATGTACGGCTTCAAGAACCATGGCTTCATCATCGATACCTCCCGCAATGGCAAAGGGAACATCCGGGCCAAGTGGGGCAGCTGGTGCAACGTGCACGGCGCGGGCCTGGGCGAACGCCCGCGCGCCGAGCCCGAACCGGGCATCGATGCCTATTTCTGGGTCAAGCCGCCGGGAGATTCGGACGGCTCGTCCGATCCCAATGGCCCACGCTACGATGAAATGTGCGGTGGTCCCGACGCGGCCAAAGGCGCGCCCCAGGCCGGCGAGTGGTTCGAGCCGTACTTCCTGGACTTGGTCCGCAACGCCAAGCCGCCGCTGTAGCGGCGGCGAGCGCACAGGAAAAGCAGAGGGGGGGTTTGGATCTTGGATCCGGACCCCTTCTTCTTTTCCGCTCTCTGTGTCCTCTGGATTTCTCAGTGCTCTCTCGGCTCGGATTGGCCGAGCTCGTCGATCTTTGTCGCAACAATGAAGTCGTTCTCGGACAATCCACCGATGGCGTGGGTGGTCAGCGATACGTCGAGAATGGTGTAGCGCACACAGAAATCAGGGTGGTGGCCCTCGGCCTCGGCAAGTTCGGCCATGCGATTCACGAAGGCGATGTTTTCCACGAAGCTGGCGAACTTGAAGCGTTTGCGTAGCTCGGAGCCGCCCGGATCCACCTGCCAGCCTGAAAGCTGAGACAACAGGCGATTGACCTCTCCCACGGAAAGCGCGGTCGCACCGCCCTCGCAGGGGACACATTTCTTTTTTCCAAGTTCCATCGCAACACCTGTGGTTTCGCTTATGGATGCAGCAACTCCGCCCAAAGAAACAGCGGTCGGGCAAGAATCGCCTACGACGGCTTGTCTTTTCCCACCTTGATTTCGAACAGGGTGCCAACGCGGGAATACAGGTCTGCGCACAACATGATCATGGCCTCGTCGGAAAGACCGAGGAGACGCTTGCCTTCGGCGACCGTCTCCGCCACCTGATTCGCATCCGCGTCACCCGCGTAGAGCCCTTGCTGTTTGGCGAAGGCATTGGCCAGACATACGATGTTGGGGTACGCGTGGGGAAAGGCCGCGTCGTAGGTGGCGCATTTTTCGACCGCGCTGCTGATCTCGGCCGGAAGTTGCCAGCGCCGGGAAAGTGCCACGCCGATGTTGCGGTGCGAACGATCGACCACCCGTCTCCAGACGTTGTGGCTGATCCAAGGGAGCGCCGACTTATGCACGGACGCAAGCTTCTCCGCCTCTAACAATAGGGCTGCGACCACAGGCTTGCCCACGTCGTGCAGCAGGCCGGCCAGATAGGCCACCCCCGGGTCGACGGCATCTTGGCCGGCCATTTGCCCGGCGATCTCCTTGGCGATGAGGGCCACCGCAAGGGAATGCTCCCAGATGCCACGAAAGGCCGACTGGATGCGCGCATCTCGCGACGAAAACGCCTGGTACATCGAATAGTGTACGAGCGCCAGTTTGAGCCCCTCGGTGCCCATGCGTGGAATGGCTTGTTCGAGCGTCGTGGCCGGGGTCCTGGCGGGAAACGCGGCGCTGTTCGCCAGGCGTAACACGCGCGACGCCAGCAAGGGATCCTTGCCGACCAATTCGCCGACCATCCTGAAGGTCTGGTTGGGGTCTTCGAGCAAGCGCATGCACTGGACCGCGATGGCGGGCATGGCCGGCACGAGCAGATTGTCGCTGTCGAGCCGCTTGAGAATGATGTCGGTAAGCTTGTCTACGACGAACGATGCCTCGCGTTTCTCGCGCTTCTCGAAAGTCTCTTCCTCGATGGCCGCAGCCGCTGCCGCTGCTTTCGCTGGACGGACCACGTTCTCGATGGCATCGCGCAGCTCGCGCATGCTGGCGAAGCGCAACGCCGGATCCTTGTCGAGCGCGCGCACGATGGCGTCGCTGATGTGCCTCGACAGTTTGGGGTTAAGGTCGAGTGGCGGCACTGGCTGGTCCCGCACGTGCGCCAAGAGCACGTCGGCGGTCGAGTCCCGACGAAAGGGGACCGTTCCGGTCAGCATTTCGTAGAGCATGATGCCGAGGGAATAGATGTCGCTGCGGTGATCGAGCTCGGCTTGGCCACGGCACTGTTCGGGCGACATGTAGGCCGGGGTGCCGATGACCATGCCCAGCACGGTGTTGTGGGGCGCGTTCGCTTGCTGGGGGCCGATGAGCTTGGCGATGCCGAAGTCGAGAACCTTGACGTAGTCCGGGTAGTCGGGATGGTTGAGCAAGAAGACGTTCTCGGGTTTCAGATCCCGGTGCACGATGCCGTGGTCATGCGCTGCCGCGAGGGCAGAAGCAATCTGGCGGACGATGCGCACGGTTGTGGATTCGTCGAGAACTTTCTCGCGCTCCAGCCGCTCGCCCAGAGTCTCGCCTTCGAGAAAGCTCATCACGATGTAGTGCACATCGCCCGACTGTCCGAGATCGGTAATTTCCACTACGTTGGGGTGGCGGATGTCGTTGGCGGCGCGTGCCTCGGTGAGAAAGCGCGCGACCAGTTGCGGGTTGCGCGACACATCCGGGTGCAAGACCTTGACGGCAGCGCGGCGACCGATGACCGTGTGTTCGGCGTAGTACACCGTCCCCATGCCGCCGCTGCGAAGCGCGGTCACCAACCGGTAACCCCCGAAGACTTGCCCGACCAAGCTGGCCGGCTTGCTGAGCACATGCGTCTCTTCGCTCAAGACCCTTCAATTCTGGCAGGGTTGTTCGACTTTGGAAACGGGCATTGCGTTGATTGCGATGGGAACCCTCGAAGGGTTCGCTCAGCACTCGGCACCTACCACCCGCTTTGCCACCCCCTCGCTTCGCTCGGCCTCGCCAAACCCTCGGCACCCACCACCCGCCCTGCCACCCCCTCGCTTCGCTCGGCCTCGCACGATGCTCCCCCCTTCGGGGACTTCGGGACCTACACCTTCCCCACCACCCCCGCTCGCTGCGCTCGCGCCCTCGCGCTGCCGGCGAGGGCGAGGGCGAAGCCCGAGGCGGTGGCAGGGTGGGCAGGAAGGTCCCGAGGGCCGGCAGGCTCCGCACGCGTTTGCCTAGCCCGCTCGCCAATCTGACCAAGTGCGACTGGTGAACCATGCGGGCTAGCGCATGGTCGATGGAATTAGGCTAAGATCCACGCACAAGGCCCCACCCGTGAGCATTTGCAGCCATTGCGGACAAGAGCACGATGCGAGCCTGCGCGTCTGTCCCAAGACCGGTAAGGCCATTGGGGCCGTGGCGCCGTCCGTGCAAAAGACCCTGTTTGGCGTTCCGTCCGCCTTGTTTCCACCCGCGCCGGCGCCGCGGAAGGACATTCCGCCCTCGGCCGTGGCTCTGCCAGCTCCACGCCCCCTGCCTCCGAGCAACCAGTCAAGCGCCCTGGCTCTCGGCAAGACCATGTTCGGCGTGGCGCCCGCGTCGCCCAAGTCGCCACCTGCAGCTGCACCGCCGATCCGCCTGCCCACCGAGGCGGAAGCCAGGGAAAACCCCGACCTGGTCATTAGCCTCGACCTGACTCCACCCGCCGGCACGCCGGCGAGCGCGCGCGAGCACGTGCCCAAGAAGGCGCCGGACACCACGAGCACCCTTGCCCCGGTGGACTTGCCAGGGGGCGAATGGTCCGCCCAGGCAGGCGATGGCGAGGTGCCAGCGCCGCCGGAGGGAATGCCCACGGATCTGCCGCCCCCTGGAAAGGGCAAACCGTTCGCTCTTCCCCAGCCCAAAGACGGTGCGGGATCTGGCCAGGGAAGGCGTGCCAGGAACGCAAGCTTCGCGGATCGCCTGACCGCCGACACAAGAAGCGTGTTCGATCTCTTCCAATGGACACTGGCGACGTACTTGCGCAGACCCGCTCCTTTGTTTCTGCTCGCCGCCCTGCTCGTCCTGCCGGCATCGATTCTCCAGTCTTGTCTTCTCGCGGGGGTCGCTCGTGGCCCCGATGCCGCGACACTTGCCCAGCGAGTTTCGACCGTGGATTTCTCGGCGCGCAAGGCCGCCCTGGCGGCTCGTATTCAGGCCAGCCAGGCCCGTGGGGAGATCGACAAGCAAGCCGCGGCCGAACTGGCCGCGCTCACCACGGTCGAAACGACGCAGGTGCCGCTGCCCGAGGAGAAATCGGGCGAGGGCGGTGGCTGGTTGCGCGAAAAACTGGCGCTGTTCATCCGGGGGCTGTTGCTTTTCGGGTTCGCCTTTCCTATCGCGTGCGGAACGCTGGCCATCGCGACCGCCGACCTTCAAGGCGGCGCCGCCTTGCCGGGCTTTGGTGATCTCTGGCCTATCCTGCTCGCGCGCGGAGAGTTTTTCCTGATTTCCCTGCTCCCCGCCGCCTTGCTGGTTGCCGCGGGACATGCGCTTTTCGTCTTACCCGGCCTGGTCTTGAGCGTGCTCTTTGTTTTCGTTCCGCACGTCGTGCTGTTCGAAAAACGGGGCGGCCGGCCCGCGCTCTCGCGCAGCATCGAGCTGGTGAGAAGCGACGCCGTTCGCGTCGTCCTCGCTTTCCTGTCCTTTGCCCTGCTGGGTTTCGCCGCTGCCACCCTGACCGAACTTCTACTTCCCACTTCCGGCAGCCGGGCCGTGGTTTTCCTTCATTTTCTGATGGGCGACCTCCTCTCCGTCGCGATCCTGCCCGTCCCCGCGCTTGTCCTGGCACGCATCTATCTCGATTTGCGCGCCCCCACTGGGGCCACTCCCGAGCGCCTCTCGCGCGCGGCGCGGGTCTAGCAAAAGGCGAGGCATGGTCACGCTCTCCGACGTGCAGACAGCGCTTCACCGCCTGTACATCGGAGCTGCGGGCGCGTCCTTGCGCCAGGAGGATCGCAAGAAGGCCGCCGAACTGGTAGGCCTGCTGAACGAGATCGAGCACATCTTGCAAATGCCGATACATGGAAAATCCGGCCGGAAGATTCACCTGGTCGACGCGGCTGCCGGCAAAGCCTACGTGGGGCTCTTGGCCGCGGAATTCTTTCTAGCGCGAAGTCCTCGGCGCAGCCACGTCACGATGATCGAGCGCGAAGCCGGGCGAGCCGCCGCGTGCCGTGAGGCGGTCGCCAGGGTCGGCGCCGAACAGGTGGAATTCACCGTCGTGCAAAGCGAGGTCGCGGACAAGGCGGCATGGCCGGACGAGCCCGATGTGGTGGTCGCCCTGCACGCCTGCGGGCCAGCCGCCGACACCATCGCCGAGCGCGCCGTGGCCTGTCGGGCGCGGCACCTTCTGCTCGTGCCGTGCTGCACGTCGGAAGGCGTGCCTGCCGCCCGGCTGGCCACCCAGCACGCGGAGGCGCTTGGCCTGCCCCGCCACGCCGAGGTCCGGCGCCGGTTCATTCAGTCCATCGTGGACGCCGAGCGCACCTTACGCCTGGAAGCCGCCGGATATGAGACTCACGTAGTCTCTTTTGTTCCACCCACCCATACGCCACACAATCTACTCTGGCGGGCGCGACGCGTCGGCGAGCCTGTTCGCATGGCCGAAGCGGCGCGAAAACTACAGCGATTGCACACCCTCTGACGCCCATTGCGAAAGCCTTGTGACTTCTCCTTCCGTATTGGCATCTAACGGTGGCCCCCAACCCCAGCTGTGACAACAATAACGAATGCATCGTCGACGAGAACAGGACCCCTTCTGCCTGAATTCGGCATAGACTGCCCCACGAGGACTGCGTGCATCCACGAGATCGTTTCTGGCGTGTAATCCTGCCCATCGGGACCGTCGCGGTTCTGTCGACCCTGCTCGCGGTCGGGTACGCCACCGAACCGGACCGCTTTGCCAGGGGCTTTTCGCCCAAGCAGCCCATCGCGTTTTCGCACCGGCTGCACGCCGGTGACAATCACATTCCATGCCTCTACTGCCACACCGGGGCCGAGCGCTCGCGCCACGCCGGCGTGCCCGCGGTAGAGACCTGCATGAATTGCCACGCCGTCACTCGCATCGACAAACCCGAGATAGAGAAGGTCACCGCCGCCTTCAAGGCCAACCAGGCCATCGAGTGGCAGCGGGTCTACACCCTGCCCGACCACGTCTACTTCGATCACCGGCCCCACGTCGGCGCCGGTATCGCCTGCCAAACCTGCCACGGGGAAGTGCAGACCATGGAGCGAGTTTCCCGAGAAATGCTCATGCGCATGGGGAACTGCCTGGCCTGCCATCGTGACGCCCACGAGGCGGTTCCGCCCGGCTCGAAGATCACCCAAGGCCCAACCAACTGCTTCGCGTGCCACCGATGAAACCCGATCGCTTGAGCACGACATCCTCGTCCCAGCGCCGGCGCTGGCTGGGCGCGGTTTCAGCTGTCGCCGCTGGGCTTGTGGCGTGGTCCTGGCGCGGGCGCGCCCGGCGAGCTGCTTCGCCGGCCGCGACACCGATCCAGCCGTCCCGGACGGCTTCCGGTGTCGCCTATCCTTCCGCCCAGGTCAGGCTCGTGGTCAGACCTTCTCCCGACTCCGTGAAACGCCATGGATGAACGCAAGCCTCCCGTCAAACTCCCCGTGCTCGGCTCCGGCAGCGAAGACGGTGTGTCTCGCCGGCGATTTCTGGCCCTGTTCGGCGCGTCCGCGGCCTTGACCACAGGGGCGGGCTGTGGGCCGGCCAAGAACCGCGCGGCCATCGTGCCCTACACCAAGAAGCAGGAGGAGATCGTTCCCGGCATCGCGGACTTCTACGCCAGCACCTTTCAAGAAGGCGAGGTCGCGTATCCCGTGCTTGTGAAAGCGCGCGAAGGCCGCCCCATTCACATCGAGGGCAACGACGAACATCCGCTCTACCAAGGCAAGACCAGTTTTCGCGCGACGGCGGATTTACTGGGACTGTACGACCCCGACCGGCTGCGTGGCCCGCAATCGAATGGACGGCCTTGCAGCTGGAAGGAAGCCATTGCAGAGCTCGCACGCGGCCTGAAGGAGGCGAGAGGCATCGCACTGGTCACGCCGGCCCTGCTGTCGCCCAGTCGCAAGGCACTGCTCGCGGGCCTCGCCGAGGCCCTGCCGGGACTGCGCCACGTGCAGTGGGAATCTGCGGCCGATCACGCCGGTCGCAAGGCAGAGCACGCAATGTTCGGAGAAATCCGACTGGAGCGGTATGCTTTCGACAAGGCACGCGTCATCCTGGCCCTAGAAGCCGATTTCCTGGGAACCCTGGGCGACACCGTGTCCGCCATCGCCGGCTTCGCAGCTATGCGCCGTCCGGCCTCGTTTGCCGGGACCATGAACCGGCTCTACGTCCTCGAAGGCGGCATGACCCTGACCGGCAGCAAGGCCGATGTGCGCATGCCCATTCGCCCATCCGCGCTCGCGCGCATCGCCTGGGGCTTGGTTCGGGCGGTTCATCTCAAAGGTGGCCGACCGTTGCCGGCAGGACTGGAACTGTCCGTGCTGGATGCTTTCGCGCTCGAACGGTTGCCCGAGGCAAAACCGTTTTCCGCCGAGCTCGATGCCCTGGTCAAGGATCTTTGTGCCGTCGGCGACAAGGCCCTGATTCTCGCTGGCCCTGCGGCTTCGGTCGAGGCTCACACTGCCTGCAGCCTTCTGAATCACATGCTCGGCGCCGAGGGCTCGACCGTGCTTGGCGAGCAACCGGCCCCTGCGCTGGCCTCGCCCGGAGACTTCAAGGAATTGGTCGACGACATGGCGGCCGGCCGCATCGCAGCCGCGCTGTTCTGGGACGTCAATCCGGCCTACGACTTTGCGTCGTCTGACGACGGCGACGGCGCCTGGCGAGCCGTGGTGGCCAAGGTGCCCCTGCGCGTTCGATTGGGCTCGCTGCCGGACGAGACGGCTGCCTCGTGCAACCTAGTCTTGCCTGTCAATCACTGGCTCGAAAGCTGGAACGACTTTGAAACCAGCCCCGACGCGCTGACCTTGCAGCAACCGATCGTGGCGCCGCTGTACGATACGCTGCAGGGCGAGGATGTGCTCCTGCGCTGCCTGGCCGAGCTTGGACAGCCGCGGGGCGCGACCTACCTCGATTTCCTCAAGCAGCGCTGGCAGGACGAGGTTTGGCCCAAGGGCAGCCCCATTGCGTTCGCGCGCTTCTGGAACGCTTGCCTTCACGATGGCCTCTTCCGGCGCAAGTCGGAGCCGCTTGCCGCGCGCAAGCTGAGTGGCGAAGCGTGCGTCAGCGCGGCGGCGAATGCCGCAAGAGCGGTGACTGGCAATTTCGAGCTGGTGCTCGACGTCGATGCGCGCTTGTACGACGGCCGTTACGCCAACAATGGCTGGCTGCAAGAGTTGCCCGACCCGATAACCAAGACGTCGTGGGGCAACCCGCTCTCCATGTCGCTTGCGGATGCGGATCGGCTAAATCTCAAAAACGGCGACCTGGTGACCCTGGGCAAGGGCACGCCAGTTCCAATTCTGCGCCAGCCTGGACAGGCCGACGGTGTCCTGCGCCTGACTTTGGGACATGGCCGCTGGCAGGGCAGCGTGGCTTCGGGCGTGGGCGCGCGCGCGTGGACCCTTGCGCCCGAGGCTGGCGCGCGCGTGGTGATGGTCGCGGCGGCCGGCCCGACAGGTGGACGCCAGGAGCTGGCACTGTCGCAGGATCACGACACCAAGGACGGCGGCGACATTGCCCGTGTCTGGTCGTTGGCAGAGTACGCGCGTAAGCCGCAGCGCGAACTCGAGCGAGAAGAACTGCCCTCGCTCTACGACAAACAAGAGCAAAAAGGTCCGCGTTGGGGCATGGCCATCGACCTTTCGTCCTGCGTGGGTTGCGGCGGCTGCGTGGTGGCTTGCCAGTCGGAGAACAATATCCCCGTGGTCGGCCCAGAGCAGGTGCGCAAGGGACGTGCCATGCACTGGATGCGCATCGACCGCTACTACGATGGCGCCGGAAGCTCCGGCGACGGGTCGCCGAGCGTGGTCCACGAACCCATGCTGTGCCAGCACTGCGACAACGCCCCCTGCGAAACGGTGTGCCCGGTGCAAGCCACCAACCATGGTCCCGACGGCATCAATCAGATGGCCTACAACCGCTGCGTGGGCACCCGCTACTGCGCCAACAACTGCCCGTACAAGGTCAGGCGCTTCAACTACCTGGACTTCACCGGCGAGACGCCCGAGTCGATGCAGCTTGCTTTCAACCCCGAGGTTTCGGTTCGCCCGCGCGGCGTGATGGAGAAATGCACCTTCTGCGTGCAGCGCATCCGCAACGCCGAGCAGGTGGCCAAGCGCGAAGGTCGGGATCTGCGCGACATGGACGTGGTTCCGGCGTGTGGCGCGGCTTGTCCGGCCAGCGCCATCGTGTTTGGCGACATCAGCGATCCGAACAGCGAGGTCTCCAAGCTCTCGCGCAGCAACCGCGGCTTCCATGTACTCGAAGAGCTGGGCACGAAGCCCGCCGTCACCTACCTGGCCGCGCTCAAGAATCCGACCGCAAAGGCTAGCGGCGGAGGTGAACGATGAAGTCCGCGCTCGCAGAGCTACCAGCAGCCTTGCAACCGCTCGAACTCATCGAGGGCAAAGTCACGCCCGGGTCGCTCGACGATCAGGTATTGCAGTTTCCCGACCGCAGACCGCCGCGCGCCTGGTACTTGGCTCTGGCCGTAACCCTGACCGCGCTCGGCATCGGCGGCTTCTGCATCGCCTACACGCTCTACTACGGCATCGGTACCTGGGGTAACAACCGGCCGGTGGCGTGGGGCTTCGGCATCATCAACTTCGTGTTCTGGGTCGGTATCGGCCACGCGGGCACGCTGATCTCGGCCATTCTGTTTCTCTTCCGCGCCAAGTGGCGCAATGCCATCGCCCGCTTCGCCGAGGCCATGACCATCTTCGCGGTCATGTGCGCGGGCATTTTCCCCGTGCTGCACACCGGCCGGCCGTGGTTCGCCTACTGGCTGTTCCCGTACCCCAACGAACGCGGCATCTGGGTGAACTTCCGCTCGCCACTCGTGTGGGACGTGTTCGCGGTCAGCACCTATTTTTCGGTCTCGCTGGTGTTCTGGTATCTCGGCCTCGTGCCTGACTTCGCGTCCATGCGCGACCGCACCGCCGAGGGGATTCGTAAGCGCATCTACACCGTCTTGAGCCTCGGCTGGCGGGGCGCGGCCTCGCACTGGGTCCACTACGACAAGGCATACATCCTGCTCGCGGGCCTGGCCACGGGCCTCGTCATCAGCGTGCACAGCGTGGTGTCGTTCGACTTCGCCGTGTCGCTGGTGCCGGGCTGGCACATGACCATCTTCCCGCCCTACTTCGTGGCGGGCGCCATCTTCGCCGGGTTCGCCATGGTGGTCATCGTGCTGACCGTGGTGCGGAAGACCATGAACCTGGCGAACCTCATCACCGACAATCACCTCGACACCATGAACAAGCTCATCTTGGCCATGTCGTGCATCATGGGCTACGCGTATTGCATGGAGGCCGGCACGGCCTGGTACAGCGCCAATCCGTATATCCAGCACACCTTCAAGAACTACATCAGCGGCTTCTACGGCTGGGCTGGCATCCTCACCATCACCTGCAACATCATCATCCCGCAGCTCTTCTGGTTCCGCCGCATGCGCAGGTCGATTCCGGCCATGATTTTCGTGGCTCTGGCCGTGACCGTGGGCATGTGGATGGAGCGCTTCGTGATCATCGTGATCTCGCTCCACCAGGACTACCTGCCCTCGGCTTGGCACAAGTACATCCCGACCAAGATCGACTTCGGCATCTTGCTCGGCTCGTTCGGGCTGTTCTTCACGTTGGTGCTGCTCTTCGCGCGCGTGATGCCGGTCATCGCCACCAGCGAAATGAAGGCCAGTCTGCCCGGCGCGCAGGCCAGTCACGGAGGCGGCCATGAGTGATGCCACTTCTGCCAACACCTTCGCCGTGCTGGGCCTCTATTCCGACGCGCAGAAGATCGTTGACGCCGCCAAACAGATTCGCCCACGCAAGCTCGGCCGTCTCGAAGCCTACACGCCCTATCCGGTGCACGGCCTCGACAAGGCGGTCGGGTTGCCGCCCTCGCCCCTGGGCAAGCTGGTTCTTGGCATGGGGCTCCTTGGCACAATCCTCGCGCTGCTTCTGGAATGGTGGACGAGCGCAGTCGACTATCCGTTGGTCGTGGGCGGCAAGGCGCTGTTTTCGTGGCAAGCCTTCGTCCCGGTGATGTTCGAGGTCACGGTACTCTTCGCGACCTTCACGGCAGGCCTGGCGATGCTGTTCGCTTTCAACAAGCTACCTTTCTTCGGCCACCCGGTGCTCCACTCGAAGGCCATCAAGGGCATCACGCGCGACAAGCTCGCGCTCAGCATCGAAAGCACGGGCGCCAACTTCGATCCCGAGGCGGCACGTCAGGCGCTGGTCGAAAACGGCGCCGATTCGGTCGAGATCGTGCCGATTCCAGCGTGGGATCGGCCGCTCAGCCTGGTCGGGCTTCTGCGCACGATCGCCGCCATCACCGCCGCGTGCCTCGTCGCTGGCGCGGGTCTTTTCGCCGCGGAGAAGATGATCCCTATCGTGCCGCCCATGCTCCACATGCACAACCAGCCCAAGCTGAACGCCTTCCGCTCCAGCACCTTCTTCGCCGACGGACGTGGCATGCGGCCGGCCGTCGCGGGCACGGTGGCGCGCGGGCACCTGCCTCCCGCCTTCGCCACCCCGGAAGAAGCCGGCACCATGCTTGCCAATCCGCTCCCGCTCACGCAGAAAACGGCCGAACGCGGGCGCAAAGTTTTCAATGACCACTGCGCGGTTTGCCACGGCACCGTGGGCGACGGCGTGGCGCTGCTTTCGCACGCCTACGGCGCGAAACCGGGCAATCTGCTATCGAACGAAATGCGCGCCCGGCCCGACGGCTACATCTATGGCGTGCTGATGCTGGGCAAGAACGCCATGCCCAGCTACGCCCCGGATCTGGACGAATCCGACCGCTGGGCAGCCGTGCACTACGTGCGCGTTTTGCAGCGAGCCCAGAACGCCAAGGACGAGGATCTGCGATGACAACCGAAGCTCCCCGCTCTTCGCTGGTTCGCAATGCCCTGGTGGTCCTGACCGTGCTTGGTGCGGCCGGTACCGCCTTGGTCTATGTCAGCGAGGGGCCCGCGCGTTTCTGGGCCAACTGGCTGGTATGGACGCTGTTCCTGCTCACCATCGGGCTCGGCAACCTTTTTCTGGTCGCGCTCGAACGCCTGGTCGGCGCGCACTGGAGCGTGCCCATGCGCCGGGTGCCCGAGCGGATCGCCTCGCTGATTCCACTGGCGATCCCATTGCTTATCATCGCCTTTTTCGGCGTGCCCGTGCTCTTCCCCTGGACGCACGCCGAGGCCGCGCACAATCCCATTTTGGTTGCCAAGGCGCCGTGGTTGAACCTGCCCTTCTTCGCCATTCGACTGGCGGCTTGCACCCTCGTTTGGCTTCTCTTCTATTCATTTTACGTTCGCGGATCTTTGCGCCAGGACGAAAGCAAGGACGCAGCCTTCACCGTGAAGGCGCGCAAGCTGGCGCCGCTGTTCATGGTGGTCTTCTTCTTCAGCGTGACCATCGTGGCGTTCGACTGGATCTCCGGCCTCGAACCCGAGTGGTACAGCGACATGTTCGGCGTGTACCTTTTTGCCGGCACGTTCCTGTCCGGCATCGCCGCCATGGCGCTCGGTGTGCTCGGGCTCATTCGCCGCGGGCGCCTACCCGACGTCAAGCCCAAACACTTCTACAACCTCGGCACGCTCGGCCTGGCCTTCACGGTCTTCTACGCATACATCGGCTTTGCGCAGTACATGCTGATCTGGTACGCCAACCTTCCCGAGGAAGTGGTGTGGTTCAAGCACCGCATCGAGGGCGCCTGGTATCCGGTGGCCATGCTTTTGCCGCTGTTCCATTTCCTGCTCCCGTTCTTCCTGCTCATTGGCGCCGTTGGGAAAAAAAATCCCAAGATTCTGCGAATCGCCATGGTTTCGATCCTGTTTGCACACTTCGTCGATCTCTATTGGCTTGTTTTCCCGGTGCTTGGCGCGCAGCCACTGTTCGGCTGGCCCGAGCTGGCCATGGCCTGTCTGTTCCTCGGCCTTGGCTTCTTGCAAATCCGGCGCGCCATGGGCCGCGGCGCTGACATGCCAATCGGCGATCCGCTGCTGGCCAAGGGACTGGAGTGGCAACTATGAGCGGCGAGCGCACGCCACCCAGCTGGGGTCAGGAAGCGCAAGGACTGGCCAGTCGCTTTGCCATCTTCTCGGGCGTGGCCATCACCTTTGTGCTCTTCGGGCTCATCATCATTCCAGCTCTGCTGCGCGAGCGACGGCCGCCCAAGGCTCCACCTTCGGATCAACCAGCGGCGGCCAGCGTGGGTTGGCTCGATCAAGCCGAGGTACCGCCCAGCAAGGGCAAGGATTTGCCACCCGTGGATCCAGCGACGGTCATGACCGCCAATCCCAAGCTGCTCGCGCGCGGCGAGGCGCTGTTCAAGCAGAACTGCACCTCGTGCCATGGCGACTCTGGACGCGGCGATGGTCCCGCGGTGGCCACGCTCAATCCCAAGCCGCGCAATTTCACCCAGCCCGACAAGTGGACGCGCGGCTACCGAGCGACCGACATCTTCACCACCATCACGACGGGAGTGAAGGGTACGGGCATGGCGGCCTTCGATTTTGTCGTCCCCGCCGATCGCATGGCGCTGGTCCACTACGTGCGTTCGCTCGGCTCGTTCAATCACGGTCCCGAAGACGCGAAGGCGACTGAAGAGATCGCGCAGCAGTTCCGATCCAAGGGCGTCCACATTCCCAATCGCATTCCGGTCAGCCTGGCCATCAAGAAGATGGTGCAAGAGCAGACGCAAGCGCCCGCGATCAAACTGCCAGCCCCCGACGACAAATCGCCCACGGCCGAATTGTTGCGTTCGGTGATTGCGGATCCCTCGCGCGTGGCGCGTACCGTGGCGGCCACCAAGGATCGCATCGATCATCTGACCGTGGCGCGCGCCTGGGTAGCCGGTGCGCCCGGCAACGGCTTTGCGCCGGCGTTGGCCGGCATGAGCGTGGCCGAGTGGCAGGAAATCAGCCGGGCCTTGCTGGGTGTCGAGGATGTGGCGCTGGCCCCTGCAGAAGAGCAGGCTAGGCAGCCATGAAGACCCTGCTTGCCACCTGTCTGCTGCTCGCGCTTCCGGCGCGCCTGGCCTTGGCCGAACCCCCTGGCGAGCCTCCGCTCGACGTGGGCGTCGATGAGAAACTGGGCCAGGCGGTGCCGCTCGACCTCATGCTGGTCGACGAGCAAGGCGAGCGCGTGTCCCTGCGCAGCCTGCTCGACAAGCCGACGTTGCTCACGCTCAACTACTTCCGCTGTTCGGGTCTGTGCACGCCGCTGCTCAATGGCGTGGCCGAGCTTCTGCAACGTACCGACCAAGTGCCAGGCAAGGATTTCCAGGTTCTGACCATCAGCTTCGATCCGCGCGACAATGCCGAGTTGGCGGCTTTGAAAAAAGAAAACTACCTCAAGCAACTCAAACCAGGATTTCCGCCCAGCGCCTGGCGCTTCATGACCGGCGACCCAATTTCGACCAAGCGCCTGGCCGACTCCGTCGGCTTCCGCTTCGCCAAGCGCGGCGACGATTACGTCCACGCGGGCGCGGTCATGGTGCTTTCACCCGCCGGCCAGGTGACCCGCTACCTCTACGGCGTCACCTTCCTGCCCTTCGACGTGAAGATGGCCGTGACCGAGGCGTCCCAGGGTCGCACCGGTCCCACCATCGCCCGCTTCCTCAAGTTCTGCTACAGCTATGACCCGGCTGGGCGCAGGTACTTCCTCGACATCACCCGCGTCGCCGCGGCCTTCACCATCATGCTGGCCGTGGGTTTCGGCATCGCCGTGGCGATCCAGCGCAAGAAGCGCCCCAAGCCCGAAGAGCAGTCCGAAAAGCAGTCCGAAAAGGAGTCTTCGTGAGCACCGCCGCCGCATCCATCGCCACCCCGACTCACGGCGAGCCAAGCTTTTACGCCGGATCTTCGCGCCGAGGGATGCTTTCCTGGCTGCTCACCACCGACCACAAGCGCATCGGGCTCATGTATCTCGCCGCCATGCTGACGTTCTTCCTGGTGGGCATGACCCTTGGCGTGTTCATGCGCCTGGAGCACCTGACCATGGGCCCGACCATCATGAAGCCCACCACCTACAACGCCCTGTTCACTCTGCACGGCGTGATCATGATCTTCCTATTCGTGATTCCGGGGCTGCCCGCGGTGTTCGGCAATTTTTGCTTGCCCATCATGATCGGCGCCAAGGACGTGGCCTTCCCGCGCCTGAACCTGCTTTCTTGGTACCTGTTCATGACCGGCGCCACCATCGCCATCACGTCGCTGTTTACGGGCGGCGGACCGCCGGATACGGGCTGGTCGTTCTATGTTCCGTACAGCGTGACCACGGGAACCAACGTCACCATGGCCGTGCTCGGCGCCTTCGTGATCGGGTTCTCCTCTATCCTTACCGGGCTCAATTTCATCACCACCATCCACCGCATGCGCGCCAAGGGCATGAATTGGATGCGCATGCCGCTTTTTCCCTGGGCGCTCTACGCGACCGCCTGGGTGCAAGTGCTGGCCACACCCATTTTGGGCATTACGCTCTTGCTGGTCATCCTAGAGCGCGTCTTTCACCTTGGCATTTTCAACCCAGCCATCGGCGGCGATCCGATCCTGTATCAGCACCTGTTTTGGACCTATTCGCACCCGGCCGTGTACATCATGATCATTCCGGCCATGGGCGCCATCTCGGAGATCATTCCGACCTTCGCCCACCGCACCGTGTTCGGCTACAAGGCCATCGTGATGTCGAGTATGGCCATTGCCGCCGTCGGATCCCTGGTGTGGGCACACCACATGTTCACCAGCGGCATGAGCGAGACCGCGATTATCATCTTCTCGCTGCTCACCTTCTTGGTGGCCATTCCCAGCGCCATCAAGGTCTTCAATTGGGTGGCGACGCTGTACAAGGGATCGGTCGAACTGAAAGCGCCGATGCTGTTTGCGCTCGGCTTCATTTTCCTTTTCAGCATCGGCGGCCTCACGGGCCTGTTCCAGGGCGCGCTGGCCATCAACATGCACATCCACGACACTTACTTCATCGTGGGGCATTTCCACTACGTGATGTTCGGCGGTACTGGCTTCGCGTTCTTCGCGGCCCTGCACTACTGGTATCCCAAGATGTTCGGCCGCATGTACAACGAACGCACCGCCATCGTGGCCTGGGTGCACATCTTCGTCGGCTTCAACATGCTCTACTTCACCATGCTGGTGCTGGGCATGCAAGGCATGCCTCGACGCTATTACGATCACCTGCCCCAGTTCCATGGCGGCCACATCCACGCCACCATCGGTTCGTGGATCATGGTGGCAGGCCTATTGATGATGTTCGGCAATCTTGTGCGCGGCCTCTTCCGCAAGGTCGAGATCCCGGCCAACCCGTGGGGCGGCGTGACCCTGGAATGGACGGTACCCTCGCCGCCGCCGGTTGAGAATTTCGAGATCTTGCCCGTCATCACCGAGCCGCCCTACACGTTCAATCCCGTGTCCAAGGAGCCAGCACCATGAGCGCTTCGGTAGAATCCCACGACGCCGGGCCGCCCGCTGCCGAGCATCGCGATTACATCGGCGCCAAGCTGGGCATGTGGATTTTCATCTTCACCGAACTGATCCTCTTCGGCGGCCTGTTCGTCGCCTACGGCATGTACCGTTCGATGCACGCCCACGAATTCCACAAGGCCGCCGGCGAATTGAACGTCGTGCTGGGTGTGATCAATACCGTCGTGCTGCTCACCAGCAGCCTCACCATGGTGCTGTCCATCGTCGCCATTCGCCTCAAGCGCAAAGGCCAGTCCATGATCTTCCTCGCCACGACCATGGTGCTTGGCTGCGTCTTCCTGGTGAACAAGTTCTTCGAGTGGCGGGCAAAGATCCACCACGGCCTTTATCCAGGTTCCGAGCACCTGATGGCGAGACCGCCGGGCGAGCGGCTGTTCTTTGGCCTGTACTACGGCATGACTGGCTTGCACGGCCTGCACGTCACCGTCGGCGTCACGGTCATGGCGGTGATGCTCGTGCTTCTTCGCCGCGACAAGATTCGCCACGACGATTTCATCAAGCTGGAGAACGCGGGTCTTTACTGGCACCTTGTCGACGTCATTTGGATCTTTCTTCTGCCGCTCTTTTACCTGGCAGCCTAGCCCGATGAGCAAGCGAACATGAATAGCAGCATGGAAAGCGAAACCGGACACCCACACATTGTCGGCTACGGAACCTTTATCAAGGTGTGGATCGCGCTCGTGGCCTTGACCGCGGTGCTGGTTGGGCTAAGCATTTCCGGCACGCCCAATCTGGCGGTGCTCGGCCTTTTGGTCATCACGCCCACCAAGGCCTGCCTGGTCTTCTTCTATTTCATGCACCTCAAGTACGAGAGCGCCGCTCTCAAATACATGGTCGCCATCGCGATTGCCGTATTGGTAATCTTCGTCGGCCTGACCTTCACCGATTACCTATTCAGGTAGGCAACAGGTAGACAACGATGTTTGGTGGTGCTTCAACGGTTTCTGACAAGGTCGACGCGGTCTTCCTCTACATTTCCGCGCTCACCATCGCGTTCCTGGTGTTCATTACCTTCCTGATGATCTACTTCGTCGTGCGCTACCGGCGCTCCCACGGCGAAAAGGCGCACGATATTCACGGCCACACAGTTCTGGAATTGCTTTGGACCGGCATCCCGCTGGTGCTGTTCCTGAGCATGTTCTATTACGGCTGGACCAATTACCGTTACCTGCGCGAGGTCCCGCGCGACGCCATGGCGATCAAGGTGACTGCGCGGCAATGGGCGTGGTCGTTCACCTATCCGAGTGGCCGGCAGACCAGCGAGCTGTACGTGGCAATCGGCCGGCCGATTCGACTCGACCTCAAATCTCTCGATGTTCTGCACGGCTTTTACGTGCCCGCGTTCAGAATCAAGTCCGACGTGGTGCCCGGCAAGGACAACTACACCTGGTTCCAGGCTACCCAGCTCGGCGACTTCGACATCGAATGCACGGTCATGTGCGGGGTCAACCACTCGTACATGCTGTCCAAGGTGCACGTGATTCCGGAGGCTGATTTTTCGACCTGGTATTTCGGCGACTCGGCCGATCCGCCGGCGCTCGCGCAAGCCCCGGCCGATGCTCCGCCCGATCCGGCACGTGGCGAGCGCGCCTTCAAGCTCAAGGGCTGCGTGTCCTGCCACACCACTGACGGATCCAAGCTGGTCGGGCCGACGTGGAAAGGCCTGTGGGGCAGCCAGGTCGCGGTTTTAGCCGAAGGCAAGGAAATGACCGTGACTGCCGACGAGGACTACATCAAACGCTCGATCAGCCACCCTCCCAAGGAAGTGGTCAAGGGCTTCGCCCCGCAAATGCCCAAGGCCGATTTGAAAGATCGCGACGTCGCCGATCTCGTGGCTTTCATCAAGTCGTTGCAGTGACACCGTGAACCGCCGCGACTTCGCCCAGCTGTTCAAGTTCCCGATATCGATCATGTCGACGGTATCGGCCGCAACCGGCTACTTGGCGTTCACCCACACCCTGAGCTGGCGCCTGTTGCCGGTTTCGGGCGCGATCTTGATCCTCGCCTTTGCTGCCTGTGCCCTCAACGAAGCCCAGGAACACAAGCTCGACGCGATGATGGAACGCACGCGGCGGCGGCCGATTCCGTCGGGCAAGATTTCCCCCGCGGGCGCCGCGATCTTGGCCGGGGTTTTGGCAGCCGCGGCTTTGACATCGCTTTGGCTTATGGGCGGCCCGCTGGCGGCCGGGCTCGGTGCCCTGGCCGTGGTCTGGTACAACGGGATCTACACCTACTTGAAGCGGGTCAGCTCGCTGGCCTCTGTCATTGGCTCCGTTATCGGTGCCATTCCTCCCGCCATCGGCTGGGTATGCGCCGGCGGTGTGCTCGACGGCCCCATCCTTTCCCTCTCGTTCTTCCTCTTGATGTGGCAAGTGCCGCACTTTTGGCTGCTGGCCCTGCGCCTTTCCGGCGACTACGAGCAAGCGCAATTTCCCACCTTCGTGCGCGCCATGGGCACCGAGTCCCTCGCGCGCGTGACCTTCATGTGGACAGCGGCCACCGCAGCCTCGGCCTTGCTCCTGCCTATCTTTGGCCTCTCGACATCGCCCTTCCTTGGCCTGGGCTTGGCCGCCGCTGGCGCCTGGTTGACTTTCATCGCTTGGCGATCGCTGCGCGCCCCAAGCAAACAGGGTTTCCGACAAGCCTTCCACGCCATCAACTACTACGCCGTGATGGTCATGGGCGCCGTGATCCTGGACGCCCTGCTGAGGCACTGAGATTGGCCAGCCTATCTGACAGGCCAGCGGAGGGGGTGCTCTACGACGCGCGGCCGCCAACGAGCGGCCCCGGCATAGGCCCGCCCGTGCCAGATGTCCGCTCGCTCCGGACATCGGCCACCGTTTCAAGGAGGATTTCGACATCATCTCTCGATTCGAAGAGAAACTCGCATGTCCCGAGGGAGCATTCGAGGGGGTAGTCCTTAGGCGTCCGCGCAAGCGTTTCGAGCTGCGACTGGATTGCTCTCAGGGCGTCGTCACAAAGAAAACCATCCTCGTCGCCTATTCTAATTGCTGAACCCATCACCAAGCTCCTGCCTTGGTATCGGCACGTTTTGGGCAAACCTGAACGGAATTCGCAGTTCTTGAGCTTGGTGGTCAACCGTCTTCGGGCATCGCGTCTATAGAAAATCGCTTGCCACCTTTTCACGCGTGGTCGAGCCGGGCAAGCTCGACATGGTCGGCGCCAGCTCCGCCGACATCCGCCAGCGCGCGACGCTGGAAGTGGTGAAGCAGTAGCGCGGGTTCGCCGCAAAACGGATCAGCTACCCAAGGCGGACGGGACGGCGTAAATAGTGGCTCGGAGTCCGAAGCCGCAAGATGCCCACGCTCAGAATCGAAGACGCACAAATCCACTACCATATCCAAGGTGAAGGCGAGCCTCTGCTGCTTATCGCCGGATTGGCCAGCAACCTCTCTACCTGGAAGAAGGCCTTGCCCAAGCTGGGCAAGCACCACCAGGTCATCGTATTCGACAACCGCGGCTCGGGTCTGACCGAGACGTCTGCCGCCGCCTTCAGCATTGCAACGCTGGGCGATGACGCCGCTTTACTCTTGCAAGCGCTGCATATCAAAAAAGCTCACGTGGTTGGATGGTCGATGGGCGGCAACGTGGCGCAAGAGTTGGCGCTTCGTTACCCCGAGAAGGTCGGTGGGTTGGTTCTCATGTCCACGTACTTGAAAGTACCTGACCGTTCCCGCTTTGCCCTGGACGTCATGATCCATTCCGTTCGCGAGGGAGCGAGCATGGAAAGCTTCATGATGATGATGCAGGCCTGGTGTTCGACCAATCCTGCGTTCGAAGATAGGCATGCCGTCTGGAGCCGGGAACCACGAGGCGATTCCCCGCTGTCCATCGCGGCCTTCGCTCGCCAAAAGCAAGCCCTCGATGATTTCGATACTAGAACGCGCGCAAAGGCGATTGCGTTGCCGACCCTCGTGATTCACGGCACCGACGACATCATGGTGCCGATCGAGTTCGGTCGAGATCTCGCGGCGCAGATTCGCGGCTCGGAACTCCATCGCATCGCGGGTGCCGGCCATTTCCTTCCCACCTCTGGATGGCTCGATCCGGTTCTTGATTTTCTCGCCAAGCACCCCCTGGCGGAATGACTGCGTGCGCGCTCGATCCTGCTATGCCCCGGCCAGAAACGCATCCGGCATCTGCACGGCCACGATCTCGGCCTGGACCGTCGCCACACCGTTCGCGAAAAGCGTCGCCTCGACCACGACCTTGCGGCCCTTCACCTCCTTGGCGCGGCCGCGGATCTCCAGCGTCACGCCCATCGGAGTCGGCTTCAGGTAGTCCACCTTCAAGGACGCGGTGACGTAGCGAAGGGGAGGGGCCGAGTCGAGCGCTCGGCCTTGGGCCCGCGCCGCGGCGGCCGCCGCCGTGCCGGTGCCGTGGCAATCGAGCAGCGACGCGAGCAGCCCGCCATACACGAAGCCAGGAATGGCGGTGTGGTAGGGACGCGGGTCGTAGCGCGTGACCGATTCGTCGCCTTCCCAGTAGGTCTTGATCTGCAAACCATCTGGATTCGAACGCCCGCAGCCATAGCAATGGGCGACGTTTTCTGGATAGAGGTCTTGAAAGGCTGGCTCGCTTCTCAACATTTTGCCCGCGCTTCTACGCCGTCTTGATGCTGGCGGCACCCTGCAATTTCAGCTCTTCCACCGCTATCTCGCGCATCTTGTACTTCTGGATTTTGCCCGTGACGGTCATGGGGAAGGCGTCGACGAACTTCCAGTAGCGAGGAATCTTGAACGTGGCGATCTTGCCCTTGCAGTAGGCGCGCAGTTCGTCGCCGGTGAGACTGGCGCCTGGCCGCAGCTTGATCCAGGCCATGACCTCCTCGCCGTACTTGGCGTCCGGCACGCCAATAACCTGCACGTCGGCGATCTCGGGCTTGGTGTAAAGAAACTCCTCGACCTCGCGTGGGTAGATGTTCTCGCCCCCGCGCATGACCATGTCCTTGATGCGGCCGACGATGTTCACGTAGCCGTCGTGGTCCATCACCGCCAAATCCCCGCTATGCATCCAGCGGGCGGCATCAATCGCCTGGCGCGTAGAGTGCATGTCGTCCCAGTAGCCGAGCATGACCGAGTAGCCACGCGTGCACAGCTCGCCCACGCTACCGCGCGGGACCACGTGGCTTGAGGACGGGTCGACGATCTTGACCTCGAGGTTGGGGTGCACGCAACCCACGGTGGCCACGCGTTTGTCGAGCGGATCGTCGACTTTGCTTTGCGTGGACACCGGCGAGGTTTCAGTCATGCCGTAGCAGATGGTGATTTCCGGCATGTGCATGTCCTTCTGTACGCGCTTCATCACCTCGATGGGGCAGGGCGAGCCGGCCATGATGCCGGTGCGCAGGCTGGCGAAGTCGGTCTTGGCAAAATTTGCATGCTCGGTCTCGGCGATGAACATAGTGGGCACGCCGTACAGCGAGGTGCAGTGCTCTTTCTCGACGGTGGCAAGCACTGTCCCCGGGTCGAAGGCTTCGCTGGGATAGATCATGCACGCGCCGTGGGAGGTGGCCGCCAGATTGCCCATCACCTGCCCGAAGCAATGGTAGAGCGGCACGGGGATGCAGATGCGATCCTGCTCGCTGTACCTGAGCGTGCGGCCGACGAAGTAGCCGTTGTTCAAGATGTTGTGGTGGGACAGGGTCGCGCCCTTGGGAAAGCCGGTGGTGCCGCTGGTGTACTGGATGTCGATGGGGTCGTCGGGATCCAGGGTCTGCTCGCGGTGGAGGAGATCTTCCTCGGATACCTGCTTGGCGTCCTGCGAAAGATCGCCCCATTCGTCTTCGATAACAATGGCCTTGATGTGTTCGGGCAGTCGCGCTTCGACTTCTCGGAACATCGATACATAATCGGTCTGGCGAAACCCGCGCGCCAGGATGAGCAGCGAGCATCCCGACTGCTTGAGCACGTGCTCGAGCTCGTGGCTGCGATAGGCCGGATTGATGTTGACCATGACGGCGCCGATACGCGAGGTGGCGTACTGGGTGACCGTCCACTCGAAACGGTTGGGTGACCACAGGCCGATCCGATCGCCCTTCTTCACCCCACGCGCCATCAGGGCTCGCCCGATGACACTCGTCTCGCTCCAGAGCTGGCGGTAGCTGGCGCGGTAGTTCTGGTGGCACGAAACCAGTGCTTCCCGATCGCCGAAGCGCTCGACGGTGCGGCGCAGGTTCTCGCCGATGGTCTCGCCGAGCAGAGGTGTGGTCGTGATGCCGTGGGTGTAGGAGGGCTGCATGGCGACCATGGTAAGGCGGCGGGCATTCATGGGGCAAGACCCAAGCCCTAGGCTGGGCTTTTTACGTGCACGGTCCGGCCCGCGGCCGTTGTCCACTCTCAGCTACCGCGCCTCCGTGAAGTCGACGAAGGTCAGGGCGTCGACAAAGGTAGCCGCCCTGTGATCTTTCGAGGTCATGCGCACGCGGACGTCCGCCGGGGAGCGCGCAGGCAGCAGGATGATTTGTGGAGACAGGGTATTGCTACTGGCCGCGAGCGCATGGTGCCCGAGCTCTCTCCATATACCGTTCTCGTTTGCCTCGATGGTTACGCTCAGTCCGCTGGCGCTTCCTCCCGCCAGCAGACCGAAGCGCTGGCCCGGCCAAGGTAACGGCCCCCAGACGATTTCGCCAGGTGCCCGACTCGACTTTCCACCTAGTGCCAAGAGTTTTTGCCCGTGACCTCCGGCCATGCGCTCCGCACCCGCCGTCGTCATCCAACTGCTCCCGCCCCCAGAGACATGCAGCGTCTCATCCTCATCATCGTCGAAACTCTGGCGTCGCACCACAACCTGGGTGACCTTGGCCTGATCGCAGGCCAGTGCAACGCCGACCGCGGATTCGCGAATACCCAGCGCATGCACCGCCGCGCAAATCGGCCCGACCGCCCCGGGATCCGAATCCCAATGATTCGCCAAGGACATCAGCAGCACCCGCCCGTACTGCCGCGCCTCCACCCAAAGCCAGAGGCCGAATTTGGGCAATTCACCCTTGGGAAGCGCCTGCGCAAGCTCCCACTCGGCCCACGCCATGAGGATCTCGTCGTAGGCTTGATGTCTCGTGCGGGCCGCTTCAACGCTCATCCGTTGGCCGGCGGACAGACCAACCCCAAGCGAGGAAATTGCAGTCAAGGTATCGAATCGATCGTCGGGATCTTGGAGGTCTTTCGCGGCGTCCCCAAGATTCTTGGCGAGCACTTGGCGGCTGCTAGCCGACAGTGCCGACCCACACAGCTCTGCAACCAGTGCTGTTCCCCGTGCCCGCGCGCCCGCGCTTGCCTTGGTATCGAGAAGGGCGTCGACATCGCATACTGGCAAAGCCGCACCCACCAGGCGAGCAAGCGTCAGTCGGGCCACATCAATCAATGTCGCGCTACTTGGAGTCGCCATTGGAAGCGCTTCCAGGTCGCTCATTCCTTGCAAGCGCAACGGCAATTGCGCCCCTTTGATTGGTGTAGCACCCAGCAGATTAGCTCCAATGGGCCCAGCGGCAACGTCGAAGCCAGTGTGCCACGCAATCGGCCAGACCTTGCCGTTGGCGTCGGTCCATGCCAGGCCGGTCGGCACTCCAGGCTGTACCTGGGTTGCCTGAACATACAGAAGAGTCTCGCCATTGCTAGCAATCGCGGAGGTGCCTTGCAATTCGACCGTACCGATACGTGCCCTTTCCAACTTCACAGGGCGGACGGGTGGGTCGACAAGGTCGGCCCGAACGGCGCTCAGTGGCCCGAGACGAAGGCTGTACAAGAACCCGGGGCCCATGACCCGATACTGGTCGTGGTATGGCCACAGGGCATGGACCGGCGTGTGGCCCAGCCAGGCGCCGTGAAGATGGATCGTGTCCGGGTGCCGCTCCCCGTAGATGTAGTCGACCAGAACAGCGGGCTGGCGCGACCAAGCCCGCCCAAGAACACGATCGGTCAGTCCGGCCAGGTCAAGGACATTCAGCCCGGAGGGATAGGACATCCCTCCCACATCGATATCGGCCTCAAGGAGCGGCCGACCGAGGTGCAACTTCTCGCCCAGCTCACGGTAGTACGATGCGCATATGGCGATCTTGCGCATGTCCACATCGCGCGAAAGTCCGGTTTGTTTCGCCCGTTCTTCCCATTTGTTCAACGGGCGATTCGCCGCCAGGATGGGGATTGCCAGGGCAACCACGCAGGCTATGCGCAACACTCTCGGCAGGAATCGAAACAGCGATCTCTCGGGGACTAGCGCGGCATAGAGACCGAGTCCAGACAGCGCAATGAACGGCCCTTCGATGAACTGCATGAACCGCCATTGTTTCATCCAGTCGCCGCCCGAGAAGGACACAAAGAACAATACGAAGACAATCTGCAGCGCGGCAGCGACAAGTGGCAACAGCGTCTTGCGGCTCAAGAAGGCGGCGAGGGGAACGAAGCACAGAAAGTAGGCCGCCCCTTTGGCGTCCAAGAATCCCTTGGCGTAGGCCCATCCTGCGGTCCAGGCATGTTCGACTGGGACTTTGACCCAGAAGGTGTTGGGCACGAGGTCACGAAAACAGATGAATCGCAGAATGGACAACAGCACGCAACTCGACAGAAAGATCGTCATGGCCAGCCAACGACGACGAGGCGTGAGCAGTCTTGCTGTCACCACCAGCGCACCATAGATTCCCGCCTCGGGCCTGACCCAGGCCAGAAGACCGGCGACAATCCCCAGACCGATGTCCCAACCTCGCGCTTCCGACGAGAGCAACAGGCAAAGCACGGACAGAGACAGAAGACCCGCGAGGATACCGTTCTCGAGTCCCGCGACTGTCCAATAGTTGAAAGTCGGCCACAACAAGGGAAGAAGACACAGAAGGGGTGCAAAGAATCGCCCGATTCCCCGCGCCCGCCAGGCAATCAAAAATCCCCATCCCGCAAGACCTGCCAGCAGAAACGCCAGGTTGATGCCCTTGGCGGCAATATCGAGGTCGGTGTGAAAGAACGCAAAACCACCGAGCAGAAGAACTTCTAGGGGATTCGAAAAACCTTCCGCGGGGCTCGCTCCCGGCGTGTTCCGAAGACCGTGGCCCTCCGCCAGGTTGGATGCGTAGGAGTAGGAGATGGCAGCATCATCGATGGTCGGCGCACTGAAAATGGTCCACACATGGCGGGCCAGAAACGCAGTAGCAGCAAGGAGCAGAAGCAGGGCGAGATCGCGCGCAATTCGCTCGAACACATTCCGTTCTCTCTTGAACGGGTTCACCGAACGACCTTCTTGCGATAGGTAGGCACACGTGCGTCGCCTACGAGTAGAGACTGCACGTTAGCGCTTCCGCGGCACATGGGGAGTGGAACGAGCATGGACGAACCGATGGGCGCGACTCTATATCGGGCGCCGAAACTCAAGCAAGAGCGCGCGCTTGAAACCAGGGATAACAAGGCGGCGGCAAGCGGAGCCAAGGTGGGCAAGGATTTCAAGGTACTGCTCCGCCCACCAGCACTCGCTCGCCAGCTTCTACAACAAGAACGCGCAGCCCAGGAGCTCGGCGTCCAAGCCAACCAGGGTGCGAACAATCGCTGTATCGAAGCCGGCTTTCAGAAAGGCTGATCGTAGCTCATTGAGGAATAGATCGTCCGGAGTCCCGTCTCCGAAACGACTGCCCACGCCGCCGGTCAAAACCACTTGATCGCCAAAGTCGCGGTCAAAAGTCTCGCGCAGACATAAGAGAGCACCTGCAGTGTCGTGTGCGATCTCTACGACGAAATCTCGCACGGCCCGATGACCTCGTGCTGCTGGCTGGTTGACATAGGCAAGGACCTGCTTCTCAAGGCGAGTGTCACGCGACACGCTCAAAGCCGACACGTCTTTGAAAAGAGAGGTCCCAAGCGCACTTGCGAAGTTTGCCTGCAACGAGGCATCCTCTTTCATGCGGGCGACGAAGCGTCGGAAAATTGCAGGGCCACCACAGAGTTCAGTGAAACGAACCTCGCGGTCCGGGTCGTGGTCACCAATCCTGCCATCCGCGCTGGGACGCCATGACCAGTTCCTGGTTTGCGAGTCCTTGAACAAGAAACGTCCCCACTGCCCGTAGTTCTCCCCGCCAGCGTCGTGCTCGCGGACGACCTCACCGTTGCGTACGATGGCCCCCGCAATACCCGTGGCCATGTTGAGAACGATGCCGCTTCTGCTGGGGTTCCCCGCGAAGAAGTGGCCCTTTGGAAGGTAGAGCTCACCGTATGCACGGGCGCTTACACCCAGACCGAACGCAATTCGAGGAGCCGCCCAACCGGCGCTCGTGAGCGCATCGCTGAGGGGAGAACGAAGGTCCGTCATGTTCAGGCAGCCGGGAATGAAGGTTGCCGCCAGCATCCCCTCTGCGTAGCGCCCTGGACCTGGCCAGGCAACACCAACGGTTTCAGGGCGCGCCATCTCCTGACTCAGCAATCCTGCGCACTCGTCGACCACGAGTCGGATCAGACTGTCGAGCGCACGTTCGGTGTCCCAGCGGGGATCGCCTCGCCACACCAGTGGCCCTGATTTCGCCAACAGTCGCTTCGCTCCTTTGTCGGCCAATCCGACAGCGATATTCGTGCCGCCGAAACTGATGGACAGGGAGACGTCGCTTGGATGCTCACCGTGCATTGTCTAGTACGGAGCCATGCCTACCTGGTTCTGCGGCGCCGATTGCCAGGCACTCAGCCGGCATTTCTGAAGGATCCGTCGTGCCAAAGGCTCTACCATGGAACATCTCTCGAGCGGCAACATAGCACTCCTCGGATGCTACGCTGCAACGGTTTCGCACAATCGATCCGGCCGATATTTCACAGCAGCTGCCAGGTGTTGTCTCCGAACTCAGTCGAATCGCCTCGATCACTCGCATGTTTCGTATGGCGTCGTCGACGGGGATCGGCACGGGCGTATCTTCGGCATCCAGCTCGACGGCGCCACTGCTTCTGCATTCGGAAGCCACGCGACTTTGTGGTAACATCGGTCAACAACTGCCCGGGTTTTCCGCTGGCCGAAGCCGCGCCGTTTGTGTTGGACAGGTTCCATGCATCACCGTTCGTTCAAACATCTGCTCTTCGGGTTGGCGGCCGCGACGCTGTCAGGTGCTTTGGGTTGCAATTCGCACTTGTTGGTGCAATCGGGGGAGCCCCAGGTCGTGATCATCGACCCGCCTCCCTTCGTGCAGCCACCGCAGCAGGACCCCGGTCTGCTCGATGCGGGGGTATTTCTTCCGCCAGTCAAGGTGGTGCCGCTTCCCGACGGCGCAATTCCGGACACCGTGGTCGTGGGCCCGGACACCGCGGCGGTTCCGGACATCGGCCCGGATACCGCAGTTGGTCCGGAAAAGGGACCGGATGCCGGTCCAGATGCTGGCCCGGATATCCGCCCTGACGCTGGCCGGGATGCCAGCCCAGATGTAGCTCCCGATCTCGGGCCTTGTTTGAATTCTCTGCCTCCCAGGAACTTCCCTGCCAATCCAACTTGTCAGGGCACCGAGGGTGGGCTGGGAGAAGCCTTTCAGAAGGCGTTGTGGTTCCTCAACGTGAACAAGTCCGGACCGGGCGTGATCAACACCTACGTACAGTGGCGGGGCGATGCCCACGTCATGGATGAGCACATCAAGCTGGATCCGACCGCCGCCACGGGCGTGGACATGTCGCAGGCTTTCATCACCAAGAACCGCGCTATTCTCGATCCGAACGGGACCGGCGAGGTCGACCTGTCGGGCGGGTTCCACGACGCGGGTGACTTCATCAAATTCGGACTCACCACGGGATTCACGGCTTCGATGCTGGCCTGGAGCATGAACGAGTTTCCGGATTCCTTCCGCGCCACGGGCTTGGAGGACGAGGCGTTCAACCTGCTGCGCTGGGCGGACGACTACTTCATGAAGTCGACCTTCCTCGACGCCAGCGGGAACGTAGTCGCTTTTGCCCACCAAGTCGGCGATCAAACCGATCACACCTGCGGTTGGATGCCCCCGGAACTGCGCCGCATCGACTTCTGCCCGCGCAAAGGCTACTTCGCCACCGATGAAAAGCCTGCCTCGGACGAGACGGCGAGCGCGGCCGCCGCCCTGGCTCTGACCTCGCTGGTGATGAGCGGCAAGGACGCGGCCTACGCTGACAAGGCCCTCAAGTACGCTACCGCGCTCTACAAGTTTGCAGCGAAATATCCGGACAAAGTCGGATCCGACACGGGCGGCCTTTACACCTCCGAATACGCCTACGACGACTTGGCCTGGGCTGCCGTCTGGCTCTACCTCGCGACCAACACTCAGTCCTATCTCGACGACATTCTGGGGCCAAACGCCGGCGGCGGTGGGTGGCTGGATGGTTTCCCCGGCTTCGTGACCACGTGTCTGAATAGGACCGCCGCCAGTTGCTGGACCGAATCCGCGACGCACGACTGGAACTCGGTGCGCACGGGCGTGTTCCTCAAGATGGCGCAGATCCTGCGCGACCTGAACCATCCGATGGCCAAGGCCATGGCGACCATCGCGCGCGGCGATTCGATGAAGTGGCCACAGGGCACGGTGGCCATGACTCCGGCGGGATTCTCGGTGATGTATGCCTACGGCTCGGCCCGCTACAACTCGGCCGGGCAGTTCGTGGCCCTGCTCTACGCCAAGCTCTTCGGCGCCCAGGATAGCGATGCCGTGAATGCGATCCAGCCGTGGGCCAAGAAGCAAATGGCGTACATCCTTGGCGACAACCCGCTCGGCACTTCGTACATGATGGGGTACACCAACAAGTATTGTAGCCAGCCCCATCACGCCGCCGGCCACGCATCGATCTGGGGCGAGCCGAACAATCCGGTGGCGAACCGCCACATCATTTGGGGCGCGCTGGTCAACGGCCCGGACGGCAACGATGGTCACATCGACAATCGCGCCGACTTCGGCAGCAACGAAGTCACCATCGACTACAACGTCTCGCTCATCGCGGCGCTTGCAGCCCAGTACGAGCTGCAGGGCACGGGGCAGTGCCCACTTGCCAATTTCCCGCCGCTCGAACCGGAAGGCAACGAGTACTACACGCTCACGAACAGCAACGGCGCTGGAAGCTGCCGCTCGCAAGTCACCGTCACCCTGGTCAACGAAACCCAGCATGTTCCTCGCTACGACACCCACATCAGCGTCAGGTACTTCTTCGACATCAGCGAGCTTTTGGCCAAGGGTGGCTCCATCAACGACGTGACCGCCAGCCTCATCTACGACCGCGGCGCGACCGAATTCGGCGAGCCGACCAGCATCAGCAAGCCCAAGGGTTGTCCCAAGAGCTCTTCGACCTACTACATCGACATCGGTTTCGAGGGCTACCAGTTCTGGGGGCGGATCGTTCAGCTCAAGGCGCCTCGCACGTTCATGCTCGACATTGGTGTCAACAATGGCGCGGGGTGCACGTGGGATCCGTCGAACGACTGGAGCTACGCCGGATTGGTGGCAGCTCCTGCGGCGGGAGTCGATCCACCCAAGACACCGCACATTCCGGTGTACAGCGCCGGCGTTTTTGCCTGGGGCCAAGAGCCGCCGTCCTGCTTCGACCCGACAACACCCATCTGCACTCCCTGAGGGTGATGGCCCCGCGAGACAACGCAAGCTAGGTGCGAATCTTCGGCTAGAACTCAACCACGTTCGAGCATGAAACCGGCAAGCCCAGAGTCGCCAAGGGAGATAGCCTCGCCACATCGTCGTGGAGATTGCCCGCCGACTGTCGGGCGACGGCTGGCTGGACATTCTGCGCGAGCGGGCATCCGCCGCGCAGGCGATCCATTTCTAGCGTGATCTTCTAGATACCGCTACCGTCGGTGAAGTTCACGCCGCAATACTTGGGCGCTTCTTCCGCATCGACCACGCGCAGGTGGCGCCACCTTCCGGCGCGCGTGTCTTCCCCTGGCTGAATCGGCGTGGTGCAGGGATAGCAACCGATGCTCGCGTAGGACTTTGCGTAGAGAGGGTGCACGGGTAGCTCGTGCTTGGCGAAGTAGGATTGGATGTCGTCCGAGGTCCAGTCGAAGATCGGGGACAGACTGTAGCCCCCCGAGCGCGGATCCGGGCTCACGGCCAAAATGCTCGCGCGATTGCCGCCTTCGGATCGCCGTAGTCCGTTGACTGTCACGGGGCATTCCTTCGTCGCCAAGTGGCGAAGCAAGGGAGCCTCCTTGCGCAGCCGGCAGCACTCGGGCTGGCCGTCGGCATATGCGAAGAGCTTCTTGCCGTACTGGGTTTCCTGGTCCTCGATAGTGAGTTCGGGATAGAGCGTGACGATATTCATGTGATACCGCCGGATGTATTCGTCCCGCATCTGAAGGGTTTCGGAAAAGTGGTAGCCGGTGTCGAGAAAGAGAATCTCGTTTCGCAGACCCAGGGTGTGGAACATGTGCATCAGGACCGCCGCGGTCCGCTGCATGCTGGAAAGCAGCACCACGTTGTCCGAATAGGTCTCAACCGCCCACTTGATCCGCTCTTGGGCGGTAAGCGGGTCGAGAATCTGATGGGTCTTCGCGCAGTCGATTCGCTGGGCGTTCGTCATGGTATGTGTCCGGTCTAGCAGACGCATGTCTCGTGTGCCAGCGAAGATGCTTGCCGTGCAAGTGCCTGGATCCCTTGCTAACTTCTGCCTGATCACCAACGACTGCGATGGGTGGTCCAGTCAGGAGGAACCATGCTCGAGTACCCACTGTTCATCGACGGAAAGTCGGTCCGTGGTGGTGCGCTGCTTGCGGTGCGAAACAAATACACGGGGGATCTGCTGGCCACGGTTTCCACCGCACGCCGCGAGGATGTAGACGCGGCGATCAATGCCGCCGAACGCGCGTCTCAGTCCATGGCCGCGCTGCCCGCCTTCCGGCGCGCGGAGATCTTGTCGCGGGCGTCGGCGTTGATTCAAGAAAGGCGCGAAGAGTTCGCCCGAACCATCGCGGCCGAGGCGGGTAAGGCCCTGAAGTACGCCCGGGCCGAGGTCGACCGCGGCGCCCAGACCTTTCTCATCGCGGCCGAGGAAGCTAAGCGCATTGCTGGCGAAACCGTTCCCCTGGATGCCGTGCCCGCGGGTGAGGGGTACTTTGGTTTCTTTCTGCGCCGGCCCGTGGGCGTTGTGGCGGCCATCGCGCCCTTCAATTTTCCGCTCAACCTCGTGGCTCACAAGGTTGCGCCCGCATTGGCGGCGGGCAATGCCGTCGTGCTCAAGCCCGCCTCGTCGACGCCCATCACTTCCGTGAAGCTGTGCGAGGTGCTGGCCCAGGCCGGCTTGCCAGCGGGCGGGCTGAACTTGGTCGTGGGTGGCGGGAGCACGGTGGGCGAGTGGCTGGTCACCGACCCGCGTGTCGCCAAGATCACCTTCACGGGAAGCCCGACGGTGGGGCGAAGAATCACTGCCGTGGCGGGGATCAAGAAGATCACGCTTGAACTCGGCAACTCATCGCCGGTGATCATCGCCCCGGATGCCGACCTCGACTTCGCCGCTAAACGCTGTGCCATGGGCGCCTTCTACAATTCGGGCCAGGTGTGTCTGTCGGTCCAGCGCATCTACTGCCAGCGCCAGGTCTATGAACCCTTCCGCGATCTCTTCGTGAAGGCCAGTCTGGCCATGGTGGTGGGCGACCCACTCGACGAAGGCGTCGACGTGGGCCCCATGATCGACGAAGGCGAGGCCGCGCGCATCGAGAAATGGGTCGAAGAAGCCCGCGGCGCTGGGGCGCAAATCCTGGCCGGCGCCAAGCGCGAGGGCGCGGTGTACTGGCCAACGGTTCTCACCGGGGTCGATGCCACGATGAAGGTGGTGGTCGACGAGGCTTTCGCTCCCGTGGCCTCGATCCTGCCCAGCGACGACTTCGAATCCGCGCTCGCCCAGGCCGACGCGACTGCCTATGGCTTGCAGGCAAGCGTGTTCACGCGCGACATCGACCGCGTGTTCCGCGTCATTTCGCGCCTCAACTTTGGCGGCATTGTCGTGAACGACGCCCCAGTCTTCCGGGCCGACCACATGCCCTACGGCGGAAACCGTCAAAGCGGCATCGGCCGCGAGGGCGTGCGCTACGCCATCGAAGAAATGACCAACATCCAGATGGTCGCCATCCGGACGACGTCGGGCCCGATCTCGGGTTGAGCGCCGTCCTTTGTTACGGCTTGCCGACGAACGTCGTCACACTCTGCGCTGCGAGGGAATAGGTGAAGCGCGCGCCAGTGACCGAGACCGCGGTCTTGCTGGCCAGGCTGTCGGTCGACGACGTCACATACGGCGTGACAGAGCAAGGCGCAGCTCCAGAAATGAAGACAGAGATCGAACTGGCGCCGGTGTTGGTGTTAGCCGCCACCACCACGACCGTTCCATCGCTTGGATTCTTGAACGCGGTCAAGAGAACGCCTGAGGGTGCCGAGCCGCTTGTGCCCACACGCTGGTAGCCCGGCCGCACGAAGCGGCTGTAGTTGCCCATGATCCACAGCCGTTTGGTAACGGTCGCGGGGTTGGTGCCCGTGTTGAACAACCCCCCTTGGCCGGTGGAGTAGACCCACCAGTAGTGCCAGGCGCTCACGCTCGCGATGGTGAGCGCATCGTGGATCTTCTTGACGATGCGCAAGGCGCTGCCCATGCCGTTGCTGTCGCCCGCAGTACTTTGGTCGTAAACCTCGGTCTGCCAGAATTCCTTCCCGGCTTGCGCGATCTCGGGATAGGCCTTGATGGTGCAGCCGTAGTCGTGGGTCGCGATGATCGACACGTACGAGGATGCCTTGGCATCGGCAAGAATGGCGGGCTCGAAGTTGGGGAATCCACACCAATTCTGCGTTTCGGGCGCCATGATCTTCACGCCCGAGTTGGCCAACGCGGGCCCCATGTAGGTGTCGATGAAAGACACCATGCTGGCCCCGGTATAAGTACACGATTCATAGGTGACGTTGGCGTCGGGCTCGTTCTGGGCCGAGACCGCGAAGATGGGCACACCGCTGCTCTTCATCGTGGTCACGAAGCTCGCCAGCGTATTGGCGAAGTCCTGGCCGTTGGTAAGGGTGCCCATCACGATATTGTTGTTGCTCTTGTCGGCTGCTGGCGGCGTCCACGGCGTGGCCCAGACCGTCACCCCATGAGCCACCGCCGATTTCGCGATACTGGTTTCGTTGGTCGTTCCCCCGGGAGCGATGCGGACGCGATGGAGCGACAGACCTGCCCCAGTTGTTGTCGACCAAAGCAAGTCGGCGTCCGCCGTGCTCATCGTCGCACCCCAGGCGGTGGAGGCACCAAAACCGGACATCTTCTGCTGGACAGTGCCGAGATTCACCACCACGTCGCTACTGGTCGAGGTTCCGGTACCGCAGGTGCCCGAGCCGGTCGATCCCCCCGCGGCTGCGCCGCCGGATCCGCTGCCGCCCGTCCCGCTGCCGCCGGATCCGCTGCCGCCCGCCCCGCTGCCGCCGGTCGCCGCGGTTCCTCCGGTTACTTTCGCGCCGCCAGTTGCCGCGGATCCGCCGCTTCCTGCCCGTCCGCCAGTCGCTTGGGAGCCTGCAGATCCCGCGACTCCGCCAGTCGCGGTAGCGCCGCCGCCTCCCACCGAACCGCCAGTCGTCGGGGATCCGCCGGTTGCCGTCGAACCTCCGCCAACGGCAGTGCCGCCGCTTGCTACCATACCGCCGCTCGTCGCGGAGCCTCCCGTTCCTTTAAAGCCGCCCGTCCCGAACACGCCACCACTTCCAGTCGAACCGCCAGTCGCCAAAGCCCCCCCGGATCCCAGCCCGCCGCCAGTCGCCTCGCCGCCGGATCCACTTCGTCCGTCTGTGCCAGCTGAACTCGTACCGTCACTGCAGCCCATGCCACCCGCCATCGACAAAGCCAAGATCGAAAGTCGGCACAGGTTCATCGTTGCTGCGGTGGATCGGAACTGCATGTCTTCTAATTGCCCGGATGCGCGGATCTTGTTACGGAGATTCATTCGATTTGGCATTCTGCGTGTTAGAGCCAAGCTCCGTGCCCGTCCATGTGCAGCAAATCAAGATTTCTTGTCGCCACCGTTCTCGGGGCGATCGCGACCGCAGGTCTGCCCGCGCGAAAGACCGTTGCTGCCGAAGCTGACTTCTTCATCACCCTTCAGTATGCATTAGATTCGTCAGTAGGAGGGTGTCCGACTGAAGCGGAATTCCGAAAGACCGTCGTTCATCAGCTTGGCTACGATCCGTTTCGTGATGACGCTTCGCTGTCCGTGCTGATCCGTGTGGGTGGAACCGCGCGGGCGGTGAATGGTCAGGTCGACTGGAGGAACGAGAACGGTAAGGACATGGGCGAGCGACGGTTCCTCGCCAAGGATGGCAACTGCCCGAATCTTCTTACGGAAATCGGCTTTGCCGTCGCTCTTCAGATCCAGCTCCTGCGCACCACGGCGCCCACGGACCACACGGAGTCCACCTCGCCAAAGCCTCCAGACCCCGATGTCGTAGTGCTGGCCGTGTTGCCCCAGGTCGCGCAAGAACCCAATCTCGCAGCGTCGGTTTCCGAGCGACGCGAAAGCCCGGACCCGCGCATCACGCCCCAGGATTCCTCGCGCTGGCCCATGTGGCTGGGGATCGGACCCTCGACCTCCTGGGGCGTCTCGCCGTCCATGACCGCCAACGCGCGGCTGTTCCTCGGGGCCCGGCGAAACAACATGTCGCTAGAGATCGGTGCCGAAGCGAATCTGCCGTCGACCGCGCGCCAGACGAACCACAGCGGATTTCGCGAGAGCCTCTTGGGCGCAAGCATGGCCGTCTGCACACACCGCCACGCGATTTCTGGTTGCGCCCTAGGCAAGGTGGGCCAAGTTCGAGTCTCGGGATTCGGAGTGGACCAGCCGCGATCGGCCACGGGAATGGCTGGGCAAGCTGGGCTCCGCCTCGCCGCTGCCATGAAGTTGGGCGGTCCATGGTCCGTTTCGGCCCGTCTCGATGCGCTTGGGCTACTCACGCCGTTCACCGTCGAGCTGAATCAAGTCGAATTGTGGAAGATGCCGCGACTTTCCGCCCTGGCCGGAATCGACCTGTCAGCGCGTTTTCGATAACAAGTCCGGCCTTGTCTCGGCAATCATCGAAGTGGCGACGAGGTCGGTGTCATAATGATGGAAGTGCGGAACTATCTGCGCCTTGTTTCTAGCCAGCCCGGCCCAAGATCCGTGTCGCGCAACGCGACCGACAACGCATGCCTGGATGCGTACCAGAGCGAGCTCGACTACCTGTTTCGGACACTCCGCCGTCTGGGGGTAAGGCCCGCAGACGTGGAAGACTTGGCGCACGAGGTGTTCCTGGTCCTTCGGCGAACCTGGTCCGAGTACGATCCGACGCGAGCGCTGAGGCCCTACCTTTTCGGCATCGCGTTCCGGGTTGCCGCATCCCACCGGCGACGGCGATGGCGAGAAGTGCCGTACGCGATCATCGAGCGCGAGGACCATGCCCCGTGCCCCGAGCAGACCGCCCTAGCCAAGCAAGCGCGCGCCCTCGTGCTCGTCGCGCTCGAACGCATTCCGCTGCCCAGGCGCGCCGTGCTGGTCATGCACGACCTCGACGAAGTTTCCATGCACGAGGTGGCCGCCGCGCTTTCCATCCCGCTCTTCACCGCCTACTCGCGCTTGCGCAAGGCGCGCCGCGAGCTCGAGGCCGCCGCCCTTCACCTCCAGAAGAGGAGCGACATTCGATGAAAACCGAAGATACGATGCCGCCGCCGCTCAGCGCCGCCATCGAAGACCTCCTTGCCAGCGAACGTGTTCTCGTGGCCCAACCGGAAATGGTTCGCGCTCGCGCGTTGGCTCGGGCACGCGAGGTCTTGCGAGATTCGCCGGAAGGCGCGAGGTCGCGGCCGCGCGTGGCGCTTGCCCGGGGCCGTAGGCTTGTTCTCGCCGCCGCCGCCGGCGTTGCGATCCTGGCTGGCTCTGCCGCCGCTTTTCAAATGATCCGGCGGCCGGCGCCCGTGCCCCACACCGAGGCGTTCCAGGTTCCGCGCCTGCCCGCCGCGGTTCCGAACCTCGCTGTCCCGGCCCCGGTCCTCGACCCAGTGGCCGCGCCAGCGCGAGCCCAGGAAAACGTTGCACCTGCTTCCCCGAAAGCCGAGATCCCCACGCACAGGCCGGCATCCGCACGGAAGCGCGAGGGCGGACTGGAAGAGCTTCGCCTTCTCGATCAGGCCCGGCAATCCGACGCGCGCGGCGACTATGCGACGGCGCTCACCGTGGTGGCCGAACACGAGCGTGTTTTTCCTGCCGGGCGCCTGTCCGAAGAGCGCGAAGTGCTTAGGCTCAAAGCCCTGGTAGGCCTTGCTCGCGCCAGCGAAGCTCGCCACGCCGCCGCGCGATTCCATCGCCAGTTTCCACGCAGCGTCTTGCTCCAGAAGATCGACGACATGCTAGCGTCGCTGCCGTGAAGTCCGCGCGCGCGGCGTTTTCCCTCGCCCAATGGGCGCTGGCGTGTTTCCTGCCGTTCGCGTGCGGCGGCACCACCCTGGATGCCGGGTCGGACAGTCCGCACGGTCTTCTGCCCGTCGACGAACGCAATCCTGTTATTCTCAGCAACGACAAGCCCAGCGACAACTGGCAGGGCCTGTATGCGGTGCTGTTCGCTAATTCGGCCGGTCCGGCCCTTGCGGGCATCATCATCAACTCCAGCAACTACTGGCCCGACATCGACGCGAACAGCGCGGGCTGGCGGGATCTGGTCACCGCCGCGCGCGCGAGCGGCCTGCAGGGCATTCCCGACCCCATCGCCAGCGTGGGGCCGCTCCTGGTGCGGCCCAGCGACGGAAACCTGGACGCCACCATCCCCAATCGATCCGAGGGCGCCCGACTGATCGTCGAGACCTCGGCCCGGCTCAGCTTGCCCTGGAGGCCACTCGTCGTCGTGACCGGCGGCCGGCTCACGGACATCGCGGACGCCTACCTCGTCGACAAAACCGTGGCCGAGCGGGTCGTCGTCGTCTCGTCGCTCGGATCGATTTCTCCCACAGGCGGAACCATGGGCGCGCCCAACGGCGAACTCGATCCCTGGGCAGACTGGATCGTCGCACAGCGATTTCGGTACGTTCAAGTCAGCGCTTTCTACGACCAGACGAGCGACATTCTGCCAGCGCAACTCGCCAACCTGCCTCAGAATCCGCTGGGCGCGTTCATTGCCTCACAGCAGCCAAACATCCGCAATCTCGCCACGGCCGCCGATCAGGTCGGCATCATCGCCGTCGCGCTGTCCAAGTTCGCCAGCGCCGTACAGCGAGTCGCGCAGGATCCGAACGCTGCTTTCGATGCGACCATGGGTCCACCGCTTGTCCCGGATGCGAATGGCCACATTTGGCTCGTGACAAACAGCAACGGTGCTCTCGCCACCTCTCACCTCTGGCAACTCTTGCTCGACCCGAAGACTTTTGGGAAATAGGCGGAAGCGCGGCGAGCAGGTGCCAGAGATCTCCGCGGCGACCGCGCGCGGGGCGCCTGGGCCGAGGGTGCGGCAGCGGGGAAAGTTGACATATCATCCTAGCAGCCCTGCCATGTCCAACCCCGCGACCACCTTGACCAACACCGGTGCCCGGGCGGGCGGTGGATCGCGGTGGTGGGGCCCGAGGTGGAGGAGAACCTCAGCTTGCGCTACCTCGCCGCCTCGCTGGCAGACGCGGGCTATAGCACGGAGATCCTGTCGTTCAACGGCGAGCGCGACTTTTCGCGCATCGTGGCCGCAATTCTCGGCGAAAGCGCGCCGTTGCTCGTTGGCCTGTCGCTGGCGTTCCAGCATCGAGCACAAGACTTCCTCGCCCTGGCCATGGCTCTGCGCGAACGCGGCTATCCGTACATGTGCATGTACAGCATTCCTTGCGGGAACGAGTCGCCCAGGGCGCAGCTCTACTGCTACGGACCGTAGCTCAGACTGGGCTACTGCTCGGCGTGAGGCGACGCCACGAACCTCGCCCTCGCGCTATAGTCGCCGGCCATGTCGCTCGCCGCGTTTGCAATGCTCGTGCTCTCCGCATCCGCCACGACCGGGGCACGGGCCGCCTCGAACGAATTTGCCGATGCGCTAACGGCCTTTCGCGCGGGCGACTACGACAAAGCTGCGCGCGCCTTGCCGGCGCTCGCCGATGCCTTGCCCAAGAACCGGGACTATTATCTCTACTTTCTCGGCGAGAGTCAGTTCTATGCTGGCGCCTACGCCAAGGCTCGCGCCGCTTTTGCCGAGCTGGGCAAGTTGCATGACTCGCACTTCGCCGGCATCGCTCCGGCGCGCGTGGCCGACTGCCTGTGGATGGAAGGCAAGCGCGAAGAGGCAGCCGCGGCCTATCGCAAGCTCCTCGGCGACAAGCCCGCCTTCGATCGGACGGTAGCGCGTTTTCGCGTGGCCGAGGTGCAGGCCGAGGCGGCGGTCCACGCCAAGGAAAGCGAGCCTGCAACCGAGGCGTCGGCGCGCGCCTTCATGCAGATCCACGTGGATTTTCCAGCGCATCCGCTGGGCGTCGAGGCCGGTAAGCGTGCCGCGCTCTTGGCCCCGGCCGCCACCAGCCAGCCAGCGGCCAGCGAGCCCACGCCAAGTGAACGCCTGCAGCGGGCGGCCACCCTGTCGAAGAGCCACCACTTTCAAGAAGCCCTCGACGAACTCGCGCTGCTGCCCGCTGCTCTGCCACCGGAGCTGGCCGCCCAGCGCGACCTGGCCATGGGCATGGCCAAGTATAGCGCCCGCCGCGACTATGCCGGAGCGGCCGCGCTGCTTCTCGGCGTGGCGCCCAAGCTGGTGGGCGAAAAGGCTGCCTTCGCCGCGTTCCACGGCGCGCGCGCCTTGTCGCGCATCGACCGCGACGATGAGGCCATCGCCAACTACCGAACCGTGGTGGCCAAGTATCCCGGCGCGAGCTGGGCCGCCGAGGCGCAATTCCGCTCGGGTTGGCTGGAGATCAATCGCGGGCATTTTCGCGAGGCCTTGCCGGGTCTGCGCGAAACCTTGCAGCGTTATCCCAAGAGCGCCTTTGCCGACGACGCTGCTTGGTACCTGGCCTTCGCGCACTACTTGCTTGGCGACTCGGCCGAAGCTTTGAAAGCCATCACGACCTACGCCGAGGTCGCGCGGCGAAACAACGAGGAAGCGGCCATGCGCGTGCGCTATTGGCGCGCGCGCATCCTGGCGCAAGCCGGACGACAGGATGAGGCCAAAGCGCTCTTGCGCGAATGCGTGAGAGGCGCCCCCTACCACTACTACGGCTTGCTCGCGCGAGCGCGGCTGCGCGAGCTGGGCGAATCGCCGCCCTGGCCACAGCTGCCCGGCCGGGCAACCGAACCCGCGCCGTTGCGCGATCCCGTAGTCGCGCGCGCTCTCGATCTCAATCGCGTGGGGCTTGGGATCGAGGCCGGTGCCGAGATCGAACGCAACGAAGCCGGCATCTTCAAGCGTAACGGAACAGCACGCGCATTGCCGTTCCTGCTGGTCACGTACCCGCGCCTTTTGGCATTTCATCGCGCTCACAAACTGGCCGAGGTCAGCGGCGAGGCCGCACTGGGCGACAGCCCGCGACTTTTCTGGGAGGCCGCCTATCCGCGCGCCTACCCCGACGCTGCCCAAAGCTACGGTAAGACCTTCGGCAGCCCCGAGCTTTTCGTCTACGCCATCATGAGGAAGGAATCGAGCTACTTGCCCTTCGCGCTTTCCTCGTCGGACGCGCGCGGACTTCTGCAACTAATTCCCGCTACTGCCGATCAAGTGGCCAAGAAATTCGCACTTATGTTCTACGCCGACGAGCTCTTCGATCCCGACACCAACCTCCACCTCGGTATTGCCTATCTGGGCGGACTCCTCCACCGGTTCCAAGGCCAGGAGGCGCTGGCCGCGGGCGCCTACAACGCCGGCGCGCACGCGATGGTGCGTTGGTGCGACCAGTGGAGCGGCCGCCCCCTCGACGAATTCGTCGAGCTCATCACCTACGACCAGGCCCGCGAATACATCAAACGCGTGCTCGGCATCTACGCCCGCTACCGCCACCTCTATGCTCAGCCGTTGGAATTGTCGCTGGTGGTGAATACGCAGTACGCGAAGGACGGCCCGGATTTCTAGCAATTCATAACTTTGCCAAACGCCGGTCTATCCATTCGGCGAGATCGTCGTAGTCGCTCTGCTTGTAGATGTCGCGCAATTGGCGGTAGTGGCGGCGCAGGTCGAATTTCAGATTCCATTGCAGTTTGTGCAGGCAGACGGGGCACAAGTGCATGGTGTTGCGATCCAATTCTCCGAGCGAGTTGCAGCCGTTCATCAGGCACTCGCTCACGGTGCAATGGGCGAGGAAGAACATGTGACCGGTTTCGTGGGCCAGGATTTTGAAGCTTCGGCGCAGGAACTGGCTTTTCGATTCTTCGGTTTCAGGCATGCCCCAGAAGCGATTGGTGTAGCGGATCAGCGAATAGACGCCCACGCGCTGGTCGAAGCTGGCCTGGCCGAAGACGAAATTCCAATGTTCGTCCGGGTAGAGGTCGGACATGGTGATGCCGAGGTAGCAAACAGCGTCGCCGGGCAGGCGGGGTAGAAGAACGTCCTTCATGAGGCCAAGGGTGCTGTATTGGGTCCACGCTAGGCCGTCCGCGCGGCGCTGGCGAAAACCGTGGTTGGGCAACGGCACGGGTGTCGCGACGCGAGCCGGGAGCTGGAAGTAGGCGCTGGTGAACTCGCGCAGCTTTTCCAGGACCGCGCGCTCTTCCGCGGTGAATTCGCCGATGGGTTGCAGCACGATAACGTGGCGTTTGTCGGTCAGGCCCTTGGGTCCTTGAGCAACATATTCGGCGAAGGTTTGTCCGTGCTCGTGAAACGACGCCAGCCAATCGCCGCGCGCAGGTTTGCGCTTCTTCTCGAATAGTTCCGGATCGAAGGCGAAGGGATCGGTGATGGGTTGCGCGCCCTGGCCGACCGCGCGCGCCGCTGTCCCGGTCTGACCCGTGGCACCTTCACGTGCTGGCTTGCCGTCCGCGCTTCGGCACGAAGCCCGCATCGCCGCGCAAACCACCGTCAGACAAGCCGTGCGGTTCACGGAGATTCAGACAACCGGCGCGCGCGGAAGTTCCCGAAATGCTGGCTTTCAGCGACCGCCGTCGTGGCAAGGCTTGCGCAGGCACAGAAACGGTAGATCCCCGTGAGACACCCAACACCGCGGTTCCCGAAAAGGCTAGAGACCATTCCGGAGTCACACGATCTTCTCTCGTGTCCGTGGTATGTCCCCACTTGTCTGGACACCTCGGGCTCACAGTCGCACTGAGAAATGCAACGTCTCGTCAAAGCTGCCCTCAGGGAAATTCGACCGCACCAGTGGTCGAAGAACGCGCTCGTCCTAGTTCCCATCATGTTGGCGCCGGGGATCCCCAAGTGGCCCGTCGTAGGCCTGGGATTCCTTGCCGCCATGGCCTTCAACCTGTGCGCGTCCGCTGGCTATGTGCTCAACGATCTGCTCGACATCGAGGCCGATCGGGCCCACCCGACGAAAAGGAATCGACCCTTTGCCTCGGGCGTTTTGCCCGTCGCGTTTGGACCGTTCCTGTGCATCGGGCTGGTTTCCGGGGCCGTGGCGCTTTCGCTCGCTTTTCTGCCCCTCAAGTTCCTGCTCATGCTTGGGATCTATTTTGCGGCCACGGTGCTCTATTCGACCGTGCTCAAGCGCACGCTCCTCGTGGACGTCTTGGTGCTCGCGGGCCTCTACTCCCATCGCGTGCTCGCGGGTGGCGTGGCGACCAGCATTCCGGTCAGTTCATGGCTTATCGGTTTTTCCATTTTCGTGTTTACCAGCCTGGCCTTTGCCAAGCGCTACGTTGAGTTGCGCGACCTAGCCGGAGATGAGGTCGTGAAAAATCGCGGCTACGTTCGCCTGGATCTGCCCATGGTCGGGGCCATGGGCACTGCCAGCGCCTTTGTGTCCGCGCTGGTCTTCGTCCTCTACGTCGAGAGCGCGGCGATTCGCGCAGGCTACAAAGAGCCCGGCCTCTTGTGGCTGGCCCTGCCGGTCTTGCTCTACTGGCTCGGGCGCATCTGGCTTCTCGCCGGTCGCGGCCAAATGCACGAGGATCCCGTTCGCTTCGCGCTCAAGGATCGCATCAGCCTGCTCTGCGGCGCCATCATCGCCAGCCTAGTCGCCCTCGCGCGCTTTCCGCCGGAATTTCTGCTGCGCTTCTTTCGCTAGCGGCTCGTCGGCTTCGCGGAAATGGCGTTTCCCAGAGGCCTGGCGCATCACGAAGATCCTGTTGCATTGCGCGAGACGTTTGGCCAAACTCTTGCCGCTTGCGCCTTGTGGCGGTGAAGCGGTTGAAAAAATCACATGGAGAACAAATATGAGGAATTCGATCAGGGCTCTTTTGGTGACGCTGTCGTTGGCTGGACTTTCCTGCGGATCGAACGCCAAGGACTTGAATGAGTTCGTTGGAGTTTGGTCTCCAGCATCAGGAACCTTCACCATCACATGTTCTGGAACACCGTCGCTATCCCAGGTGACAGACACGGAAACCTGGGCCACCAGCTCGACTTCCGATCTCGTCCAGACGATTACTGGCACCTCCTGCGTGTTTCACGCCAACGTCAGTGGCAGCACGGCCACAGGGGTTTCAGGGCAGTCATGCGTCATCAACGGGACGGACACCAACGGTAACCCATACACCGAGAACATGAGCTTCAGCGCCTACAACTTTGTCGTCTCCCCCGATGGCAAGACGGCGACTGAAAACTTCTCCGGCAATGCGACCTACAGCTCAGGCGGCCTTTCGGAGAACTGCACATTTACGCAGACGGCTTCCTACACGAAGCAGTAGCGGACTTTCGCTCCGCCACATTCGCGGAGAGCGGACGAAGTTGGAGGCGCTGGAGCAGGCGATTTGCGACATGGTCGCGTTGTGAGCCCTCACGCCATTTCCCCTTGACTGCCGCAGGCCAACCGCGGACTTATGACAGCCATCATGTCGGTTCGCGTTCGCATTGCTCCATCGCCCACCGGCGATCCCCACGTGGGGACCGCCTATATCGCCCTGTTCAACTACGTCTTCGCCAAGAAGCACGGCGGCCAGTTCATCCTGCGCATCGAGGACACCGACCGCGCGCGCTCGACGCCGGATTCCGAGGCGGCCATCTTGCGCGCCTTGCGCTGGGTGGGCGTGGGCTGGGACGAAGGACCGGACGTGGGCGGGCCGTGCGGGCCATACCGGCAGTCGGAACGCAGCGAGATCTACAAGACCGAGGTGGCCAAGCTGGTCGCCTCGGGGGCGGCGTACCGCTGCTTCTGCACGGCCCAGCGGCTGGAAGAAATGCGCGCAGCGTCCAAGGGCAAGTCGTTCGTGGGCTACGACGGGCACTGCCGCGGCGTCGACCGCGCCGAGTCCGACCGGCGCGCGGCAGCGGGCGAGGCCTTCGTCATTCGCCTGGCCATGCCCAAGACCGGCGAGACGACGTTCACCGATCGCTTGCGTGGCGAAGTCCGCTTCGACAACACGCAGATCGACGACCAGATTTTGCTCAAGAGCGACGGCTTCCCCACCTACCACCTGGCCAACGTCGTCGACGACCACCTGATGGGCATCACCCACGTCATCCGCGCCGAGGAATGGCTGTCGTCGACGCCCAAGCACGTCGAGTTGTACAAGGCTTTCGGCTGGCAGGCGCCCGAGTGGATCCACATGCCGCTTCTGCGCAACGCCGACAAGTCGAAGATCTCGAAGCGCAAGAATCCCGTGTCGCTCGACTACTACCGCGCGGCCGGGTTCCTGCCCGAGGCGTTGCTCAACTACCTCGGCACCATGGGTTGGTCCATCTCGGGCGACAGGGAGAAGTTCACCTTGGCCGAAATGATCGACGTCTTCACCTTCGACCGCATGAGCCTGGGCGGCCCGGTGTTCGACCTAGTCAAGCTGTCGGCCATGAACGCCGACTACCTGCGCGCCCTCGACGACGACGCCGTGGTGGCGCGGCTGCGCGAATGGCGGCTGGGAGACGACTACTTGAAGCAACTCGTGCCGCTCATACGCCAGCGCGTGCAGCGCCTGGACGAGTTCATCCCCATGACCGAGTTCTTCTACTCGGGGGATCTCGACTACACGCCAGTCGCGAAGGATCTCGTGCCCAAGAACCGCACGCCCAAGGACGTGGCCGACTGCCTGCTGGGCTTCGTCGAGGCCCTGGACGTGCAGCGCGACTTTTCCCATTCGGCGCTGGAAGCCGCCACGCGCGCCTACGCCGAAAAGATCGCCTGGGATCCCAAGGAGCTGTTCATGGTGGTGCGCATGGGGGCCACGGCCCGCAAGGCCACGCCGCCGCTCTTCGAAACCCTGGCCGTGCTCGGGCGCGATGTCGTCCGCCGCCGCCTGCGCTTGTGCGGTGAGTTCATGAAGCGGATCAAATAGGTCGTAGGGGCAATTCATGAATTGCCCGTCGCCCACGCGACAAAGAATCACACATGATTACAATCGCATGACAATTGCAGCGGTAACTTCCGCGGCATGGATGCCTCTACCGTACTGACGGTACTTTACCTCATCATTCTCCCCGCCCTCGCGGTCTACGGGTTCCACCGCTCGTCGCTGGTGTATCTCTACTATCGCCACAAGGACAAGCAGCCCGTCGAGACGGGCAAGTTCGCCGAGCTGCCCGCCGTGACCGTGCAGCTGCCGCTCTTCAACGAGATGTACGTGGTCGAGCGCCTGCTTGATTCCGTGTCCGCCATTCGCTACCCACGCGACCGCTTCCAGATCCAGGTGCTCGACGATTCCACCGACGAGACCTGCGACATCTGCCGCAACAAGATCGAACAGCTCATCGTGCGCTACCCCGACCTCGACATCGAGTACGTGCAGCGCACGGATCGCACGGGTTTCAAGGCCGGCGCCCTCGACAACGGCCTACGCACGGCCAAGGGCGAACTGGTCATGATCTTCGACGCCGACTTCGTGCCCAACCCCGACATCCTCGAACGCACCGTGCACCACTTCCTCGACCCCAAGGTCGCGGTGGTGCAGTGCCGCTGGGAGCACATCAACCGCGACTTCTCGGCCTTGACCGAGGCGCAGGCCCTGATGCTGAACGGCCACTTCGTGATGGAGCACGCGGGGCGCAACCGTTCGGGCCGCTTCTTCAATTTCAACGGCACTGCCGGCATGTGGCGGCGCGCGGCCATCGTCGATGCCGGCGGCTGGCACCACGACACCCTGACCGAGGACATGGATCTGTCCTACCGCGCGCAACTGCGCGGCTGGCGTTTCGTGTACCTGCCCGACATCGCGGCCCCGGCCGAGTTGCCCGTCGAGATGTCCGCCTTCAAGGCGCAGCAGTTCCGCTGGGCCAAGGGCTCGATCCAGGTCGCACGCAAGCTCTTGCCACGAATCCTGAGGTCGAACGCGACGTTCGCGCAGAAGAGCGAGGCCTTCTTCCACCTGACGAACAACTTCGCCTACCCGCTCTTGCTCTTGCTGTCCTTGCTGCTTCTGCCCAATCTGATGTTCCGCACCACGCATGGCTTGCGCGAAGTGCTGATGATCGACCTGCCGCTCTTTTTCGGCACCACCCTCAGCATCGCCTCGTTCTACATCACCTCCGAACGCGAGGTCGCGCGCATGAGCGGCTCCACGTCGCATTCGACCTGGGGCACCCTGGCCCAGCTTCCCCTGGTGCTCTCGCTCGGCATCGGTCTGTGCGTGAATCAGACCCGCGCTGTGATCGAGGCGGTATTCGGCCGCGAGACTGAGTTCGTGCGTACGCCGAAGCACGGCATCCGCGGCAAGCTCGAAAACTGGTCAGGCAAGAAGTACCGCGCGGCCAAGTCGCTGACGCCGTTCTTGGAGATGTTCATGGCGGCCTATTTCGTCGTCGCGGTCCACATCGCGGTGGTCAATGGGCACTATGTTTCCGTGCCGTTCCTGCTGCTGTTCCTCTTTGGCTTTGCCTACGTGGGCGCGCTGTCGGCGTGGCAAGGCGGCTTTGGCCAGGCCCTGCGCGGGCTGTGGCGGCGCCAGGAGCGCGCCGTGGTGCCCGTGTCCGTAATGTCCGCGCCGTTCATCGCAGCCATGCCCGACGCCACACCCGGCCCGATCTTGCTGCCAATGGAAGCACGCTCGCCGCGCCTGTCCCGGGCACGCACCGATAACGACGCCCGCGATAGCGCCTCGATTTAGCGCCTCACCGCCACTCGCGCGGCACCGAGTGGTTCGAGGCGTGCCGCTCAAGGCGATTTTGTAGCTTCTCCGCTTCTTGCGTTTGATTGTCGGCGAGGAGGCGCAAGCGCTTGAGGCTTTCCATGCCAACCCCTTCCGAAATCTGCGACTTGGCCATCCGCTGGTCGATGGTCTCGCGGAATGTCTCCCAGCGTTTTCGTTGGTTCGCGAATTCGCGAAACAGACGGCGCCACCAATGCTCGCCATGGCCACCGGGCGTTTTCGCGTCGGGCTGGGGCAAGGTCAGGATGAGCACCTGCTGGGCAGAATCGATCTTCAATTTGAAGGTCGTGATGAAATCCATTCCCAGCAGGCCCGCGAAGTTTTCCGACAGCGATGCCGTGACCGTGGCCGGGACGAATTGCTCCAAGGCTGGGCCGAGCGCCAGGGAATCGAGCACGACCAGCACGGCCGGCGCCGATCCACCGATGCCGCTTGCGGTGCCCAGCAATTTGCCATCGTCCGCGCGTAGGATCCCGAGGTGGTCGGCAAGCTCTCGGGAGATCAAGGTGTCTGGGGCGCCGGTGTCGAGGGCCATCATGACCGTGGCCGCGCCATTGACGGTGATGGGTACCAGGATCCGCTGCGTGCGCGCATCCTGGCCTCGATAGGGGACGATGATCTGATCGGATCGTTTGGCCGCCGGTTCGCCCGCCCGCGGCGGTTCGGGTGTCCGGGCCACGGGTGCGCGAGCAGGGTTCGCGGGCGAAGGCGAAGGATCGAAAGGTGTTTGTTCAGCCGCGACAGGAGAGTGGACCACGACCGGAACCGGCACGTAGACACGCTCGGTCTTTGCAGGCGTCGGGCTCGCTTCGGCCGGTGGTTTCGGCTTTGCCGTCAACTGGACGGCCGCAACCGCGATCAGTGCCACGCAAGCGCCCAC
>Ga0265329_10000005_pt1 | contig 107403 bp, 98 predicted proteins | sample 41627metaG_FD_202091 | JGI IMG/M metagenome (GOLD analysis project Ga0265329, IMG submission 202091) | Rhizosphere microbial communities from Carex aquatilis grown in University of Washington, Seatle, WA, United States - 4-16-27 metaG | ecosystem: Host-associated > Plants > Roots > Rhizosphere...
CCATTCTTGGGGGAGGGTGTGGAATAATTCCCCTCGCCCGAGCACGGGAGAGGGTAGGGTGAGGGTTGTCTCCGCGAGGTTTGTCCATTCCCCTCGCCCGAGCACGGGAGAGGGTAGGGTGAGGGTAAGCAAAACCCCGCCGATGCATCGGCGGGGTTTTGCGTTCCGCGTCCCCTAACCAGGGGCTCCCATTTGTTTCGGGAGAATTCCCTGAATTTTTTGAGGAGTTGGATTTAACCGTTATGCGCCAGAGGCGCACCAGCCTTGGGCTGGGACGTTTCGCTTATCCTATCCGTTGATTCCAGCGTTAGCCGGAATTACGAATTAGGAATTAGAGCGAGAGGGTCTGAGCGGTGGTCGGCAAGACTTGCACGTACTTGCCATTGGTCCAGTCGGCGCTGCTGCCAACACCGTTGACATCGCCAGCGCTGTGGGCGTCGGCCGAGGAGTCGGACCAAACAAAGTTGTTGGCCGTAATGTTCTCCGCGGTCAGATCGCCGGTTTGGACGGTCTGGGTCGAATCGTCAAGCAGCTTGAAGGTTATCGAGTGGCCGGCAATGGCGCCGGAGGAAACCGAGCAGTCAAGACGATAGGTCTTGGTCGTGCCGGCCGAGATAACACGCTGTCCGACGAAGTACACGCTCACCGTTCCGGACGCGTTGGCGACGATGTGCCCGCCTCCGGTCGAGGAAAGGTTGGTGCCGATGGTCGGCGTGCCGGCGGCGAAAGACGAGCCGGTGCCGATGCTGTAGAGCGAGGAGTCAAGCAAGACGTCATTCTCGTACAACTGGTACGCGATCGTGTCTACGCCGACGTTGGACTCGGCAAGGTTGAAGCGCTTGATGGCGACATCAGCATTGGAGGCGGCGGTAACAGCGAACTTGTAGACAGTCGGATTCGAGGTGAGAGTGGTTGAGACTGCAATAGTCGCAACCGTCGGCTGGGTCTTGCGGATAACCTGCTGGTTACCCGAGATGAGATCGATGGCAACCTGGTGCGAATCAGCGAAGATCTTGAGCGCCGCGGTCGCAAAACCAACATCGCCCTGGTCTAACGCTTGCGCGTCCTGGAGCGAGGCGCCCGAGGAAACGCCGACAGCCTTGATGTCATCGAGGTAAGTCGTATCGGTCTTGTTCACGTAAAGGGCAAGGATCGGAGCATCGCCGGAGTTGGCGCCGGTGGTGCCGGAGCCTTCCTGGTCGATGTTCATCTTAACGGTGATGGTCGCATTGCCATTAACGGTGAAGAGGCCGGCGTCGTTCGCGCAGCGCAAGCGGCTGTTCGAATCGAGCGAGCCCGAGCAGAACAAGGTGCCGTTCGGGTCGAAGAGGCGGACGGAGGTTATCGAACGAGACGCGGCGGTCGCCGTATTCTCAACGGTCAAGCGAGTCACATTGAAGGCCTCATTGATGGAGGTGAATTCAATGCGCGTGGTCGCATTGTCCGAAGTATTGGCGGTGACAAGGCCCGCGACCGGCGTGTTGCCGTCGATCTGGACCTGGAGCGTGCCCGAGGAAACACCCGTCACGATGATCGTGCTGCCATTAGAGGTCGGCGTAGAGGCGCTACCAGCGGCAACCTGTTGAAGGTTGGCGCGAGTAAGCCAAGCCGTGCTGGAAGCAGTGATCGTGTTGGAGTTATTGTCCTGAGCCGTCAGGTTGGACGTGTTGCCGTCCGTACCCGTACCAATCATGTCAATGAAGAAACGGTTGGCGCTGGTGCCGTACGGCAGGTTGTTCGACAAGACGACCTGAACGGTCAGGGTCTTGGTCGTGCCGGCCGAAATGTTCCAAGCAAGGTTGGTGAAGTTGATGCCGCCGCTAGCGTCAGGCGACTCGGCAACGCCGACCTGGGTGGTGCCGTCCCAAATAGTAACGGACTGGACGACATCCTGAACCAAGTGGGAAGCCACAGGAGCAACTGAAGAGCTGGTGGTACCAAAGTTGTTGGTACCGTCAAGCGAGATGAAGCCCTGAAGCTTAAGCTGGGAGACCTTCACGTCCGACGCGGAGCCGGCGGTGAAGTTAACGCCCAAAGCGTTCACGGTCGAACCCTTGGTCACCGTCGAAGACGACGGCGAGGAGGCAAGGGCGACGGTCAGGCCGGAGGCGCTGATCGTTTGCGCATTGCCGTTAAGAGCAGAGGCGGGAACGACGTTGCCGCTAACCGTGACCAACATGTTGGAGTCAAGGTTGCGGATATCGCCGTCCAAGCGCGCGCCGACCGTACCGGTGAGCGCAACGCCGGCCAAACCAGCCACCGGAGTCGAAGCGATATCGCAGGTCAAGGCCAAATTCATGGTCGTGCCGGCATTGATATCGAAGCGATCCGTAAAGGTCTTGGTAAAGATAGTGTTGCCCACGTTCGGGGTCCAGCCGGAGAGGTCATACGAGTTGGTGACCGTCGCGCCGGTGTCCGAATTCTTGACTTTGCAGTCGGTAATATTCGGAATGGCGTTGTTGCCGGTCACAGGGAGAACGCCAAGGTTGGCGCTCGAAGTGATCTGCATGCGGAGGTCGTCAACTTCGATGTTGTTAACCGAAGTGATGGCGAACTTTTGGATCACCGCGTCATTGGCGCCAACCGGGATGTTGCCGGTGGTCGGGCCGTTGGAAACAAAGGTGATCTGGCCGCCCGTAACCGTGAGGAGCGTGGCAAGGTTCGAGGTGAAGTTGTCAGTTACGCCGACGCCCGCGCCGTAGGTGTTGCCCGTGGCGTAAATGTCGTAGGTCTGATCAACATACAACTTGAAGGTATCGACGCCGGCGCGGTTGCCCGCGGCGAGGTCGCCCACGACGTCGAAGACGCGGGTAATGCCCTTGCCCAAGACGTAAGGAACGGCGAAGACAAAGGTCGCGGTGTCGCCCGAAATGATCGGGCTTTGCGCAACCGCCGTGCCGTTGGTCTGAATGCTCAAGTTAGCCAAGTTGGCGAGCTGTCCGGCGCCGGCATTCGTAATAACGATGCGGCGGATGGAAAGATCCTCGGCAGGACCGGCGGTGAGCTTGAACTCGGCGAGCGTGGCGCCGGTCTGGCCCATCGACGGGTTGGACGGGGTCGAACCCGCGTCAACCCTAATCGATCCGCCGGTCGAGCCGGAGATCGTGAAGTTGTTGCCGGTAACCGGGAAGGTGCCGCCAACAGTCGTCGAAGCAACCACGTCAGTGGCCGCAACGAGCGAGAAGGCGTTGGAGTCGCCAATGGTCGAAGCGGCGTCCTGGTCGCCAACGAGGGTGAGCTCGGTGGTGCCCGAAACCGCGACGCTAAGGCTGCTGAACGCGACCTGATTGGTGGTCGAGTTTACCGAGCGACCCGTGGTAAGACGAGTGTCGCCGCTGTAGAGGTAAACGTTGTCCCAATCAGTGGAAGTACCGGCACCCTGGCGGGTGAAGGTAAGACCGGTGATCGTGCCCGTGCCCGAAACGTTGAGCTTCAACAAGTTGACGCCCTGAGCGTTGCGGGTGAGGGTCATCCCCGCCGGATTGTCGGAGGCGAGGGTGATGTTAAGAGCGCCGCCGCCGGAAAGACCCTTGTCGGCGTTGATCGTCGGCGAGTTGGTCTGTTCATTGGCGATGGTGTAGTCGGAAGCGGAGTTGATCTGGGTGCCCACCGTGTAGTTGGTGAAGAAAGCATCCGAGATGTCATCGATCTTGGTGTTCCAGTTGGAACCATAGAGCGCCGTAGCGGCGGCCTCGGTCGCAACCCAGCGGAGCACGCCGCCGTGAGCGACAGCGTAAACCTTGGGGTCGGACTGGATCTTGACCATTTTGACGCCCGGCTTGTAGGTGACGTTACCACCAATGGTGATAGCGGCGAGGTCGGTGTCGGAGATGGTCTGAACGGTTGAGAAATCGGTGTACCACGTAAAGTACGCCTTGTCGTTGGTGAACACATAGCGCTTGCCATCGGAGCCTACATAGTAGACGGCCGAGAGCGAGCCCTTAACGAGCGATCCGGCAGCCGGGGTGGCGGCCGAAGCGACGCGAGGGGCAACAGCGAAGGTGGCGGCGACGGACCACGCGAGGGTGGCGACGACGACAGCGATCGTGAAGGCGCGCTTTGTGATGCCAAACGACATCTTAAGTGCGTTTTGCATAACTAAGTTAAGTCTTTCTTTTGTGAAGAATAATCGATACCGCGCATCTCCCCGAGGGGGTTCGACCTTTGACGCAACGGGCCCGCCGCTTCCAGAGCGCGGACAGCCGGAGTCTTTTGTGTTTTGTCATCCCCGAGCGACGTCGGGGATCCAATCCATATTGGGCGGCCGTCCGGCCAATGATGATTGGATTCCCGCCTTCGCGGGAATGACAAATGGGAAAAGAATGCGAATGTCCGCGTTCGAAACGACGGAATTTTTTGTTAAGTTGGCGTTCACGGTTCGGCTTTCGATGTATCATCGAAGCGCCAAAGTTGAAACGCACGTTTCTGTACGATCTGCATCGTGCAGAAATGCAAGTTCCAACGGATCACCCCTCTCCTGTATCCTCTCCCATTCTTGGGGGAGGGGGACGCACCAACCTTCGGAGACCCCTCTCCTGTATCCTCTCCCCGTCGGGGGCGAGGGATGGATCAGACCCCTCCCCTGTCAGGGGGAGGGTAGGGAGAGGGCGCTCGGCGTTTTTAAAAATCGATCGCTTTTATTTTTCCCGTGTTCGGATCGGTGTTGGTGTTGGCATTGGTTATCGGCGTATTGGTGTTCGCGTTCACATTGGCGTTCGCGTTTACAAGAGGCGATGCCTCGGTTGCCGGGCTTTGCCCGGCTTGGAGAGGCTTCGCCTCGACGGCCGCGGCGGCGTTGGTGAGGTCGGCGCTCTCTTGAACCTTGGCCACGGCTTGGGCAAGGTTGTCGCTCGCGAGCGCGGCCTTGGCCTGCTTAAGCGCTTCCTTGGCTTGGTCGGCGGCGGTGGTCGAAGTTACTTCGATGACGGCTTCGGCGCTGTCGATCGTTTGCTGGACGCGGGTGGCGGCGTCGCTCTTGTCGGCCGGCGTTTTGGCGTCGGCCACCAGCACGGCCACGGCTTGGAGCGAAACGTCGTCGGCTTCGGCTTGCACGGCGTCGGCTTTTTGTTGCGCGTTGACGCTCAAAAGATTCTTGGTCTTGCCGAAGACGGCGTTTATTTCGGCCACCTTGCGGTCAACGGCTTTGGCGACGGCCGCGGTATTGGCCGATTTGGAGGCGGAAACTTCGTTCAAGCTCTGCTTGACGTTCACAATTTCATTCTGCAATTGACCCATGGCGCTCAACATGTCGCTTTCGCGATTAACGCCGTTCCCTTCGGCAAGCGTCGCCACGTCATTGGCGCGGCGGCCGGCAAGATCAAGATGCAAGTAGGCGCGGGCGGCGGGGTCGGCGGCAAAAGTGAGCTGGGTTTGTTCGGCCGCATTTTGCAAACCGTAAAACAGGTCGCCCGGCTTGCTGACCAACGACGACGAAACGCCGGCGGCCCAGCCGATGACGGCGAGGCCCGCGATCATGCAAGTGGCAACGACCGGACGCAAGACGAACATGAAGCGGCTCATGGCCGTGGACGGCAGAACGACCGGCGCGATAAGCCGCCCTTGCGCCGGCACGGTCATGTCGGAAGCCGCTTTCGCCACAAGCATATTGCGCGTCTCGGAAACCCAGAGCGCGTTCGGCAAAACCGCAGGCTTTGCAGCCTGTAAGTTTTTGAGCTTGAGTTTTAGTTCGCGGTTGGTCATGTGGTTTTAAATTTCGGAGTACAATTTGCCGACCCCTCTCCTTTATCCTCTCCCCGTCGGGGGCGAGGGACGTATCCAACCCCTCCCCTGTCAGGGGGAGGGTAGGGAGAGGGCGGTTCTACTTTCCCATCACTTCTTTCAATGCTTCGGTGGCGCGGTGGAGCAAGACCCTTACCGTGCCGTTGCTCTTCGCGAGCGCATCCGCTATTTCGTCGTTCGTGAGCCCGTCGATATGTTTCATCATCAAGGCTTCGCGATATTCATCTTTCAATTTCGATATCGCCGCGAGCGTGGCTTTAACCTCTTCGTTCGCTTCGACAAATCCTTCCAGCTTGTGATCGGCAATGTCGGGCGCATCATCGAACGACACCAAGTTAAGCTTCTTCTTTCTATAGTGATCGACGATGGTCGAGCGGGCGATGGCGTAAAGAAGTCCGGAAACGCTCTTTACGGGTTTTCCTTCCATCAAATACTCCCAGGTCTTTAAGAAGGCGTCCGAGGTGAGCTCTTTCGCTTCCTCTTCGTCCCCCACCTTAAACAAAATAAACCGGTAGAGTTGAGCTACGTACCGGTCGTAAATAAGGCCATAGGCCTCGCTGTCGCGACGGGAACGGATCCGGTAGAGCCACAAGCGTTCCTGGATCGGCGTGCTCATATAGTAAGTCGCGGAAATACAAAAAATGTTACACCTGTCGCCTAGGTAACAGGTACAAGGTGTCAGGTATCAGGCCACAAACCTGAAACCTGTAACCTGAAACCTGTAACCTCTACACACTTTGCTTCCGACAAAGTATGTCCTAATGTACTGGAAAAGGGCATAAATGTAAAGGATTATGGGCGAAATGTCGAATGTCGAATGTCGAATGTCGAATTCAAATGAGTATACCAGTCTTGACATTCGGGCTTTAAACTGATAAGGTGACTTTAAGCTTAAAATACCTTTAATGTCTACGCCAGATTATACATTCCTTGCGGAATTCGACATTCGACATTTGTCATTCGATATTAAAAAATCATTTATCCACTATGTCCGACAACATCATTCGTTTATCCGTTTCCGAAGCGGCCAAGTTATTCGGGGTAAGCACGCAGACCATCCGTCGCGCCATTGCCGATCAAGATCTGCACTATGTTGTTGTCCACAATAGGTATAAGATCAGTTTCGAATCCCTGGTCAAATGGTCGCAATCAACGACCCGCGTCAAGAACAAATCCAACACCAAAGGCATTGGCCAGTTTGTCACCCAATGGCGGGTAAAGAACAAAAAGTATTCGCCCAATCCGGCGGCGGTGGAGAAGGGAGAATAACGGCATCCGACCCCTCTCCCTACCCTCTCCCCGTCGGGGGCGAGGGTTCGCACCAACCTTCGGAGATCGGATCCGTTCCCTCCCCTGCCAGGGGGAGGGATAAAGGGAGAGGGCGGCGGCATCGCTCGAAGCGTTTAAAAAATCTTCAACATGTTTAGCAAGCTCACAAAGCGCGCTCTTCTCATCACGACATCGGTCGCGACAGTTTTGGCGATGCTGCCTCTTCGCACCGCTCTCGCCTCCCCCGCTCCCGACCAATACCCGCGCACGATGGTGCCGTACATGAAGCTCATCGACGCAAAGGATTACGACGCGCTCGCCAAGTTCGACGTGATCACCCTGCCGGCCGAATTGCAAATTGAGGAGCCGCAAGTTTTTAAAGAACTCCGAAAACGCAATCCGAAAATAATTTTGCTCGCTTACTTCCCCACCAAAAGCTACATCACCGGCTGGGGCGACGCTTTGCACCTTTCCGAGAAAAACGGAATTAACCAAAGCTGGTTCTTGCATGATGCGGGCGGAAATATTTTAAGCGTCTGGCCGGGCACGCAAGCTTTGTCGATTTCGAGCGGCTGGAATTCGTATGCGCCGCAATTCGTCCATGACCGCATTCTTTCGACCGGACTTTGGGACGGCGTTTTTTACGATGAGGTCTCCGACACGATCAGTTGGTTGAACAGCGGCAACGTTGACTTGAACAACGACCATGCCGCGGATAACAGCGTTGTTGCCGATGCCGCCTGGAAAGCCGGTATGGTAACCATGCTCGCAAAAGCGCGCAGCCTCGATCCGGACAAAATTTTCGTGATCAATGGAACTTCCACGCCCGAATTCCAGCAGTATATAAATGGAAGAATGTTTGAGACCTTCCCCTCCCCTTGGGAAGCGAACGGCGATTGGTACGAACTCATGCGCCGCTACATTGCCAACGAACCGCTCAACGCCAAACCGGAAACAATGATCATCAATTCGAACACAGGGAATGGGGGGAACCAGGGCGACTACTCGCAAATGCGCTTCGGGCTAACGAGCGCGCTTATGGGCAACGCTTTTTACAGTTTTGATTACGGCGACCAAGACCATGGGCAGATATGGCGCTATGACGAATACAACGTCACCTTGGGCGCGCCGACGGGAAGCCCCCAGCTTGCGACCAACTCGACGGTTCAGGCCGATGCGGCCGACGGTTACCGTTTCAGCGCCGGCGTTTGGCAACGCAATTACGCTAACGGCGTGGTCTTCGTCAACCCGACCGCGACGGCGCAAACCGTATCGTTTGATTCGGAATATGAAAAGATCCACGGCGCGCAAGACCCGGCGACAAACGACGGCTCAATCGTCTCGGCGGTCACGATAGCGCCCAAGGATGGACTTATTATGCTCCGCCCGCTTGACCACGTGACCAATGCCCCATACTTGAACGGCTCGTTCATCCGCGTTTTGAGCGCGACCGGCACGGCGACGCGCACCGGCTTTTTCGCCTATGACAGCCGCTACAAAGGATCGTCAACGGTCATTGCGACCGATCTTAATAACAATAGCGTGAACGAAACGGTGGCCGCGGACAAAACCAACGTAACTGTAAGCGACAGCGCCAACAATGTTATGGCGACTTTTGCTCCCTTTGGCGCTACTTGGAAAAACGGCATGAGCCTTGCGTTGGGCGACGTTAACGGCGACGGGCAAAAAGAGATCGTTGTGGGCGCCGGCGCCGGCGGCGCGCCGCTTGTTAAAATTTTTGACTTGCATGGAAATTTGAAAAAATCGTGGAACGCTTACACGGCCGCATTCCGCGGCGGCGTACACGTGGCGGTTGGGAATGTCTTGGGAAGCGGCAGCCAAAACATCGTGACCGGCCCCGGCGCCGGCGGCGGGCCGCATGTGCGCGTTTTTGACGGAAACGGTATAGTTAAACAGCAGTTCTTCGCTTACGATCAGTCGTTTGCCGGCGGCGTATATGTGGCCGCGGGCGATACGCTGGGCCTGGGCCGCGACCAAATTGTGACCGGCGCCGGCTTTGGCGGCGGGCCGCAAATTCGCGTGTTCGACGGCGGCGCCAAGGACAAGGTCGTTGGTTCGTTCTTTGCTTATAAAACGACCTCGCGCGCCGGCGTGCAGGTTTCGTGCGCCGACCTCGACGGCAGCGGCCGCGCCGAAATACTTGCCGAAAGCACCGATGTTTTCGCCGCCTCCTCGCTCGGCGCAGCTCCTCCCGCTTCCATCGTCGAGGCGAAACCTCGACAGGAAACGACCGACGTTCTAAGCCAGAAAAATGCCCTGCAAATACCGGAACGACCGCTATTCTTAGGCATGACTTTCTAAAAATATGAATAATAATGAAGGATTAAAACCCATCGAGGGTGAGATCATTGAACCCTCCGTCGAGGCGAAACCTCGACAGATTGAGGCGGGAATTATCGAAAAAACTGAGGAGGTCGGCCATGAGCTCGAAACCAATATCCGCGAAGCCGCTAAAAAAGGAGGCGTCTTTATCGGCACCCTCAACATCATGACAAGCCCGGCGCGCAACCTGCTTACCGAGCCGCTTAACGATCTGTACAAGGATCGCTATGAGGGAAAATTCAAGCGCCCCAAACACGTTTTCGCTTTTGACATGGGGCTTATTGCGCTCGGCGCCGCGCTCGCGGCCGTCGCCATTTACTTCGGCCTCATCTACAAGCCGTTCGAGGCCGTGCAAGTCAGCCTGACGGCTGAACCCAACGCGCCGGTTTCCGGCGGCGAGATCGTCCTTAATTTAACCGTGACCAACGCAAGCGCCGATCCGATCGAAAATGTTAACGCGACTTTCAAACTGCCGCCGCAAATTAAATTCGAACGCTCGTCGCTCCCCTATGACCGAACCAACCAAGCCGTAAACTTCGGCGAGATCGATGCCAAATCCGACGCGACCGTGCGCCTCGTTGGCGCGCTCTCCGGCGCCGTCGGTCAGAATTTGCGGCCGCGCGCGACCGTAACCTATCAAGACAACTCCGGCAGCGTCGTGAAAAAGAGCGCGGTGGCGGCGGCGAAGATCGCCGGCTCGTCGGTCGGCGCCGAATTTGAAATACCCGACGGCATCGTCGTCGGACAAGTCGTGAATGGCGATATCCGCTACTTCAACCATGGAAATTCTCCGACCGACAATGTCGTTATCACTCCGGACTGGCCGACCGGCTTCGTGCTCGCGTCAGCCTCGCCCGCGATAAAAAATAACGCTTGGTTTGTCGGCACGCTCGCGCCCGGCTCCGAAGGAAAAATTTCTTGGAGCGGTTCGGTCGGCGCATCGGACGCGAGCGCTGACTTCGGCGTTGAGACCGGCGTCAGGGTCGGCGCCGATGTCCTGACCCAATCGCAAACCGTAAAAACCGTTTCCGTTATCGACCCGGGTATTGCCGTAACGATCGACGGCCCTTCGGGGGCCGCCTTGGGCGACACGATTGCGCTAACCGCAACATATAAGAATACCGGCGACCATACGCTCACGAACGCTGCGATAACGGCAACAGCCGATCCGGGGCTTTCGGTTTTGAATATCGATCATGCGAGTCCGGGCGACATCAAACCCGGGGACACGGGAACGGTCAAGCTCGCCGTTAAAGTCAACGACAAGCTTCCCGACGCGCTAAAAAATTCGACCGACGTGCAGCTGGCCGTTCACGCGAACGTTTCCGGCAAACTTGATAACGACGCGCCCGTCGCCATTTCTTCGCCGGCCTGGAACGTCAAGGTCGCCTCGACGCTCGGCATGTCGGCCGGCGCGCGCTATTGGTCGGACACGGGCGACCAGCTGGGCCGCGGACCGCTCCCCCCGGTGGTCGGGAAGGTCACCACGCTTTGGATATTTTGGAATGTTTCAAATACGACCGGCGCGGTCAATAATGTCCGCATCACCGGCAAATTGCCCGCGAACGTCACCTACACCGGCAAGGCTGCCAACCCGTTTGGCAGCGCGCCACTCTATGACCCGGCCACGCGCACGATGACCTGGAACGTGGGCGATGTTCCCGCTTGGCCGGGAGTGGCGACCGACGCGATCGGCGCCGCCTGCGAGGTCACGATCACGCCCACCGCCGACGAACGCGGCACTTATGCGCCGCTTATGACCGACCAGCAAATTACCGGCACCGACGCCGCCACCGGCCTTGCCCTCAGCGCGACCGCCCCCGACATGAACACCCACCTCACGACCGACCCGCAAGGCGCGGCGACGGGAACGGTGAAATAAAAAAGAAACATGGAAAACAAAATAACCTTGCAAAAACAAATTACGGATGCGATCGCTTCGGCAAACAGCGTCCGTCACTTCGCGGTTTTTGACTTCGACAATACTTGCATTGCCAACGACATTGCCGAAGCGACGCTTAATCACATGGCGCGAGGCGCGCTGTTCCGCGACCCGACGATCGTGCCCGGGCCGGAACAAAACGAACCGCAAGCGCTTGCAAAAACGATCTTCCAGCATTACTACCGCCTGCTTAAAGCCGGTGACGTGTTGGGAGCCTACGAATTCGGAGCCAAGACGTTGAGCGGTCTTAACATCCTGGAGATTGAACGGCTTGTTCGCGACGTCATCGAATCGGAAGGCGCAATGATCGGCCAGTCGGAATTATTTGGCGCCAAGATCGCCAAAGGCTTGGCAACGCGTCCGTCGGTCATCGAATTGATCAGCGACTTGCAAAAACAAGGCGTCGAAATATGGATTGTAAGCGCCTCGCCGCGCTTGCTGGTTGCCGAAGCAATGAAAAACTTTGGCATTGTGGCCAAACTGATCGGCGTGAGACATGTGATCAAAAACGGCATAATCACGTCCGAACTCGAATATCCCCTTTCGGTCATGGGCGGCAAGGTCGATTGCATAAAACTTTTTATCGACCGGACCGCGCGCCCGCTCCTGGGCGTCGGTGACAGCGGTAACGACCTGCCCATGCTCGAATATTCAAGCATCAAGGCTGTGGTCGATCGCCAAAACAGCTTGAGCGAAAAAGCCAAGGCATCCGGTTGGGCTTTGCTCTAACGCTTGAACCCGTAAAATAAAACACCGCCCCGATGGCCTCGGGACGGTATTTTTAATTTCTTACGGCGCCAAGCGCTTAACGTCGCGCGGGAACAAGACGGCTTCTTTGATGCTGCCGAGGCCCAAAATTTGCTGGATGATGCGCTCCGAGCCCAAACCCCAGCCGCCGTGCGGCGGCATGGCGTACTTGAAGACGTTCAAATATGCTTCCATGCCAGCCGGCTTCACGCCTTTCTTGCCCATGTTCTCAATAAGCTGGGCGTAGTCGTGGATGCGCTGGCCGCCGGAAGCGATCTCCATGCCCTTGTAGAGCAGGTCAAAGCCCAGCGTCTCGGCCGGATTCTCCGGGTCGGGCATGGTGTAGAACGGGCGGTCGGACCACGGATAGTGGGTAATGAAGACAAAGTCGGAATTGAATTTTTCCTTGGCGTACTGGCCGGCGAAAAGTTCGCCCTTGGGGTCGATGTCGGTGGTCGGCGGCACGACGTGGCCGTATTCTTTTTTGATCAGTTCTTTGATCTCGGCGAGTTTGAAGTGCGGGATCTCTTCGGGAACGTCCAAAAGCGTGACGCCGTAGAGATCAAGATACTGTTTGCCCTCGGTCGCGATCGTCGCGAACATTTTCTTCATGATGCGGCCGAGCATCTTGGTGACATCGCGGAAATCCTTGATGAAACCCATTTCGCCGTCGATGCCGATGTATTCGTTCACGTGGCGGGTCGTGTAATGCGGTTCGGCGCGGAAGACCGAGCCGATCTCGAAGACGCGTTCAAAAACGCCCACCATGATCTGCTTGTAGAATTGCGGGCTTTGCGCCAGCGTCGCTTCCTGTTCGAAGTATTTGACCTTGAAGAAGTTGGCGCCGCCTTCGGTGGCCGAACCCAGCAGCTTCGGCGTTTTTATTTCCGTAAAACCCTCTTCGCGCATTACCATCTCATAGCTCTTCAAGAGAATGTCGTAGAGACGGAAAATAGCCTGAACCTTGGGGTGGCGCAACGAGACCGGCCGATGGTCGAGCAAAGTGTCGAGGTTCAAGTTCAATTCATTCTTGGTCATGTCGAACGGCAAGTCCTCAACGAGCTTGGACACGACCTCAAGCGTTTCGCCCTGAATTTCGTAGCCGTATTTCGAACGCGGCTCTTTCTTGACCGTGCCGACGATCGACACCGCTTCGCCCGGCTTAACGCCGGTCTCTTTTTCAAAGACGCATTGAATGGTCGCCGCGCGGTCCTGCAAAATGACGAACGAAACATTGCTCAAGTTGCGCGTATTTAAAACGCGCCCCTCGACCAAGATCTTCTTCCCGTCATTTTCCGCCATTTGGTTTAACAGTGTTCTTTCCATAGAGTTCATGAATTAAATTATTTTGATAATTAAGTAGGGTTTTAATTAGCAAAGACAAAATATTTTTTGAGACGAGGACTGTTTGAGCGTAGGAACCGCTATGCCCTTGCCTAGCGAGTTCCGCAGTCCAAAAAATATTTTGTCTTTGCTAATTATCGGGCTTGCGTCAAACAAAAACGCCCCTCCGAATTTATTGGTGAATAAATTCGCAGGGGCGATTTTGAGTCGCGGTGCCACCCTGTTTTATAGCTTGATTACCCGCGTTTCGTGCGGCTACGGAAGAGTCTAATCGTCCCTGCCTGCGGCAGGCAACTTTCTTTCTTCTCCTCGCCGGTGTCAGCCGGGTCGTTGGATTAGTTGAGTGTATATCAGGGCCAAAAACAATGCAAGCGGCCCGATATTCATCGGACCGCTTGCGACATTTTCTTCCAAAAACTAGATCCTCTCTTTTATTTCTTTCTGCAACTTAGCCTTAAGCTCCTCAAGACCGATCTTTTCGCGGGTGGCGCCGTCGCGGACTTCCATGGTCAACACGCCCGAATTGACTTCTTCATCGCCGATGACCAGCAGGTACGGAACCTTGCCGGTCTTGCCGGCGCGGATCTTTTTGCCCATCCCTTCGTCGCTGTCATCGAAGTCGACGCGGATATCCAAATCTTTCAACTCGTCAGCGATCTTTTTGGCGAACGCGTTATGGTTTTCCCGCACCGGAATGATCTTAATTTGCGTCGGCGACATCCAGACGGGGAAGTTTCCGGAAACATGCTCGATGAACATGCCCATGAACCGCTCGAGCGAACCGGCGATGGCGCGATGAATGACGACCGGCCGTTCGCGTTCGCTCTTTTCGTTGGTGAACGCCAAGTCAAAACGCTCCGGCAAGTTGAAGTCGCACTGGATGGTGGCGAGCTGCCACTCGCGGCCGATCGCATCGTTGAACATGAAGTCCAATTTCGGTCCGTAAAAAGCCGCCTCCCCCTCCCCGCGCTTATAATTCAAATTATTTTCCTTGGCGGAATCTTCCAGCGCCGCTTCAGCCTTAGCCCAAGCTTCGTCGGAGCCGATGTATTTGCTCTTGTCGTCGCCGCGCACCGAAAGGCGCACCCAGTAGCCGTCCATCATCTTCATTGTCGTGTAGAATTTCTTGATGATCCCGACGATCGTGCTCACCTCTTCACCAATTTGCGAAACGCGGCAGAACAAATGGCCGTCGTCCTGGGTAATGGCGCGAACGCGCGCCAAGCCGGAAAGCTGGCCCGCCTTTTCATAGCGATACACGGTGGCGGGTTCGAAATAGCGCACCGGCATGTCGCGATACGAGAACTGATTGTCGCAGAAAATTTGCATGTGATGCGGGCAGTTCATCGGCTTCATGTAGAATTCCTCGTCGCCGCCCGTGACGCGGAAAAGCTCCTCGCCGAACTTGGCCTCATGCCCCGAGGTCTCATACAAATTCTTTTTGGTGATGTGCGGCGTCCAAACGCGCGAATAGCCGTTCCTCTTGTGCAACTCCCAAAGATAGTCTTCGATCGCTTCGCGGATGATCATGCCGTTGGGCTGCAAGAGCGGCAAACCGGCGCCGACGAGCTCGGAGAGGGTGAAAAGTTTCATCTCCTTGCCGATCTTCCGGTGGTCGCGCTTCTTCGCTTCTTCTTGCTGATGCTCGTAAGCTTCAAGCGCCGGCTTTGATTCAAAAGCAAAGCCGTAGATGCGAGTGAGCATCTTGTTCTTCTCATCCCCTTTCCAATAGGCGCCGGCCAGCCGACTCAGCTTAAAGGCATCGGGCTTGATCTCGGAAGAATTGGCCACGTGCGGACCGGCGCAGAGGTCGACAAAATTCCCGTTCCTATAGGTCGTGATCATTTCGCCTTTTTTCTCCAGCTCATCGACTAAGATGAGTTTATACGGTTCGTCCTTGAACAGCTCTTTGGCGGCGGCGGGGGTTATTTCTTCCCTGACAAAATCCTGTTTCTCGGCAACGGCCTTGCGCATCGCTTTCTGAATTTCAATAAAATCATCGCTCGTCGGCGCCGGGCCGCCGGCAAAATCCAGGTCGTAATAAAAACCGTTATCAATGACCGGACCGATCCCCAATTTAACGGCCGGATATTTTACTTTGATGACGCTCGCCATGATATGCGAGAGCGAGTGGCGGATCTTATGAAGTTGGTCTTCCATATTGCGATCGTTATGAATAAAAAATCCCGTCCTAAAAACGCAAGGTTATTGCGCATTCAGGACGGGACTGTTTTCCCGCGGTTCCACCTGATTTTCCCCGCCTTATGCGGAGACGCTCATTCGAGTCAGGTTGGTCCCGCGAATGCGGAATCGCGTTTTGACGCGACCGCGCTTGGTGAGCGCGGCGTTTCCTGATATGGCTTAATTCTAAGGATAAGGCTTATTTATGTCAAGCCGCGGCCGCGGGAACGATGAAGCAAAGAACGATCAAATCTTGACCGCGGTCGCGGCCTGATTTAAGATCAGAACGCGCTTTCGTTTGCAGCGCACAACCAGGAAAGGAACTTGAAAATGCAAAACGCCAGTATTCTTGAAGTCGAGCTCGGCGGCAGCGGCGGAAGGATATTCACGGTTCGCGGCCGAAAGATCGGCCCACCGAAAAAGATCCCCGTTGCCAAACTCACTCCCGAAAGTTTGGTTCGTTTCATCGCGTCGCAGCTGCGACCGGGAATCGTCGCGATCGCGGTTTCAACTTCCGGCTTTGTCACCAAAGACGGCGCGATCGAGCACTCCACCAATACCCACTTTCCGCCGAACGTGCCGCTTCGGCAGATGATCGAGGCAGCGACCGGCTTGCCCGCGGTCGTGATGAACGACCTGTGGGCCGGCGGCACCGGCTCGGGCATCGTCTTCCCGAAGCTCGCCGGCAAGCGCTACAACTGCGTTAACTTCGGCGGCGGCGTCGGGCAATGCGCGTGCGAGGACGGACGAGTCATCTCGCCTTGCGAGTTCGGCCATTCGCGCATCGTTGATTCGATCTTTGCCAGGCGTTGCGCCTGCGGCAAGCAAGGATGCGCCGAGGCCTATACCGGCGGAGAGAGCATGCGGCGAGAGGTCTTGTTCACGACCGATGCGCTGGGCATCGGCATTCCCAAAGGAATGCATCCCTGCGCGTTTCTCGACGAACGATTCCTCGCCAATGACCGCTGGGCCATTGATATTTACCGGCAGTTCGCTTTCGCCGCCGGCGTTTACATGGCCAACTTCCAGCTCGCCAACCCCGCCCCCGTCTATACGCTCCGCGGCAGCTTAGCGCGCAAAGCCCTGCATCTGCCCGGGGTCATGGACTGGGTCGAGGAACAGATGTCTTCCGAGCTTTCGGGCGAAAGTTGGCGGCCGAAGTTCCTCTTCGTCCCGCCGCCCGCAAATGGCGATCCCAACGACTACGATGCCATCTTGGGCGCGGCCAGCATGGCCATGAAACTGGTAAAGTAGCCAAAAGAACCGCACCTATCCAAGGCCTCTTAACCGAGGCCTTTTTTCTTTTTCGTGCCAAAATATCGCCTTTTTATAGCTAAAAAACGGCTCTAAACCGTTCATATATAACGCATTGACAAAAAGGGTAGTTTTTGCTAAGGTTCCGAATTCGCTATGAAAGTCGTAATGATCGGACAAAAAGGCATTCCTGCCATTTTTGGCGGGATCGAGCGCCATGTCGAGGAACTCTCCTCGGAGCTTTTGCGTACCGGCGTCGACGTCGCTGTTTATTGCCGCCGCTGGTATTGCAACGATCGCGAATCTGCGACCAATGTGCGCACCATCTTCATGCCGTCCCTGCACACCAAGCACTTGGACGCCATTTCGCATACATTTATTTCGACCATGCACGCCATCTTCGTGGAAAAGCCCGACATCATCCATTACCACGGCGTCGGCCCGTCGCTTTGCGCCTGGATCCCCCGCCTGCTCTCCCCCAGGATTCGCGTCGTCATCACTTTCCATTCGATCGACCGCACCCATGACAAATGGGGGCGTTTCGCGCGCTTTGTTCTGCGCCTTGGCGAATGGTCGGCTTGCCGCTTTGGCGACCGCACGATCGCCGTTTCGCGCTCGCTCGAAAATTATTGCCGCGACGTTTACAACGTTGATGTTTCGTATCTGCCCAATGGCGTCACCTCGTTCCCCGATTCCAACCCGGGACTGCTTACGGAATGGAACTTAGCGCCGGGCCGCTACTTGCTTTTTGTCGGACGCCTCATTCGCTTGAAGGGCGTACATACCTTAATCTCCGCCTACCAACAGCTTCCGGCCGAAGTTCGCAGCCGCTATCCGCTGGTGGTCGCCGGCGAAGCCTGCGATCAGAAATACGTCCGCGAACTGACCGCTCTCGCGCGCGGCGCGAACGTCAAGTTCGTCGGGAACCAAACCGGCGCCAAGCTCGCCGCCCTTTACCGCGGCGCGACGCTTTTCGTCCAGCCGTCGGAATGCGAATCAATGCCGATCGTCGTGCTTGAAGCCGCCGGCGAGAATGTGCCGATCGTCGCTTCATCGATCGCCGCGCACAAAGAAATTTTGGGCGATGAAGGAACTTATTTTGAATCCAAAAACATCCTCGAACTCGCCGCTTGCCTTCAAGAAACGCTGGGCGACCTCGACGGATCAAAAGAACGCGCCAAAGTGATCGGTGCGCGCGTTTTAAATGCCTTTGAATGGAACAAGATCGCCGCCGAAACCAAGGATGTCTACTTGGCCACCGCGCCGGCTTTGGCCGCGCTGACTGAAACAAAGAAAATTTAACGATCATTGCAACGATAACCGGCTCCGCCCGCCATGGACGGAGCCGATTGTTATTGACCCGATCCGCCGTTCGTGGTATTAAACAAATTACGACTCAACGAACAAAAAGGAGCACCGCGTGGGACAGAACGTTAAAAACCATGAACCTCTGCTAAGGCCGGGCAGCCGAATGATCTTCGGGCCTTTCATTAACGGAACGACCGAAACATCCCGACTCGTCGATCCTCACGGCAAGCCGCTGGTCTTTTCGACCGAACCTTGGCGGGAGGACGACAAGCATGCGCATTTCGAAGAAAAGATGCCGATTCCAGCCTGCTGTTACACGGCCACGATCATCGGGCTCACCTTCGGGCTTAGGATCGAATCGTCATCAATGATCGGCTGCGACCTTGCCTTCAAATTCAGCAAGGAACAGATTGATTACATCGCTCCGCGCGAAATCACCTTTAAACGGGGATCGCGGCAGATCGTCATCGGATTGCCCGGCAAAGACATCGTCACGAACGCCAGCCATGCGCCGGCCGCCAACCTGGGAAATATCGCCGGCATCTTGGCCGCGCTTCACGGCTTCAACTGCCGCGAAACCGCCGGAATCGGCAAGATCGTCTGGCGGAGGAACAAAACGGAAACCGCAACCTGAAACCGTTCAGGACAAACCGCTCTTTCGCAAAATGCGAACGGTCCGATGCCCATCGGACCGATTTTTTTATCCTAAAAACATCCAGCGAATCATCTTTTCTCGTCGTCATTCCCTTGAAGAAGGGAATCCAATCTCGCTTGGTCGAACGGACACCCAATATGGATTGGATCCCCGACGTCGCTCGGGGATGACAGATGACAAAGTAAAATAAAACGCCTTTACAATCGAAAAAACATCATATAAGGTTATGCCGATGCCGACGATGAACGGTTCATCGCGCATTAAAAGTTTAACGAACCTTGAAAACCTTAACGGAGGATCGTCATGATCACTCTTTCGAACGGCCATGTCATCGAATATATGACCGCAAGCGGCGCCCTCGGCTTTGACGGCAAAGGTTGGCCGTGGGAATGGCCGCTTGTGTGGACCCGATTGATCAAGCCCGAACTTTTCACTATCGTCATCAAAACCTTGACCCGTCATCCGCGTCCCGGAAACTTGCGCTGGTGGAAACCTTGGTCCTGTGTCCGCCTCATCCCCGGCGGCTCGGTCAACGAGATCGGACTTACCAACCCGGGAATTGGTTGGTGGTGCGAGCATATCGGTCCTCGCATCAACATTGCCAAACAGCGCCTCGTCGGATCGATCTTCGGCGATGAGCAAGAACTCGTCGAGATGGCCGAAATGCTTAACCGATTTCCTTTGGTTGCGCTTGAGGTCAATCCCTCTTGTCCCAACACCGGACACCGGCTCCTTGGCACCGACGACGTCATCGCGGGCGTCGAAGCGGTCAAACGAGTTTCGCGTCATCCTGTGATCGTCAAAGTCTCCGTCGGTCAGGACTACCCCGCCATCGCATTCTGTCTCCAAGGCATTGCCGAAGCGATCGCGTTGAATAGCGTGCCATGGAAAACCGCTTTCCCGAAAGGCGAAACAAGTCCTCTGCACCGTCTCGAAAAGCGGGTCGGCGGCGGAGGCGGCGGCGTTTCCGGAAGACCGGCACAAAAATATAACTGGACGGCGGTCAAAGAGCTTGCTGAACAAAGAAAACTCCCCGTGATCGCGCCAAGCATCATGGAATTCGGTGATCTCGCGCTCGTCAGGGCGCTGGGCGCGAGCGCCGTAAGTTTCGGAACCATCCATTTACTGACGCCATGGAAACCAACCTCGATCGTACGAAAGGACAAGCAATGACAACCGACACGATCACCATACCGCGCTGGGTCGACCGCCATTTGCACTTGCGCGACGGCAATATGCTCGAGGCGGTTTTGCCTCATACCCTTAGCTCGCAGGCCGATGCGGCCGTTATCATGGGCAATCTCCCCCATCCGTTCGAAACTTCAAGGATCGACAGGGCCGTCAGCTATCGCATGGAGATCGAGGGCTTGTTGCCTGAAGGCTCCACCTTCAAACCGATCATGACCTGCTACCTCACCGACGCCATCACGCCCGAAGAGGTTGTTCGCGGTTTTAAGGAGGGAGCGTGGCGCGCCGTCAAACTGTATCTCGCCGGCGCGAACGGCACCACCAACTCCGGGCATGGGGTCAAAAATTTGCGCGGCCGCTATCCGGTCTTTGCCGCCATGGAAAAAGCGGGCATTCCGCTTTTGGGCCATTTTGAAACGGTCGAACCCGGGATCGATGAATTCGATCGCGAGATCATCTCCGTTCATCTCGACCTCGCGCCGCTCATCAAATCATTCCCGGCTCTGCCGATCGTCTTCGAACATCTGTCGGACGGCCGGGCCGCCGATTTCATTCTCTCGACCGGACCCAACGTCTATGCCACGGTCACCGCGCATCACCTCATGATCACGCGAAACAACATGTTCACGGGCGGAATGCAGCCTCTGAACTATTGCAAGCCCGTGCCGAAACTTGAAAAAGACCGCATTCGCCTGCGCGAGATCGTAACTTCGGGAAACCGGCGTTTTGGCGCGGGAACCGATTCCGCGCCGCACCAGCAACTTGTCAAATCAAGATGCACAGGCTGCGCGGCCGGAATTTACACCGCACCCGCGGCGCCGGAATTGTATGCAACGGTCTTTGACGAAGGAAACGCCATGGAACATCTGGGGCCGTTCCTCTCCGAGAATCTGCTCCATCTCTACGGCCTCGCGCCGAGCCAAAAGACCATGACGCTCGTCCGCGAGCCGTTTCTGATTCCGGAAATGCTTGGCCCGCTTGTCGGCGGCATCTACGTCTTCAAAGGCGGCGAAACGCTGCCTTGGAAACTCGTCGGACGGTAACGAACGCATCAACATCCGCAAAACACAAACGGTCCGATGTCCATCGGACCGCTTTTTTTATTTTTTTGAATTAATGAAAAAACGACTTAGTATATTAAAAATGGTCCGAAGGCGAATTGCCTTCGGACCCGAATGTCGAATATCTCTAGTTTCCGATGCCGAGTTCGTCCTTCATCACGCGATCGTATTCAACGAGCGGATTCTCGGCGCCCATGATCTGGCGGCCAATGACCAAGTGCGTGGCGCCGCTATTCATCGCGCCCTTGGGCGTATCGACGCGCTTCTGGTCGCCCTTGTCCTTGCCCTCCGAGCGGACGCCCGGCGTGACGAATAACTTTCCGGGATAACGGGTGGCAAGATGGCTGACCTCTTGCGGCGAACAGACGAATCCGTCGACGCCGGCGCGGTTGGCGATCTCGGCGAGGACCATGACCTCGTCGAGGGGCAAGCGCGTGTAAACCTCCTCGCTGGTCGTTTGATCGATCGAGGTGAGAACGGTGACTGCCAATATCTTTGTCCCGGTTCCGGCGGCCGTTTGCACCGCAGCCTTGAGCATGGCTTCGCCGCCGGTAGCGTGGACGGTGAGCGCCCACGGCGGACAGTGTTTCATCCGCGCCACGATGTTCGCGATCGTGTTCGGAATATCATGACCTTTCACGTCGGCCATGACGGGGCCGTAGACCGAAAGATCCGGCAACAGCCGTTCGAAGCCCATCCCCCAAAGCAGATCGTTGACCTTGAGGATGACGCCCTTGGTCCGGAACTGGTCCGCGAGCGGCAAAACCTCTTCCCAATTCTTGCCGTCGAGGGCGAAGATGATCGGGTTCCTGGCTTCGATCTTCGGATCACAACGCTGCATGAGACCCTTCGCGATCAGGTACTTCCTCACATCGTGCAGCGTCATCGCCGGCCAAACCGGAACATCGCCCAGGCCGGCCGCGGCCAGCTTCTTTTTCCAGCCCTGCTGGCGATCGACCGTTACGACCAAGGCCGCGACTTTGGCGCCGGCGGCGCGGGCGGCCAGGATCGCCGCGACCTTCGAAGCGCCGTCGGTGATGACGTCGTCAACGATCGCCACGCGATCGCCGTAACGCAGGGTGCCGATGAGCTTGCCGCTCACAACGCGGCCCTCCTTGGCCTCTTCGCGCACGGTCACGATCGGCAAGCCGGTCTTGACCGAAATAACGCCGGCGAGCGGACTGACCGCTTCGGGCACCTCGATCAGCCGATCGACGCGCAAGCGGCGCAACGCGTTGGCGTAGACGTCCGCAAAAAAATCGATCGCGGTCGGCGTGTTGCGCATCTCGCGCATGTTGAAGTAGATGTCGGTCATGCCGCCGCTCTTGAGCTTCAAGCCGCGGTTGTTATCCCACCTGAAGAGTTCGGCGCCGAGGCCGACCTCGATCGCTTCTTCCTGTTCGGGCTCGGTCAGCCAACAACTTCCTGATTCCGGTGTGAACATGTCTTATCTCCCTATGCGGTATTGTGAACCTTTGGTATCAAGGTCCGGTTCAGCCAGCAAAACTTGTTTACTAGCCGCCAAAAATTTATCATAAAACAATATTTTGTCAAATGTCCAAACATCAAACTGCAAACGGCGGTCCGATGTCCATCGGACCGCCGCTTTTATTTTTTGCAAATATTAAACGTTAATTTTTAAACATTAAAATTTAATGTTTAATATTTAATGTTTGTCCGAATGATTATTTCATCTTCCCAATCTTCTCAACGATCTCGACAAGACGGCAGGAGTAGCCCCATTCATTATCGTACCAGGCGAGAACTTTCAGGAGATCGCCGTCAACGATCTTCGTCATCGGCAAGTCGACGATGCATGAATTGGTATTGCCGACAAAGTCCGAGGAAACAAGCGGCTCGTCGGTGACGCCGAGGACGCCTTTCATTTCTTTGCTCTCGGAAGCGGCGCGAAAAGCGGCGTTCACTTCTTCGACGGTCGTTCGTTTTTTCAAGAGAAAGGTAAAATCCGAAAGCGACACGTCGATCGAAGGCACGCGAATGGCCATGCCGTCGAAGAGACCCTGGAGCGACGGAATGACTTCGGCGGTGGCAATGGCCGCGCCGGTGGTCGTCGGGATCATGTTAATGAGTCCAGAGCGAGCGCGGCGCAGGTCCGGGTGCCCGGGCGGCGGCAAGCCGTCGACCAAATTCTGTTCCGCAGTAACGGAATGCACGGTCGTCATCATCGCCTTATAAATGCCAAAAGTCTTTTCAATGACCGCGGCGGGCGGAGCGATGCAGTTGGTCGTGCACGAGGCGTTGTTCACGATCGTGTCGCTCGCTTTCATCTCGTCGGCATTCACGCCAACGAGATAGGTAGGCACGCCTTTGGCGGGCGCCGAAATTACCACTTTTTTGGCGCCGGCCTTAAGGTGTTCTTGCGCCGTTTCCATTTTGGTGAACCGTCCGGTTGATTCAATGACCACGTCAACTTCGTATTTCGCCCACGGCAATTTGGCCGGCTCGCGCTCGGCGGAAACCGGGATCGACTTGCCGTCGATGATCAAATTGGTCTTGTCGGCGCCGACCTCGTGGCTCCATGTGCGGTAAACCGAGTCGTGCTTCAATAAATGCGCGAGAATGGCGGGGTCGGTGAGGTCGTTAATGGCGACAACCTCGACGCCCGGATTATTAACAATGACCTTAAGGGCATTCCGGCCAATGCGGCCGAAGCCGTTGATGGCGACTCTTATCATAGAAATGATAGAAAAAAAATTATGAACGATGAACGATGAACGATGAACGATGAACGATCCTTGTCCCGTCCGGACGGGACCGGAGTTGTTCATTGTTCATTGTTCATAGTTTATTGAAGTATATCACAAAAGCCGCCCGAATGTTGAGCGGCCTCTGTTCAAAACTTTAAATTGCGAGAAACTGATTAGCCCCCGATCGCAAAGCGGCAAAAACGTTTGACCTCGATCTTCTCCCCCACTTTGGCGGAAACGTTGTTGATGAGGTCCTTGATCGTGACATCTTCGTCCTTCACGAACGCCTGCGACATGAGGCAGGTGTCGGAATACCATTTGCCTATTTTTCCTTCGATGATCTTGTCAATGACGCTTTGCGGCTTGCCGCTTCCGGCGAACTCATCGGCGGCAAGCGATTTTTCCTTTTCCACCACTTCTTGCGGCACCGCTTCCAGCGAAACGTAAATGGGGTCGGTCGCGGCAATGTGCAGCGCCAAGTCGTGGGCGAGCGCCTTGAACTCCTCGTTCCTGGCCACAAAGTCGGTTTCGCAAAGCACCTCAACAATGACGCCAACCTTGCCGCCGGCATGCGTATAGCATTCCACCAGCCCCTCGCGCGCCGTGCGCTCGCTGGATTTTTTGGCGGCTTTGATCGCCCCCTTCTTCCTAAGGACATCAATGGTTTTTTCAACATCCCCCCCGGCCTCTTCCAGCGCTTTTTTAACGTCAACAATTCCCGCGCCGGTCATTTCCCTTATTTTGCTGATGGTTGAAAGATCAATGGACATATTATTGTTAATATCTAATGTCTAATATCTAATATCTAATCCGTTCTCTATTTTGTCATCCCGGACCGCGATCCGGGATCCACGGCGGACGGTCGTGGATACCGGCGTTCGCCGGTATGACTAAAATATTACTTCTTTTCCTGGGTCAGGATCGGGCGTTCGGCGTAAAGCTTTTTGCCTTCCTTGATCGCTTCGGCGACCAAGTTCAAGACGATCTCGATCGACTTGACCGCATCGTCGTTCGCCGGAATGGGATAAGCAATGCCCTGCGGATTAACGTTGGTGTCGCAGACCGCGATGATCGGCACTTTGGTGTCGATGGCTTCGGCAAGCGCCGTCGCTTCGGTCTTAAGGTCGAGAAGAAAAACAGCTTCCGGCAGTTTGTTCAGGTTGGCAAAACCGCCCACTTTAATATCTAGGTCCTCGGTCTTTTTTACGAATTCGAGCTGTTCCTTTTTCGTGTACTTGCCAAGCTCGCTGCGCTCGATCTTGCCTTTGAGGTCAAGGTACGGCGAGAGCAAGTTGTCCTTGATCATGCGGAAGTTCGTGAGCGTGCCGCCGAGCCAGCGGCGATGGATGTACGGCATGCCCGTCTCCTTGCCGACGCGTTCGATGATCGGCTTGGCCTGCTCTTTGGTGCCGACAATGAGAATGATGCCGCCCGCGGCCACCGTGTCGCGGATAAAATCGAGGGCTTGTTTAAGCAGAACGGTCGTCTTTTCGAGGTCGATGATATTGACCCCGTTACGCTCCGAGTGGATATACGGCTGCATCTTCGGGTGGCGGCGCGCCTTTTGGTGCCCGAAATGCATGCCCGCGCTAAGCATTTCGACGAGCGTCGGCATGTTTGAATTAGGTTGTGACATAGTTTTTCCGGCCTTTTTACTTCGGTCGCTACAGCCATTTAAGACAAGGCCGTGTGTAGCGCCTGTAGGATTAAATATCCTGAATAAAAAATCGCGCTTTTGGGCGATTTATTACTTTTACCATGAATGCCGATCTTTGGCAAGATTCTATCAAATCGGCAAGCCGACTTTGTAATTCACGAAAAACGAATCGGGAACATCGTCGATCATCGTCGCCCAATTGGCGCCGTAAAGCCGGCTGGCAACAGCTTCGGAGCTGACCCAGCGGAGGATGCCGCCGCGGGCGACAACATAGACCTTGGGATCGGTTTGGATCTTTACCATGCGGCTGCCGGGGCGGTAGGTGATGTTGCCGCCGAGCGGAATTGATGCCATTTGAGTATCGGTTATCGTCTGAACTGTTGAGAAGTCGGGGTACCAGCTGAAGAAAGCGGGGGCGTTCACGAACACATAGCGCTTGCCGTCGGCGCCGCAGTAATAGACGGCCGGAAATGACGCTTTGATGAGAGTGCCGGAGACGCAAGACGGGTTGGAATTTGGTTCTTGGTTCTTGACGCTTAGTCCCAGATCGGTATTGATGTCGGGATTGTTTTCGAGCGCTTCGGCGGGAGAATACGTTCCGGTCGCGGTCGGGTCAACGGCGAGCGGAGTTGTTGGGGGTTGCGTTCCCTCTTCCGGTTCCGGCACGGTTTCGCCGATCACCGTGAAATTGCCGTTGGATAAACTGGTGGCGAGTAGATTTCCCGCATTGTCATACCCTTCGACTTTTATTTTTCCTTGCGTTGTGCCGACGTCGGGAATGGTCCAACTAAACGAGGTTGATGGTGTTTCGCCGATTGCCGTCCAAACCGTACCGTTGTCCGATGAGTAATAAACTTTGTATTTGGTGAAAGCGCCGTCGACGGACGACCAATCCAAGCCAATGACCGCGTCGGCATTATAACTTGCAGAGGCGTTGGGAATACCAATTGTTATTGACGGCGTGATGACGATCGGCACGGTATCGATTTTCTTGCCGCGAGCAAGGACAAAATTTGCCGTCACGGTTTTGTCGACCGTATTGTTCGTGTCGATGCGCGGGTTATTCGTTGAGGAATCGGACCAATCGACAAAACGATAACCGGTGTCGGGTACCGCGGTCACAGCCGTGCCGTCGGCGCCGAAGTTTACGGTCTGCGGGGTTGAGCCGGTGATGGTTCCGTTCGCGCCGGCGGTGTAGGTAAGCATCGCGGCCGGCGCATCCCAAGCCAAATCGTCGCTTTTGTAGAAATATATGGTTGTCCCGGAACTCCAAATAAAAGCATAACCGGCTTTTGGACGATTTATCCTGGCGTGATTGATCGTCGGATTGATGTACCAAATAAGGTTGGCGTACTGGTTATCAACAACGTCATCGGTAAGCGCCGTAGGCGCGCTCCAGCCGCTTCCCAAATTCTCTACATAACGAAGGACGTAATTGCTGTTGGGGCTGTTAATGCGGCCGTTCCAAACGATGCGAATATGGTCGCTGGAGTCGATCGCAATATACGAATTGTATTGACCGCGCGAATACTGTTCGTTTGAGAATGTGACGACAGTCCCCCATGTCGCCGTTGCTTTATTATATTCGACATACTTTATCTGCGAGACCGTTGGCGATGTGGCATCGGTGCCGCGCCAAGTGACATGAACGTTATCCTGCGAATCGACGGCCAGCGAAACAAAGTCCTGCGTATAGTTGCCGCTCGTAACGTCAAAGATCGCGCCCCAGGCGCCGGAGGAATATTTTTCATAACGGATCTGCGTAAAACTGGGCGACGACGCGTCTTCGCCGTACCAGGTCAAGTGCAGGTTATTCTCATAGTCCGCGGTGATGAACGGCCGTTGCTGGTCGTAGCCTTCTGAGGTCAGATCGTTGACCGCGCTCCATGTTCCGCTCGCGGACGAATATTTGATGAAACGTACCTGCGAATAACTCGGCGAAGCAACGTCTTTGCCGTTCCAAACGACATAAACGTTGTCGGCGGAATCGACGGTCATCGATGACATCGACTGATCGTAGTTGCCGCTCGTGAGCGTCTGAATGCTTCCCCACGTATGTGCGGCATGGGAATATTTAAGGAAACGTATTTGGTTGTAAGTCGGCGAATCAACGGATTTTCCCCACCAGACGACATAAAGATTGTCTTGTGAATCGGAGACGATCGACGGGCGATTATCATGAGAGATCGAGCTAACGAGCGGTCCGCTGATGAGCGGCGTCTCCGTCCATGTTTGTCCGCCGTCGATCGAATCGGCGCAATATATTTGATAATATCCGTCGGCATTTAACTTATGATAGACGACGTGATAAACGCCGTCGGAGGTGCGCACCATTTTGCGTTGATTCGCCCCGGCCGTCGAATCGGCCAACGCCCCGGTCGTAATGACATAAGTACTGGCGGCCGAGGTCCGAGCGGCGAAACCACCCAATCCGACGACTAGTACGCCGACGAAAAGAAAAAATTTTAATGCGATAGCGGCGCTTTTCGAATCGGTTTTAAATTTTCCATTCCGTAAACATCGAAATAACATATCAGTTAGATGATATCATTTTTTCACCAAAAATTCTATCGTTGGACCCCACGCGACCGTGCCTTCGCGTTGGGCGCCTAAACGGAGATAATGATAACCGGTGCCGATCTTGAAAGATGGTGTGAAAGAAAAATTTTTTACCTCGCCCGCCCCGGCCAACTTCGCCTGGTACGGCCGGTCGTCGAGCGTAACCGTAACAGCGCTGCCGTTCACGAGTCCCGCGATCGTCGGCGTTTGGCCATAGGTCACAAAGGTTTGAATGAGCGATTTGCCTAACAAGCCTGTAGACTCCCCTATTTGCGCAAGCGATGGCGCAAAGGCATCGCCTTTTTCCGCGGGCATTCTAAAAACCGTCGGCAACGAAAATTTTGAGACCTCGCCGGTCACCGATTGCGCTACGGCGACGAACGAATAACTTGAATTCGGCCGCAAGCCGATTAGCGTCGTACCCATGTCCGTGCCCCAGCCGCCGGGCGTGAGCAGCTCGGGATTGGCGACGAACATCTCGGACGGCGAGACCCAGGCGCCGCGTTGGGTTTCCAATATCCCGATAGAGGTGGCCGGATCGTTGGCGCCGGAAGATGCCGTCACCTTTATTATTTGCTTGTCCATTATTTCCACCTTTGGCGCGGGCGGGACAACTGGCGGCGTGCGCACGCAAGGATATGTTCGCACTTGGCCGAACGACCGTTCGCCTTTGGCAGTTACCGCGACAATGTATCGTCCGCAGGTCATGTCCGGATCCGCCGGCACAATATTATTTTCATCAATGTATGTCGCTTTCGGGTTATCGATCTTGGAGACAACGCTTCGACTCAAAACATTCCAAAGTTCAAAAGCAACGGCCCTTGGGTCGCGGTTGGTAAAATGCCAGCGAATGGCCGTCGACGAAATAATTTGCGCCTCGCCAAGGATCGGGGCTTTTGGAACGGCGGCGAACGATCCAACGGGAGCCAGAAGCAATACCGCGATCGCGATGATCTTTTTCATAGAGTTAAATCTTACCACGTTTCCGTCGAGGCGAAACCTCGACAAGAAATTGACAACATTTACACCGTGTGGCAAATTGTTTTCTTGCGCGGAAGTTGATCGCGTAAGAGCTTCAAACCGGAAAGGAAAACGCATGCATTTGGTGTATGTCGCCTTGCTCGCGTTCCTCATCGCGGAAGTTCATTACATAAGGGACAACGTTCCCCAACCCCGCTGGACCATCGTCCAAGCGGCGTTCTGCGCCCCACGATCGCCGACAATGTTCCGCGAACCGTTCCTGGTCGCGGAACAAGAAAACCGAGCCTCGGCTCTTAACGACGGTGTTAAGCGCCGCGGATGTATGGACGAAGCGACAGGCTCTCGCTTCCCCGATCCCCGTCGACCCTCAACGAAAACATGGAAGCCGTGGTCTTGGGGCAGTTAACGCCCCCCGCCAAAAGCGGGGGGAAACGCAACGCATCGGCCGCGGCAACGGCTTGCAACCGTGCCCGGTCGTGACTACACGTCTCGTCGAAGCCTCCGCAAACCGTCTAGCGGGGGCCTTTTTAATTACCTACCTTCACGATTTTAACCCCATTTCACGAGGCGACAGCCCAGTTAAGCTGGCGTGCCGCCTCGTGAAAAAATGGGTGCAAACCCGAATAGTGAAAATTACATGTATGTATTGACGATGCCGTCAAACGACTATAATGTGGCGAATTCCGCTCTTTCAAACAAAAGGAGTATCAACCATGTCCGAAAAACAAGACCGTCCCTATAACCCGCTTGATCCGATCGAGGTCCACAAAATCATCATTCGAACGATAATCAGTTTTATGATCGCCGGTCTCATCATGATCGTTCTCATGGCCGGAAACGAGATCGGCAAAATCGCAGTTGCGCGGTACAAGCACCTCCTAAAAGTCGAATCTCAACAAAAAAAGATCGGCTATCGAATCCCGAATGTCATAAAAATATATCCATGCGTTCAAGGGAACGACGGTTCGACGTCAACGATCGCGCTTTGCATCTTGAATGAAAACGACGTAACGTCCTGCTCAATCTGCGTCCCCGTCGAGGATATGGCCTTTTTCATCGAAACAAAACCGCACAAAAACCGCGGCATTTGAACGCCTAAACAACGATATCTTCCGTTGTTTCCAGGTCGCGCCCCCAAAACCACCCGCCCGGCCGAGCCGATCTCGCCGGGTTTTTCGTTTATTAGGGGGCAGTTGACGAAAATTCGAAGCTTTGATATCATTATCATCTTATGAAAAAAGACATCCACCCCACTTATTTCCCTCAGGCGAAGATCATCTGCGCTTGCGGCAAGGTTTATACGGCCGGCTCGACCCGCGAAGAAATTCACGTTGAGCTTTGTTCGGCGTGCCACCCTTTCTTTACGGGCAAGCAAAAGCTGGTTGATACCGCCCGCCGCGTGGAAAAATTCCAAGAGCGCGTGACCAAGAAGGCCACCGTTGCCACCGGCAAGAAAGTGAAGAAGGCCAAGCGCGCCGTCAAGAAGGCCGAGAAAATCGCCGAGGAAGAAAAGGCCGAATCAAAGTAGCAACTGACAAAGCAGCGCCACGTTTGGTGCTGTTTTTGTTTATTTGCGTAATTGCGAGGAGGCCGACGCCGACGAAGCAATCTCATGAATATTGCAACCATGGTGATATTCCGAAGGAGATTGCCGCGCTCGTCTGCGGACTCGCTCGCAATGACGGAAACGATGATCATGCTACAATAAATATATGGACATCCCCGCCGAAATTAAAAAAGTCCGCGCTCGCGCGGCGGAATTGGAGACGGAGCTGATGCGCCCCGAAATTTTGTCGTCCCAGGAAAAAATGCTTCCCTTGACGCGCGAGTACAACAACCTGCGCGACGTTGTCTCATTGGCCGACGACCTCAAGTCGGCCGAAGATTCGATCGCTTCGCTCAAAGAGACGCTGATCGTCGAGACCGACCTTGATCTGCGCCAAATGGCCGCCGATGAGATCGTCCTTTTGGAAAAAAAGATCGCTCAAAAGAACGCCGAGATCAAAGAACTGGTCGCGCCGCGCGACCCGATGGACGGCCGCAACATCATCATGGAAATTCGCGCCGGCACCGGCGGCGACGAAGCCGCGTTGTTCGCCGCCGACCTCTTTCGCATGTATTCGCGCTTTGCCGAACGAAAGGGCTGGAAAACAACGCTCATGAGCTCGAGCCATTCGGAGCTCGGCGGCTTCAAGGAGGTAATTTTCTCGATCACGGGAAAGAACGTTTACCGCTCGCTAAAATTCGAAAGCGGCGTGCACCGCGTCCAGCGCGTGCCGACCACGGAAAAGCAAGGCCGCGTCCATACTTCGACCGCCACCGTCGCCGTGCTTCCGGAGGCCGAAGAAGTTGACCTTAAAATTAATCCCAACGACTTGGAGGTCGACACGATGCGCTCGGGCGGCGCCGGCGGACAGAACGTGAACAAGACCGAATCGGCGGTGCGCATTACCCACAAACCGACCGGCACGGTCGTTGTGTGCATGGAAGAACGCTCGCAATCGCAGAACCGCGCCAAAGCCATGGCGCTACTCCGGTCGCGCATTCTCGCGAACATGATCGAAAAAGCGCACGCCGAGCGCTCCGCCGCCAGGAAAGGCCAAATAGGCACCGGCGAACGAAGCGAAAAGATCCGCACCTACAATTTTCCCCAGGATCGCCTCACCGACCATCGCGTTAACCAAAACTGGCATGCCTTGGACAGCATCATGGACGGCGAACTTGATCCCGTTATCGACGCCCTGCGGCTGCTGGACGAATAAACGCCTTAGGAGTAAGGTCTGTTTCAGCTCCTTCGGGAAGACAATTTGTCGCCCGAGCCGAGAAGGATCAACGGTACGGCTTTTTGAACACGTCGGCTCCCTCCGCGTGTTTCGCAAAAAGCGTGCGCGTACAGCAGCAACCTTCACGGCTCGGGCCTTTTTTAATTCGCGCATTGGAATTAGAATAATACTGTCATTGCGAGGAGCGAGCCGCGGCGAGCGACGCGGCAATCCCTGCAGAATATCACCTTGTTTGCGATATTATAACAGATTGCTTCGCTGGCGCTCGCAATAACGATAATTGATGACTATTAAAAGATATGACGATCAGAGAAGCAAAGATCAGAGCGATCAAAAAACTCCGACGCGCGTCGGGGCGCGAAGCGCCGATCGACGCGGAAATCCTTTTCGCGCACGCGCTTAAAATATCGCGCGAAGAAATGCTGTCGCATGACGAGCGCCGCGTCCCCGCTTTTGCTTTGGCTAAATTTGATTCGCTTGTTGCGCGCCGGGGAAGGCACGAACCGGTTGCTTATCTCGTCGGCCACAAAGAATTTTTCGGCCTGCAATTCGCCGTCAATAAACACGTTCTGATCCCGCGGCCGGAGACAGAACTTATCGTTGAAGAGGCGCTCTCACAACTCGCAACTCACAACTCACAACTCGTTATCGACATCGGCACAGGCTCGGGGGCGATCGCGATATCGATCGCCAAAAACGCACCGACCGCGACCGTCATCGCGACCGACATATCAAAACCCGCGCTAAAGCTCGCCGAACGCAATGCAACGCTGAACGATGTCGACGATCGCATCGTTTTTGAACAATCCGATCTTTACCCCAAAAAATCGCGACCGCGCTTTTCTGGGATGGTCATCATTACCGCCAACCTCCCATATCTGCCGACCATGGTATGGCAAAAAGCCATGCCGGACGTTAAAAAATTCGAGCCCAAGTCGGCGCTTGTTGGCGGCCAGGACGGTTTAAAATATTACGACGAACTTTTCCATCAGATCGTCGAACGCAACATTAAAGCGACGATCATCTGCGAGATCGACCCGTCGCAAAAGCGATCGTTCCCGCGCCTGGCCAAACGCCATTTCCCAAAGGCGACGACCGAGATCAAAAACGACCTCGCCGGATTGCCAAGAGTGGCAATCATTTATAATCGCTAAAAAATTCTTGCATTTATTTTGTCATCCCCGAGCACCATCGGGGATCCAGAAACAAATCAGTTTTTACCGTTTTCTGGATTCACGCCTTTGCGGGAATGACGGGTGGATGAAACGACGCGAGTTTCGAAAAATATTTACGCCATTATTTCTTTACCACCTCTATCCAAACATTCCCGCTTGTGAGCACCGCCGGCGAGCCGTCGGCGGCGGTAAAATGCGGCGGCGATGGATTGGCGGGGTCTTCGTTCCAAGTAACGTCCTCGCTTTGGCCGTTGCGGTAAATGATCGCGGCGCCGCTGCCGGAAGTGCCGACCTTGAGGCGCCCGTCGGCGTCGATCACGCTCACGCCGGTGGAAATAACGATGATGTTCTTCGCCGTGACCGCGGCGCCGTCCGTATCTTTTTCCACTTGGCCTTTTACAGTGCGCGTATAGAGATTTGTCGCGCTCGAATAGACCCAGACCGGATCGTAAGCAATATCGCTGCTCAACTCCGGCGCGATCTTCTGCCCGTCGGCGCCGCGCGCCGAAATATCGGGGTCATCCTCCATAAGCCAAGCGTTCACGCTTGCAACGCCGCTCGCGCTTCGAACAAACGCTTTTTCGGCGTTGTCCGACGAGGTATAGGCGTTATGCGGGGCGTTGCGCGTCGCATCGCGCGCGTAGAAAGCGCCGCCCGCGCCGGTCACCCCGTCCTCGTCGGCGGCCGCGAGCGCCGGGGTCGCCGCGATATGCGCAAGCGCTTCCGGCGAGCCGCCAAAATGGAAGAATTCAGCCGCGCTCCAGTCGGCGATCCAATCCAAAAAATACAAGCGCGCTGAACGAACCGGCCCGATTTGCGGCGCTTGGACGCCGCGCTCGAAGAACGCTAAAAAACGGGTGATGTTCCCCTCGACCGGCGCTTCGTAAATGAACGCCGCTTGGTTTATTCCCGAAGCCGGCCGCGCATCGACCATATTGTCGATGGAAACGGCATACAGATCGGCATATGTCTTTGTCGCGGCGCTTTCCGGCGTCGCAGCCGCATTCGTATTCGCATTGGCCGCCGCCGGCGCTTTCGCCATGCTCTTATCGCGCATATTGGCGAGGATCAAAAACGATCCGACCGAAATGACAATAAGAACCCCGCCCGCGATGAGCGCGGAAAGCCGCCAATGCTTTTTTAAATAATCGAACGTCTTTTGCATATTGTAATTCTCGATTCCCCCGACGGTTATCGGGGCCACTCAAATGATATTATTTTGTTCATAAACAAACAAGCCCCGATGTCCATCGGGGCTTGTTCAAAAAATTATTTCTTTTCTTCCTTTTTGGCGGCCGGTTTGGCACCGGCGGCAGAGGCCTCTTCCTCTTCGCCCTCGGCCTTTTCCTTCTTAACCACCTCGACCGCTTCAACCGCCTCGACCGGCTTTTCTTCAAGCGCTTTCAATTCTTCTTCGCTCCTCGGCTCGACCACGGAAACGACCGGGTCTTCGCCATGAAGGTGCTTCACGGTTATTCCCGGCGGAATGACGATATCCTTCAAGTGGATGATGTCGCCAAAATTTTCCAGCTTGGAAATGTCAACGGGGATTTCGTGAACCAACGCCGCCGGCAAACATTCAACATCAAGCTCGTCAACGTTCTTGATAAGGACGCCGCCCAAGCCCTTGACCGCGCGCGACTCGCCGACAAAAACAAACGGAATTTTGGCGTGCATTTTTTCGGTGAGCGACACCTTATGAAAATCGGCGTGGACTATTTTATCGGAGAGCGGATCATGGGCGACCTCTTGGATCAAAACCTTGTTGGTTTTTCCATCAATGACCAGATCGATGAGCGTGGATTCCCCCGCCGTTTTAAAGGCCTTGAGGAACGGCTGCTCCGAAACTTCCAGCGTGAGCGAGTCCTGACCCTTGCCGTACATGACGGCCGGGATCAAGCCCTTTTCGCGCAATTGCGAAACGGCTTTGCCGGTCAACGTTCTTTTTTTGGCTTCAAGCTTGATCGATTCCATATATTATCGGTGATTATCCTTTGAGATTAAAATCAACGCCCCGGGCGTTGGCATATCATGACTGGTAAAAATATATCAAAACGGCTTAAAACCGTCAAGCCGCCCCCCTCCCGTCGAGGCGAAACCTCGACTCAAACTCCACCCTACCTCTTGTCGAGGCGAAACCTCGACAGATTGTCACTATTTTTATTCAATTGATCTATAACGAATTTTTCATATCCTCGCCTGTCTTTAAACATATCGAGAACGATATTTTTTCCATCAACCAAACCGCTATCTTTTCTTATACCTAAATAATCCGCATAACTTGACCACCGATATTCACCCAGAGCGTTGTTGATTGCTTTGCTATCAGTCAAACCGTCGGCACACACTTCAACCGGATTCAAGTGAATATATCGAGTCAAGTGCAGCAAATACGGGTCGTCTTTTATATGTTTACTTTTAAAGACGCCTTGATAAAGCACGCCTGATCGATCATATTTTTTGTTGAAATACATTGTGTAGCCGGTCAATAATTTCTGCAAAAATTTCGAGACCCCGTTATCGTGAATTTGTTTAAGCAAAAAATGGAAATGATTTGGCATCAAGCAATATGCCACGATGCTGACCAAAGCTTCTTTCTGTCGAGGTTTCGCCTCGACAAAAAGAAGCTCGCGATCCAAGTGACCGATTGGTTCTACGTCATTGAATACAGACATACTATCAATGAACCGTTCATAGTCCCTTCGATTAAAAGATACCTTACGCTTATCAACTCCACGATTATAGACATGATAAAATTCGCCGTTTGCAAATACTGAATTACGCATAGTCAAATTAATAAATAATGATCATGAATATATTTTCGCGAACAACGCAAATAATATCCAGAAAAGTGTTATGCACAACTAACACCTTGCCTCTTGGTCGAGGTTTCGCCTCGACAAAATAAGGGGAAAATCATCCGATAAGATGTCAGCACCGGCCAACACCGACCCGGCCGTCGAGGTTTCGCCTCGACAAAAAAGGTCGCGTTGATTACGCGGCCTTTTTTAATATTTTACAAATTATCTATCGATAAGCTCTCCTACAGCATTGATATGTAATCTTCCAAGAGCTTTTTTAATCTGTGCGATCTCAAAACCAATCGCCTCTTCATAATTTTTATGCTTGCCGGAACGAACCTCGTCCAATAGGTCCTCATAGCAACTTTGAATGAATACCAGCGAACCCTGAACGGCTTTTTGGCTAAACCCACTTGGCGGCATATTCGTATGGTTAGGTTAATTAACAATTTTCCTATCTCTATAATTCCACTAACAAACGATCAACGGAACAAAAAACAAAGCATTACGTTTTGATGCTTTATTTTTTGTTTAAAGATTGCGTAAAAAAACCGAATTTCTTGTTGTATGAACGATTACAACATTTTTCTATTCAAAGCTCTTTGCCTGCGTCCATAGGGTGTTGAACATTATCCTATATGATCCGGCGATGAGACGACTTTCGAGCCAAACCGCCATTTCATCGTAAAAAGAAACGATCAACACCGTATCATTGAAAATATCAATGTTCACTTTTAACGGGAACTCATTCAACCATCTTGTTTCTCTTTTATATTTCGGATCGTTCTTTGCGGTTTCGCGCGCGGCGGCGGAATTATGTACCAGCATCCTGCTTTTTGATCTATTTTTTACAAATTGATTATTCCATCCATCCCAATATTTCTCTGGAAAAAATTTAAAGACATCGTCAATCGAACCGGCGAGCGACAACACTTCGGCATTTTTGGCTGCGTCCAATTCTTGTTTAAATGCATTCTTGATCTTGGAAAACCCCTCGAAGTATTTTATTGATACTTTGTTTTTTGGCGCAGAAACGATATCAAGTTGCGGCATTATCATCGTCAACCTGTTTAAAACCGCCTCAGTTTCGTCAATCTTTTTTCTTCCCAATTGTTCCAGCTTCGATGGATTTGCCGGAATATATTTTCGTCCATGTTTTTTTGTGACATCATAAAAACCCGCTTCCACTAACTTTTCTGCCTCGGTATAAATTTGCTGACGATTGATCTTAGTTAGTTTTGATAATTCTAAAACCGAAAGCAACCCATACTTCAACGAAGTTAAATAAAGCAGGGCCTGCATTTTATTCAATCCAAGACCGACCAACACTTCCAATTGTTCATTTTTAAATGTTTTGTCCATTTGCTAATATTTTAGCACTTTTTTGTCGAGGCGAAACCTCGACGGTCGAGGTTTCGCCTCGACAAGGAGGGGTCAAGCCGCGCCCTCGAGAACGCCCGCGGTGCGCGAGGCGGCGCGCGAGACGCCCTGCGCCAGTCCGATAAGCGCGAGGTGCGCCACCATCGAGGAGCCGCCGGCCGAAACGAACGGCAAGGTGATGCCGGTCATGGGCACGAGTCCGATGTTGCCGCCGATCGCGATGAACGCTTCGATCGAAATAAGCGCTGCTACCCCAACGGCCACGAACTGCGAAAAATCGTCCGGCGCGCGGCGCGCCAGACGATATAGGCGCCAAACGACGACGCCAAAAGCGGCAATGAGCACGGTCGCAGCGACAAAACCCAGCTCTTCAGCCAAGAGCGAGAAGACGAAGTCGGTCTGGCTTTCGGGCAAAAAGCGCAACTGGCTTTGCGAGCCGGAAGCAAAACCCGACCCCAAAAAGCCGCCGGAGCCGACGGCAATTTGCGCCTGGGTCACATTATAACCGCGGCCCAGCGGATCACGCGACGGATCCAAAAAGGTGAGAATGCGCGCTTTTTGATAATCCTGGAAAGCGAATTGCCACGAGAGCGCGCCCACGGCCACGGCGGCGATGAAGAGAATGAGCACATAGCGGCGCGGCACGCCGGAGACGAGTAACATGGCGCACCAAAGCCCGATGAGGATCATAGCCGAACCGAAATCCGGTTGAAGCATGATCAAAAAGACAAAGACCGCGGTTACGACCGAGGCGCTCACGACGGCGCGCAGCGAGCGGGCGCGGGCGTGCAAAGGCAAAATGGAAGCGAGAATGATCACCAGCGCGACTTTGGCGAGTTCGACCGGCTGGAATGAAAGCGACCCCAGGAAAAACCAGCCGCGCGTGCCCTTCACCGTATGGCCGAAAACGAGCACGGCGACGAGCGCCAAAAAGGCCGCGAGCGCGACCGGATGACGCCACCGATGCACGGTCTTGGGATGAGCCATGGCAAGCGCGACAAGGAAAACAAGGCCGATCGCGATCGCCGCAGTTTGCGTCAACTCGTCATGCGTACCGCGCGCGACCGATGACGAGACGAGCGCGACAATGCCAAAACCCAAAAGTACGATGATCGCGCCCATTAACCACGGGTCCAAACCGCCGAAGAGTTTGCGAAAATAATTCATATCTTACGAATTCACGAATTCCTACGAATATTACGAATAAACACTCACTTTGTCGAGGGGCGGTAAAAAAATATTATTCTGTTCTTAATATCTACCTATTCGTAAATTCGTAACCGATTCGTATATTCGTAAGACTATGGACGTATATAAGAAGCGTCATTCAAAATATCGACTTCCGGGAAAACCTTGATCGAGGTGACGGCGCCGTAATTCTCATACCAGGTGACCTCGCCGGAAAGCGATCCACTCGGCCGAAGGCTGTCGAAGGTCGTTGAATTAACGGCTACAATGGCCGGTCCGCGGTACATCACGACCAACGCGCGGATCCCGTAATAACCGTAGCCCGTATCGTTAGTGATGGTAAAAGATGTTTTGCCGATCGGCGGTTTGTCGCTGTCCAGCTCGATCTCCGGCACATAGGAAATGTCGGAGATCGGGAAATTAAGATGCTCGGCGGCAAAGTCGCTCCAGTCGGGATACTGGTGGCGGTCGATCCTTTGCCAGCTTGTCGTCAATATCTCAAGCGAGGCGTTGGACGGCCTGGTTGCCGAAACCACACCCAGCTGCATGATGAATTTTTGTTCGCCGGGAAGGACGAATTCGTCGGCCGGCGGCGTGGCAACAGCTCCGCCCGTGAAACGATAGGTGAAACGCGCCGCGAAATATTGGTTGGGGTTGTTAACGGTGCCGATGAAATCGTATTTTCCCTGCGCCACGATGATCTGCACGTTCGAAAGCGAAAGCGCTTTCGGCGCTTGCGCGGCCGCGACCGCCGGGTTTAATCCCGACTTAACGAGCGCGACAAGATCGGCCTCGCGAACCGGCGCGTTCATAATATCAAGAGCCAGATAATATCCGGAGAAACCCAGGGTGGCGGCGGAGAACACGATCAAAAATACCGACAAAATGCGGCGCAACGCTATCTTATGGGTAACAAACCAATAACCCCAGTTCAGCTGTTTTTCCGATAGGTCGTTTGGAACGAGTGATTCGGGCATGAATGAATTATAACACGAATACCTTTCCCAAAGAAAAAATAACAATGCGAACCATGGTTATCCACAGCCCAATCAGCACAAATAACTACCATGATATATGTGATATAATGATTGTGTATTATTTATTATTAGCTCCTGTGGCATCAAAATTTTTTATTAATGATGCCCGCCAGAGCTAAACTTCATATGAGGATATTAACAAAAATAGCAGGGGCTTCCGCCTGCCTCGCGCTAGCGATAGGTCTCTTTGGACCGATCGCCGCGCAGGCGGCAACAACGCCGTCACTTGGCGCTGCGGCAAGTTATGCCGTGCTGGCAGGTACTTACACAAACACATCAGCGACAACCACGATCACTGGTGATGTCGGATTCACTACACCGCCGGCGACAACGCCACTGGGCGCGCATACGAATTATGGCAGCGGCGCCCCTTATTCCACCGCCCACTCGACCGACGCGCCGTTCGCTTTGAACAACCTGAACCTCGAATCGCCCTGTACGTTCAATTTTCCGGGCGGACCGATCGATGTGTCAACCGACGGTCCTAACGGCGCCACCGGCGTATATACTGCCGGCATCTACTGCAGCACCGGCGCGATGAATATCGGAGTCGGGGGAATCACGCTGAACGGCCCGGGAACATTCATCTTCAGAGCTACGGGGGGCGCGCTTACCTCGACGACGGGTTCAACTGTAACGTTGGGTGCGGGCGTATCGGCTTGCGACGTTTTTTGGACTGCGACCGCGGCTACATCGCTCGCCAATCTCACGCACTTTGAAGGAACTATCATTGATAACGCTAACGCCATTACCGTGGGCGCTAACACCACAATGACCGGCCGCGCCATTTCGTTGGGTGCGGGAACGGTTTCGACCGGTGCCACGGCCACAATTACCGCGCCGATCTGCGCCGCCGTCGTAACGGGCGGCGCGCCGCAGAACGCCGCGACGATCACGATCGTCAAAACGGTGATAAACGGCAACGGCGGCACCAAGACCGTCGCCGATTTTCCGCTCTTCGTTAACGGCGTACCGGTGGTTTCCGGCGCGACCAACCCCTTTCCGGCGCCGGCTAACGTGTATCGCGTGACCGAAACCAACGACCCCAATTACGCCCGGAGTTTCTCCGGCGATTGTGACGCGACCGGCGGCATCGCCCTTACTCCCGGAAATACCAATATTTGCGTTCTCACCAACACCTACATCGGCGCGCCCGCCGTTATCGTTCCCCCGGCGCCGCCGCTCATTGATGTAGTCAAGGTTCCAAACCCCCTTGCCTTGCCGGCCGGTCCGGGCAATGTCATCTACACCTATACGCTAAAAAATATCGGCACCGTTCCGGTCGGAAACATCACCATGATCGACAACGCCTGCAGCGCCCCTCTTCGCATTTCCGGCGACACGAACGGCGACAATAAACTCGACCTGAACGAAACCTGGACCTACACCTGTCAATCTTACTTGACGCAAACCACGACCAACGTCGTGGTCGCGACCGGCACGGCCAACGGTTTAAGCACTTCGAGCATTGCCAACGCGACCGTCGTGGTCGGCGCGCCGATAATCCCGCCGCTTATCCATGTAACCAAAGTGCCAAGTCCGTTCACCTTGCCCGTGGGCGGCGGCACGGTCACCTACACCGAGAAGATCACCAACCCCGGCACGGTTCCGCTCTCGAACGTCACCTTGACCGATGACAAGTGTGCGCCGATGAAGTACGTCTCCGGCGACACGAACGGCGATTATATGTTGGATCCCACCGAGACCTTCACTTACACCTGCACGACCAAACTCGCCAAAACCACCACCAATACCGCCACGGCGAGCGGTACGGCTAACGGCATGACCGTGCACGACCTCGCGATCGCCACCGTTGTCGTCGCGCCCGTTATCCCCAAATTGCCCAACACGGGTTTTGCTCCGACCTTCAGCCTCAAGACGATCATGGCTCTTGCCGGAAGCGCCCTCGCACTTCTCGCCATCGTCTTCATGGCGTTGAAAAAACAAAACGCCTAAAAACATTGTAAAGATCGACGCAAAGAGGAGCCGGACTTTTTAGACGGCTCCTCTTTTGGAGAGTTATGACGAAAAAATTGTTTAAAAAAACAGATCGCGGCACGTCCTTGGGTCGAAGCGATATCCGCAAATTCAAACTGTTGGCCGCCGGCCTGCTGGCCTGCAACGTCGTACTTTGGCGCTGTGTCGTTACGAATGATGCTCTGCCGATCCAAAACGCGATCGCCGCAACCAAGGCGGCCGCGGCGACGGTCAAAAAACCTTACGTTCCGGCCGCGAGCGCCAAAGAAATAAATACCGGAGCGCCGGTGCGCCTGCGCATTGCCTCGATCGGCGTGAACGCCGCGATCGAGCCGGTCGGCCTTGCCAGCGACGGGGCCATGGGCACGCCCAAACTGCCCCGCGACACCGCTTGGTACAAGCTGGGTCCAAAGCCGGGAGAGACCGGCAGCGCGGTCATCGCCGGACACGTCAATTGGTGGAACGGCGCGACTTCCGCGTTCGCGAAACTGAACAAAATTAAGGTCGGCGACGCGATCATCGTGCAAAACGATCTGGGCGCGACCGCGACCTTTACGGTCAGCCGTATCGAACGATATGACGTCTCGGCCGACCCGACAAATGTCTTTGTTTCAAACGACGGCAAATCCCACCTTAATCTGGTCACTTGCATCGGGGTTTGGAACAAGCGCGCCAAGCAATATTCCCAGCGCTTGGTGGTGTTCGCCGATAAAACGGAATAAACGTGATATATTTTATCCATATGGAAACGACCAAAAAGATCGCTTTAAGCACAACCTTGATTTTACTGATGTTGGCGTTCGCCGCGCCGAAGGCGACCTTGGCGGCCACTTCGCCGAACATCGGATCAGAAAGCTCTTACGCCGTCGTTTCCAGCACTTATACCAACTCCTTGAACGCCGGACTCGAGACCGCGTTAAACGGCGATATTTGTTACACCACCGGATCGGCAACGGCGCCGGTATCAATTTCCGGCGCTACCGTTTTGCCTTGTCCGTCGGCGGCGGGAACCGATCAAGACCTCGCCTTGGCGGATATTAATGCGCAGGCCAATGCCGTAACCTGCACCAATCTCGGTACTGATGTTGTGTTGTCCGGAACCTACGCGCCCGGTTGCTACACCGCGAGCGGCACGATAGATATCGTCCTGAACACGACCGTGACCCTCTCGGGCGCCGGAACTTACATTTTCCGCGCCGGCGGGGCGCTCACGACGGGCGCAAATTCGCAGGTGCTGTTGAGCGCCGGTGCGGCCGCGCGCGATGTGTTTTGGGCTTCGGGCGGCGCCGTGCACCTTGGCGCCAATGCCGCCACTTCCCCTACGCCCACCTTTGTTGGAAATATCATCTCCCCATCGGGCATCACGCTGGGGCATTTTGCAAACTTGCTGGGACGGGCTTTGTCTTTCAACGGAACCGTGACCACCGATTCGAATACCGTTACCGTGCCGCCGCCCTTGGTTATCCCTCCCCCGACGCTCAAAGTGATCAAAACGGTGGTGAATGACAATGGCCGGACAAAAACCGTTAGCGACTTCCCGCTTTTTGTGAACGGCGCGTCGGTGGTCTCCGGCGCGACCAACACTTTTTCACCCGGCGCTTATGTTGTAACCGAAACTTCCGACCCCAATTACACCGCTGCTTTCTCCGGCGCCTGCGACGCGAGCGGCAATGTTTCCCTCGCTCCGGGCGACAGCAAAACCTGCACGATCACCAACGACGACATCGCGCCGCCGCCTCCGCCGGTACCCCCGCTCATTTCCGTGATAAAAGTTCCCAGCCCGTTGAACCTTCCGGCCGGTCCGGGTTCCGTGACCTACACTTATACGCTTCATAACATTGGAACGGTTCCGGTAACCAATATTACGATGAACGACGATAGCTGCGGCCCGGTCGCTTTGGTTTCCGGCGACGCCAACAGCAATGTCATTTTGGACACCACCGAAACATGGATCTTCACGTGTTCCACGACGCTCGCGGCAACGCGCACGAATATCGTGACCGCGACCGGCCTAGCGAACGGCCTCTCCGCCACAGACACGGCGACGGCCACGGTTGTTGTCGGCGTGCCGGTCGTGCCGCCGCTCATTCATGTTACCAATGTCCCCTCCCCGCTGACGCTTGCCGCGGGCGGCGGCGCGGTCACTTACACCGAAAGGATCACCAACCCGGGAACAGCCGCTCTTAATAGTGTTTCTCTTGCGGATGACAAGTGCGCTCCCGTGGTTTATGTTTCGGGCGATATCAATGGAAATTCCCTGCTCGAACCGGCTGAATCGTGGACCTATACCTGTCACGCGAATATCATTCAAAGCACCATCAATACCGCCACCGCGAGCGGCTCGGCCAATAGTTTGACCGCGACCGACGCCGCAGCTGCTACGGTACTAGTGGCCGCCGCCATTCCCGTTGTTCCGGACGCTTTGCAAAAAGGTTCGCTTACCGTCGTCAAAATCGTGGTTAATGACAACGGCGGCGCCAAGACGGTTGCCGATTTTCCGCTCTTTGTGAACGGCATACCGATCCTTTCGGGCGACACTAACGCTTTCAATATATCACCGCAAACATATCACGTTTCCGAAACCGGCAACGCGCAATACGCCCGATCGTTCTCCGGCGATTGCAACATTAACGGCGACGTGCTCATAAACCGCAGCGATCGGAAGATCTGCGTTCTCACCAACACCTACGCGGGCGCGCCCGCCGTTATCGTTCCCCCGGCGCCGCCGCTCATTGATGTAGTCAAGGTTCCCAGCCCGCTTGCCTTGCCGGCCGGTCCGGGCAATGTCATCTATACCTATACGCTCAAAAATATCGGCACCGTCCCGGTCGGAAACATCACCATGATCGACAACGCCTGCAGCGCCCCTCTTCGCATTTCCGGCGACACGAACAATGATAATAAACTCGACTTGAACGAAACCTGGATCTACACTTGCCAAAGCAACTTGACGCAAACCACGACCAACGTCGTCGTCGCGACCGGCACGGCTAACGGCGTGAGCGCCACGGATATCGCGAGCGCCACCGTTGTCGTCGGCGCGCCGGTAATTCCGCCGCTTATCCATGTGACGATGATCCCAAACCCGTTCACCTTGCCCGTAGGCGGCGGCATGGTCACTTACACCGAGAAGATCACCGACCCGGGAACGGTGCCGCTTGACAATGTCGTCCTGACCAATGACAAATGTGCCCCGATGAAGTATGTTTCCGGCGACATGAATGGCGATTCCAAGCTCGACCCGACAGAAACCTGGACCTATACTTGCACGACCAAACTCGCCAAAACCACAACCAACATAACGACTGTGAGCGGAACGGCCAACGGCATGACGGTGCGCGACCTGGCGATCGCCACGATCGTGGTCGCGCCCGTCGTTCCCAAATTTCCCAACACGGGTTTTGCTCCGACCTTCAGCCTTAAGACAATCATAGCCCTTGCCGGAAGCGCCCTCTCACTTATCGCCCTCGTCTTCGCGGCGTTGAAAAAACAAAACGCCTAGAAACGCAAACAATCGAATGAAACCGAATATATTTATGATCTTTGCCCCAAGGGGTATGCCAAAAAAAACATTTTTTTATTTTGCGGCAATATGTCTGGCTCTCTTGGTCGCCGGGAAAGCGCGCGCCGGCGCAAACGCCGCCGTCTTCACCATTACGGAAAATCCAACGCCCGTATTCTCGCCCCGCATTCCCGATCAAGAGTACGTTCTTAAAGACAATGTTGATTATAAATTATATTACGACGGGAACGATTTCAGTTCCATTAATCTCGCCACATCCGCTGACGGGATCAATTGGACGCCGTATTCCGGCAATCCCGTATTATCGGAGGGAGCATCGTTGCAACTCGGACACGCCGACGTTCATTTTTACGGCGACGGTTTTGCGGGGGCGAACAGCGGGATAAACCCAAACGCGATGACCATGTATTATCGCATGTGGTATCAAGGGACGCCGATCGACAACATCGGCAGTTGGCGATACGCCGAATCGCCGAACGGAATAAACTGGTATAACCGCATGGCCGTTGTTCAACACGGAACGCCGGTTTTCAGCTCGGCGACATGGACCGATTACGGCATCGCCGATGTGGTCTATACGCCCGGCGGAGAGGGCGGCGACGCCGATAAAACCTTCCGGATTTATGCGAATGTTGAGTGGGAGCTTGGCGCTGCCTACGGCGCAAAAGAGCTTGTGGTGATGGCTTATTCGGCCAACGGCTACGATTGGACGGGATATGACCCGACGGGCGCGGGTTATGCAACGCCGATCTTTGAAGGAACGCTTGACGGAACTTCTTTTGACACCGATCATATCGGCTGGTTTAAGGTCATAAAAAACAGCCCGATGGACTGGGAGGCTTTTTACTCGGGCGGCAAGGTGACAACCTACCAAGCGCTTAACGGCATCGGCTACGCAACATCGAACGACGGCATTAACTGGGTTCGGCGGCAAACCCTGTTCACGACGAACGACCCTGTCGCCTGGAGAAACCGGAGCGTCTGGATGCCGTCGGTGGTAAAATCGGGAAATAATTATAAAATATTTTTTCTAGGATCCGATGACCCGATGACCGACGGAAGCTGGATATGGTGGCAGCTTGGCGAAGCCGATCTGACCCTAGCCGATCAAACGCCGCCGACCTCGTCCGGCTCGCCAAAGGGCGTAGCAACGATCACCGTCGTCAAATTGGTCGTTAACGCGAACGGCGGCACCAAAACGCCGGCCGATTTTCCGCTCTTTGTGAACGGCACCCCGGTCGATTCCGGCATACCAAACGCCTTTCCCGCCCCCGCTGAAGCATATCGCGTCACTGAAACCTCGGATCCCGACTATGCAGGCACTTTTTCCGGCGACTGCGACGCGACCGGCGGCATTGCCCTTAATCCCGGAGATACCGATATCTGCGTCATCACCAATACTTATGTCGGTCCCGCCATCGCCAGCGCCGCTCCTATTCCGCCGCTTATCGACGTTGTAAAAACCGCCAGCCCGACCACCCTGCCGAACGGCCCCGGAGCGGTAACTTATTCCTATGCGATAAAAAATACCGGGACCGTTCCCATAACCGACGTGACATTGACCGGCGATACCTGCAGCCCCATCAAACTGATCTCCGGCGACTTGAATAACGACAATATTCTTGACGTGAACGAGACTTGGACATACCGCTGCTCCATGACGCTCAAGGAGACCCACACCAATACCGTTGTCGCGGCCGGCTGGGCCAACGGACTCATCACCTCCGACATTGCCAGCGCCACCGTCATGGTCGGCACCCCTTTGGCGCCGCCGCTCATCCATGTCGCCATGATCCCTACGCCGCTGACCCTGCCGGACGACGGCGGATCGGTCATCTACAAGGAAGTGGTCACCAATCCCGGCACCGTCCCGCTTAGCGACGTCAATATCACCGACAACATCTGCAACACGCTGAAGTTTGTCTCCGGCGATGCGAACAACGATTCCAAACTCGACCCTTCCGAAACATGGACCTACACCTGCCAAGTCAAGTTAAGCGAAACTTCGACCAATATCTCGATCGCTTACGGCACAGGGAACGGTTCAACGACGCGCGACATCGCGCTCGCCACCGTCGTCGTCGCGGTGCCGGCTTCCGCCCAAGCCGCCCCGATCAAAACGATCAAAGCCGACCTGTCGCTGGGAAGCCGGGGCAACAACGTCAAGATCCTGCAAAAGTTCCTGATGTCGGACATCGATGAAGTGGACGATATCGCCCCGCGCGCGCTCGCAAAAGCCGGAGCGACCGGATACTTCGGACCGCTCACCCGCGCCGCCTTGGCGGAGTTTCAAGACGATGTCGGGATCAAACCGGCGGTCGGCTATTTCGGACCGATCACCCGTGCTTACATGAACGCGCATTATTGAGATCAAATCGCCTTCTTGTCATTGACAAAGGCAGCGCCTCCTGGCATACTTAAGTTATACTTAAAGTCTCAGACCCTGCGTCCGGGACTTTATTTCTTATGTACTATATTAACAAAATTAACAAGCGCGGAATCATGAAAACTGGGCGCTTTCTGTCAGGTTTCCTTGTTGGCATATTCAGCCTTTCGCTCATGATCCCCGTCTCTTCAACATTGGCGTATGCTCCGACCGTGCCGGCGATACTTGTTCCACCAACGATCACGGCGGTCCAGCGGCCAAATACCGCGCTAAACGATCTACCAACAGCCAGTAATGCTCCCGCGAGCGCCGACGTGGTCCCAAATAATACAGTCTTTCCGAAAGTGTCGATCATCATTCCAAAAGCGGTTATAAATATCCCCGAAGCGCATCTTTTGATCCCGAAGATCAGTCTCAACGCGATCATCAAAGATGAAGGCATGACGCCGGGAGGAGCCATGGCGGTTCCCGATAATAATTTAGATGTCGGATGGTTCAGCATTGGGACGCGCCCGGGCGAGATCGGGAGCGCGGTCATTGGCGGACATAACCGCTGGGATAATAACGCCGGCGTCTTCGGACGTCTAAGTGAACTTCAGAAAGGCGATGTTTTGACCGTTGTTGACGCCAAGGGTTTTTCAACCTCTTTCACCGTTTCCGCAACGCGCCTTTATGACCCGACCGACAACGGGAAGACGATTTTCGACTCCTTGACCGGGTCGCACCTCAACCTCATCACCTGCAGCGGAATTTGGGATAAAAAAACAAAAAGTTATTCAAAACGCCTGGTGATCTTTACCGACCTCAATATCGCGCCGGCGGTTTAAAACAGCATGCCATTGCGCACGCTTGCGGCCCGGATTATCCCTTGCCTGCGAGCCTTATTAATGATAAGATAATGCCTTGATTTTATCGAGAAATTACCTAATTCCATGGCAAAAAAAACATCAAATTCAAGCGAATACGGCGCCAAACAGATCACCGTCTTGGAGGGTCTTGAACCGGTGCGAAAGCGGCCAGGCATGTACATCGGCTCGACCGGACCCGAAGGCCTGCACCACCTTATTTGGGAGGTCGTGGACAACTCGTTCGACGAGGCAATGGCCGGCTTCTGCGACGCGATCACGGTGACCCTGGAGAACGACGGATCATGCTCGGTCGAGGACAACGGCCGCGGCATTCCCGTCGATCCGCACCCGCAATTCAAGGTCTCGGCGCTTGAACTCGTCATGACCAAACTGCACGCCGGCGGCAAATTCGGCGACGGCGGCTACAAGGTTTCCGGCGGCCTGCACGGCGTCGGCGTTTCGGTCGTGAACGCGCTCTCCACTCTTACGCGCGCCGAGGTCTTCCGCGACGGAAAGGTCTGGATGCAAGAATATAAATTCGGCAAACCGGTCGCCAAAGTGAAAACGACCGGCTCGACCAAGAAGAGCGGCACCAAAATAACTTTTTACCCCGACCCGTCCATCTTCACCGTCACCACGTCCTTTGACTGGAAATACATTCTCGACCACTTGCGCCAGCAGGCGTATCTCACGGCCGGCGTGCGCATCGATCTTCACGACAAGCGGATCAAGCCGGCGGAGGAGTATTCCTTTTATTTCGAAGGCGGGGTGGCGAGCTACGTCCGGCACCTCAACCACAACAAAGAGCCCAAGCATGAGAATGTTTTCTACGTAAAGAAGGTCGCGGAAGACGTCGAGGTTGAACTCGGCTTGCAATACACCGACGAATATAAAGAAACGCTTTTCGCTTTTGCGAACAATATTTACAACCCCGAGGGGGGCGCGCATGTTTCAGGGTTCCGAACGACCTTAACCCGCGTTTTAAACAACTACGCGCGCACCAAGGGCTTTCTCAAAGAAAAGGACGACAACTTGACCGGCGAAGACGTGCGCGAAGGCCTCACCTGCGTCATTTCGGTCAAGGTCAAAGACCCGCAATTCGAAGGCCAGACCAAAGCCAAACTGGGCAACCCCGAGGTGCAGACGGCCGTCGCCACAGTCTTCGGCGACGCTTTCGCCACCTACCTTGAAGAGCACCCGCGCGACGCGAGCGCCATTTTAGAAAAATGCGTGCTTGCCTCCCAGGCGCGCGCCGCCGCGCGAGCCGCCCGCGAAACGGTCTTGCGCAAGGGCGTGCTCGAGGGCCTGACGCTTCCCGGAAAACTTGCCGACTGCTCCAGCCGCGACCCCAAACAGACCGAACTTTATATCGTGGAGGGCGACTCAGCCGGCGGCTCGGCCAAACAAGGCCGCAACCGCGATTTCCAGGCCATTCTCCCCCTGCGCGGCAAGATCCTGAACGTCGAACGCGCGCGCCTCGACAAAATGTTGCAGAACAACGAGCTTAGGAACTTGGTCATCGCCATGGGCACGAACATCGGCGAACAGTTCAATCTCGCCGACCTCCGTTACGACCGCATCATCATCATGACCGATGCCGACGTCGACGGCGCCCACATTCGCACGCTGCTGCTCACCCTTTTCTACCGCTACTTCCCGGACATCATCACCGCCGGCCATCTTTACATCGCTTGTCCCCCGCTTTACCGGGTGGCGAAAGGCAAGGACATCCGCTACAGTTTTACCGAAGCGGAACGCGACAAAGCCATCGCTGAATTCCAAAAGGCCGCAGCCTTAAAAGCCGATAACAAAAAAACCAAGAACAAAAACCCCGAGGCCGAAGAAGAAATTCCGGTTGAAACCGCGGCCGAAACCCCCGAAGGCGAGATCGTCGCGCCGGGCGGCGTCGTCATCCAGCGCTACAAAGGCTTGGGCGAAATGAATCCGGAACAGCTTTGGGAAACGACCATGAATCCCGAAACGCGCCTCATGCTGCGGGTCACGATCGAAGACGCGGAAAAAGCCGACGAGACCTTCGACGTGCTCATGGGCGGCGAGGTCGAACCGCGGAAACGCTTCATCCAGACCCATGCCAAGACGGTAAAAAATTTGGATATTTAAAAACACGTACCACATACCATGGACCACATACCACTCTTGTCGAGCCAAGCTCGACGAAATGTTTCATGGTTCATGTTCCATGCTCCATAAAAAAAGGCCGACCTTGAACGGGTCGGCTTTTGCGTCGCGTTTGCGACGCTCGTTTGCGTACAATGGCGTCATCGGGCGGGAACCTTTGAACCGGTGCGAAAGGTCGTTGCTTCGTCATGGAAATGGTTGTATAGGACGACCAATGGCTGATCACCTGTTAACACTTCCACTTGCCGAACGGCCGGCAAAGAATGCTCAATCCCCTCGTTCCAGTTCAAGGCGTACGCCGTGCTGAACCGAGCCACGATCTCGATGCAGGTTCGACAATTTCTCAGTTCTTCGCGATCCTTGAATCTCTCAGACCTTTCCCATATCTTCACATCCAGAACATCGCAGCCGGCTGGCATCATTTCCCGGCCGGCGATCGCGACCTTAAGGTCGGCGAAGACCATGAGCGGATCAAGAGCATCGGCGCCGGGCAATTCAACCACGACCGAGAGAGTTCGCTCGCCGGCGACGAGCACCCAGGCAATGTTCTCTTTTTGTCGAAGAATATCGGCGAATTTGCGGTCGATGCGCGATTGCCCGCCGATCGGCACGATGGTCGACCTCTTGGCGGAGCTTTTTTCTTGGGAATGAACAACAGGGTTTAATGACCCTGAAACCGGCCCTTTGGAGCCGGGGAAAACGATGATCTTAGCTTGCCCTGAAAACGGCATGCGTCACCTCCTTATCAGGGATAAGTTCACACTGTTTTGGCCCTTTTGTCAATAGACGCTTCGGCGACATTATTTTTGGCCGCAATAAGCGCGGCGCGGGCGCTATCAGCCTCGTCAAGCTTGGCCCGAAGCATTTGTACCCGTTCATGCTCATCGCCAAGTTCTTGAGCCAGCTGTTCCGCCTCTTTTATTAGACGATTGCGCACGGCGTGCAACTCGATCAGCTTGTCAGCGAGCGCTTTTTCTCCTTCGACGATCTGCGCCGTCTTTTCAATCCGATCGGCGACGAATCTTTCTATTTGAATTTTCAAGTCCGCTTGAGCAAGATCGCTTTCGGCAAAAACGCGCAAAGCCGCGTCCCCGCCCAGACCGCCCAAAATGGCTTTTTGCGAATAGCGGATGATCGACTCGACGCGCGCGTGATACGGCGAAGCATCGTCTTGGTAAGCCGGCGCTTTCATGAGTTCGATGAGCGTCTCAAAACGTTCGACCGCTTTCTTATAACCCACCGCCGCGTCAGCCAATTTGACCATGAGTTCCGCCCGAAACTCGTTTTCCGAGATGTTCCGCGCAGTCAGGATCTTATTAAGCTCGCCGGACTCGCGCAGGTCGCTCAAAATAAGACGGAAATCCGCCAGTTCGGCGATGCCCGCATTAAAAACAAGTTCAGTTGGCGCATAATCGATCCGCGAATCGCCGACGATCTCCTGATCCCCCGGCTTGCTTTGGCTTCGCAAACCCGCCAGGTCCGGAATGCGGCCGGCGATCTCGCCAAGCTTCATGAGCGCGTCAACGACCCTTTCCGCCTCCGCTCGCGAGCCGTAAACGCGGATCGCGAATTCGTCGCCGCCGTAACGGTAGGCAACGCCCCGGACGCGCGCGTCCTCGATCGCAAGCTCCATAAGTTGCGCGGATTTGCGCAAAGCCGCGTCCCCCACCGGCCGCCCGCCGGCGTCGTTGAAATATTTGAGGAACCCCATGTCGACAAAGACAACAGATGCGTCATTCCCGTTCGTAACAGCCTCTTCAAGCTGGTCATTCCAATCGCCGTAAAATTGCCCCCGCTCCAAAAAACCCGTGCCGCGGTCGCGTTTTGCCGCCTCAATCTCATAAGCGAGCCGGTCTTTCTTCGCCCACTTGCTTCCTTCCCGCCGCGAGGCGATCATCTTGTTTCTGGCCAGCTCAAGCACGCGCAAACCCGTTGTCATTCTTGGGATGCTGGCGACCGGCATTTTGTCGCCAATATCTGCTCGATCCCGTTTCGGCGCCTTTTCGCCCAGTTCGCGGCTTATCTCCAATAAACGGACATTGACCAAATGGTCCTCGAATTCGGCGAACTTTCGATCATCGCCGAAGCGCGCGCGGGCCGCGTTCACGGCCATGAGTTCAACCACCTCCCTGAAACCGGGTTTGTCGCATTCTTGTTCGATCATTTCCAGCGTTTCCAGCTCGGTCCCCTGCAAACTCTTGCGCAAATAATTGTTGAAGAAGGTCTCGGCGGCGTCTCGGAAGCCGGGTCCGGCTTTTATCTTTTCCACGGCGCGGTCGATCCTGGTGGCGAATTTAGCGACTTCCAAATTATAATCGGCGGCGCGGCGCAGCGCTTCGACGGTCTCGATCGCCAGATCGATCGGATTGTCCGGCTCGATCCTGAGCGCGGAAGCCGAGTCCCTCATGATCTCGAACTGCTCGGCAAGGTCGACGCTCGCGACCGATAGCGGCGGCGGCTCGATGCCCGCATAGCCCTTCATGTCGAGCGAGGCGTTCGTGAGCGCGGCCGTGATCATTTTTATTTCTTCGTCGGTCGCATTGTCGAGTTCGACGCAAAACTCATTGCCGCCGTAGCGGAAAACGTTATTCGCGTTCGCCCGTTCCGGCCCCAATCGCTCCAGACAAATACTGTCGATCGCACGGATCGTCGCCGCGAGCGCCGCGTCGCCTGCGTCTTGACCGTGCCCCTCCTTATTAATGCGATCCAGCTCGCCCATATTAACAAAAATATAGCGCCGCTCGGCCAATTTTTCTGGCAAAGAATTTGCTTCGGGGTTATTTTCAAAAGCCTCGATCATTTGCCGCTCAAATCGCTTGAATTTGAAAACGCCGGCGTTGTCGTGTTCCGCCCGGTAAAGTTCGACGGACAACTTCGCTTCCAAACAACGCGGGACCTCGTCGCATTTATCCTCGCCGACCTCGGCTTCAATTTTTTTAAGATCGTCTTCGAGGTCGGCCAACGATCTTAAAAATTTCTCTTCGCTCGCCAAGCCAAGATCGTCGTCGGGGCGTTCAATAAATTTTTTTTTCGCCGCGATCGGCATACATCCATAGTGTAGCACCTGCGCGACAGAAGAAAAAGTTATGCACAGCGCGTTTGACGCGTGACCATTGTCAAAAAATGTGGTATAATTATCTTAACGTGCATCGATCTCTCGCACGACTTACTCGATCGAGCTGAGCTCGACGAGAAAAAATGAAAGGAGGTGCGTTCACATGGCAAAGAAGAGAAAGGTCGCCAAGAAGGCGGTCAAGAAGACCGCGAAGAGGAAGACCACCAAGAAGCGTAAGGCGGCAAAGAAAAGCCGACGCTAAATAAACGCCTCCCGATGGACATCGGGGGGCTTTTATTTTTTCATGACCACCGGCCAGCCGCCGCCGAAATTGACAAAACATTTTCCGGTGGTACGGTTATATTAAAGTTATAACAACAGTATGGAGGATATTAACCCAAAAAATGCTCTGGGGGATTTTAAGGGTTTTGTCTTTACCGACATAGTTTCGACCCTAAAAGAGAAGATCAGCCAAAGCCGTTTTCCGCCGCCGGTCTACGACCCCGTATCCCACAAAATAACATTTGCCGGCGTGGATATTCAAATTCCTTACAACTCCGACCAAGATCTTCTGTGCAAGACGCTTTTTAAAAACGGCGCGACCATGTGCAGGGAATGGTCATGGGACGTGATCCTTGAAAAATGGGGCGACGGCGCACCTCCGGGAAAAGGCTGGCGAACCGTATATAACGCGGGGCGGGAGATCAATAACAAGGTCGCGACCGAAACGACCGTAAAAGATCTCCTCCTTGTAAGAAAGCTGACGATCGCCGTTAATCCAAAATACGCCAGGAGTTAGATAACTTTATACAAGCGCAAAAAAGATAAGCTGATATCAGCTTATCTTTTTTAAAATCAAGCGTCTTACAAGCTATATGACAGCGATCAAGGATCATTTATCGACCATCGGCCCGCGCCTTTGCGAAGGAATGGCGGTCGTCGAACCTGAACATATCATCGATCGCCAGTTGCGGCGCCTCCCCATTAGACTGCGGCGGTCGTTAGACCAAAGAACATTCATCGCGTTATTCGCGATCTTGTTCAGCCCCGAGGAAACGAACGGCCACCGCAGTATGAGAGAAATCCGACCGATAACGACATGCGCGCCGATAAATGATAAAATATGAATATCAAACTTCGGCGGTTGATCTCGAATAACTGGATCGACATTTTATTCGCGTTGATCATTATTTTCGGCGTTTTGACGCTGATCCTAACCCGGCCTCCTGTTGCGCCCCTCGCTTACCTGGCGGTCATTTTATCTCTCGCCATCCTCTCGGCCGCCACCGGCGAACGGTATGTGAGAATAAAATCATTGCGACGGGTTCCGCTCAAGTATGACAACGTGCCGGCGGAGGAAAAAATTTTTTTCGAGATCACAAGCGATATTGTCGGGCAAATGAGAAAACGAATAGGCGATCAGGCGCTCAAGATGGCAAGCGAGATAAAAGGGCTCAGGATCGATAAGCGCACGGGGCGCATACTAAATATTACCAAAGATCCGTCCGAGGTCATTGCAATGCTTATTTACCGTTACGAAAAATTTCTGGGCATGAAAATACTCGCCACCCCGGAGCCGCTAGGCAAGAACTTGGCCGGGATCTTGCGGCCGGTCAATCAAAACCTTTCGATCATCGAAAAATATTTCAAGCCTAACTCAAAATAATATGCGCGTCCTGATCGTCGATAACGATATAAATACCGTCGAAACTTTAAAAGCGGCGCTTAGCGGCAGAAAGGAACTGGCCATCGATACCGCCTACGGCGGCAGGGAGGCTCTGGAAAAAATGACCGCCGACCCCGACTATGCCCTTGTCGTTCTCGATATCATGATGCCGGAAGTGAACGGCATCGACGTCTGCGCCGCCATGGTCGGGAGCGAAAAAATGCGCGACATCCCCGTCCTGCTCGTCTCGGCTCTGCCGATCGAGTCAAAGGAATTCCAGGGATCGCTCGTCAAATTCAACGAACTCGCCGTGATCAAAGGCGTCATGGAAAAACCGTTCTCCATGGCCGATTTCACGGCCAAGGTCCTTGCGATCATCGGAAGCCCGAACATCAGTGGCCGATAAATATGCCTATCCGCAAAGATCGTTTTCCCAAGAAGACGCGCGGCGCAAAAACCTTCAATGACGCGTTATTGGAGGCGCAGTTCGAAACTTCGCCCGACGGGATCTTGGTCGTCGATCAAAAAGGAGAGGTGTTGGCGCGCAACGGCTTATTCGGAAAAATGTGGATGATCCCAAAAAAAATTTTGAGTACCAACGACGACAAACAAATGTTGGAAAGCGCCAGAATGTCGCTCAAGGACCCGGCCGCGTTCATGGTTAAAATAAAATATCTTTATAAACACAACAATGAACACAGTTTTGACCGGATCGAACTAAAAGATGGGCGGATCTTTTCCCGATATTCTTCGCCGATCCGCAACGCTGATAATAAATATTTCGGGCGCATCTGGTATTTTCGCGACATTACTGAGGGAGCCAAAGCGCAACAAGACGCCATCGCCAACGACATAAAATTTCAAACGATCTTCGAGAACACGGCCGACCCTATCTACATCCTCGACGAACACGGGCTGTTCGTCGAGGTTAACAAAGCCGCCTGCCGTCAAAGCGGCTATACCAGACGGCAATTGTTGAAAATGTCGGCTTTGGACATAAGCTCGCCGTCGGCGCGATCCACCCTTCTCGAAAAGATCGCGCTCGCCAAACAAAAAGGCGCGGCGGTCTTTGAAACGGAGAACCTGACCGTCTCCGGCAAGACCGTCCCCATTGAGATCCATGCGAGCAAAATGGCCTTGAGCGACCGATCGCTCATTGTCGCCATTTGCCGCGATATGGCCAAGAATCGCAGGATGCGCGACCTTAAGCGGCTCGCCGTCATGGGTGAAAAAAAATTCAAAACGGTTTTCGACAGCGCCGGCGATGCGATCTTTATCCTTCCCGGGCAGAATGTTTACGACAAAAAATTCATTGAGGTCAATCAGACGGCTTGCGAAAAATTGGGCTACGGCCACGATGAGCTTTTGGCGATGACGCCGCGAGATATTGAGATCGTGTTATCGAATACCGATCTGGACAAGGTTCTCGACGAGCGGATCGAGCGGATGAAAACTCAGGGCGTGCTGTTCTTTCAAGTTGAAATGCGCGCCAAAGACGGACGAACCGTTCCTTTCGAGCTCATCAGCCGAAGAGCCGATTATTACGGCCAGGCGGTCATGGTTTGCGTCGCCCGCGATATAACGGATATTAAAAAAATTCGCGAGCTTCAAGAACTTAAAACGCTTCAGGACGATTTTTTGAACATCACCACTCACGAATTGCGCACGCCGCTCACCTCGATCATCGGCCTTTCCGAGATAATCGGCCGCGAGAGCAATTCGCTCTCCCCGAAAGAGCGCGAATACGTGAAGATCATCCACGACGAAGGAGAACGGCTGAAACGGACGATAAAGCAAATATTGGACGTGACGCGCTACGAGAACAAGACCGTGCCGCTTAATATCGCGCCTTTCAAGCTTGAGGCGCTCGTCGACGGTATCAAACCGATCTTGGAATTGATCGCCCGCGCGCGCAAAGCCAAAATATCCATCGTCATGAATGCGCCGGGGCAATCGCTCACGTCCGATCAAGAAAAAATATCCCAGGTCATTTTTGATATGGTTGACAATGCAGTAAAATTCGGACCAAAAGAACAAACGGTCACCGTTTCCTTTTCCATGCCAACGGACAAAAAGATCATGGTCGCCATCACCGACCAAGGTCCGGGGATCCCCAAAGAGAAGCAATCCGAGGTCTTCAAAAAATTCAGCCAGCTCGATACTTCGCTCGCGCGCTCTCAGGAAGGCATCGGCCTTGGCCTTTATACCGCCAAAATGATCGTCGAGGCATTGAGCGGCAAAATAGGCGTTAACAGCGAGCAAGGGAAAGGGTCGACTTTTTGGTTCACTTTGCCTGTTTAAAAGGCGCTGCTGGACAAATTTTACGCATGTGTTATAGTTCTTACTCGAGCCCGCAAGGGCTCTTTTAAGAACAAAAAAGCCCTATGGCGAGCAAAATTACCGCATATTTCACGCAAACCAAGGAAGAACTCATCCGTGTTTCCTGGCCAAATCGGGAAACCGTCATTAAGCATACCTTGTTAGTCGTAGGCATTTCGCTCGGACTTGCCGTTATTTTGGGCGGTGCCGATTTCCTGTACACTTACGGGATCACTTTACTCGTTACCCGCTAAAGTTCCTTCCTTCATATGCCTAAGCAAACAATACAACATGGGCGGCGCTGGTATGCGATCCACACTTATTCCGGCTACGAGGAGAATGTTTCCGAGAACTTGAAACAGCGCATTGACTCCATGGACATGGAGGACAAGATCTTCAACATTCTCATTCCCAAAGAAAAAAAGATCAAAATAAGGAACGGCAAGCGCAAGGTCGTTGAGGAGAAGATCTTCCCGGGCTACGTGCTGGTCGAAATGGTGGTCACCGATGACTCGTGGTACGTCGTCCGAAACACGCCGAACGTCACCGGCTTCATTGGCACCGGCACCACCCCTACCCCTATCGCCGACGAAGAGATCAAGTCGCTTCAAAAGCGCATGGGCGTGGACGAGCCGCAATACAAGATCGATGTGGCGATCGGCGACCCGGTCAGGATCAGCGACGGGCCGTTCAAGAACTTCGAAGGCAAAATTTCCGAAGTCGACGCCGAACGCGGCAAGATCAAGGTGCTCGTCAACATGTTCGGCCGCGAGACCCCGGTGGAACTTGACTTCCTACAAGTAAAGAAGATATAACCTACTTATGGCCAAAAAGATCAAGACAATCGTTAAACTGCAAATTCCCGCCGGCAAAGCCACTCCAGCGCCGCCGGTCGGAACCGCTTTGGGTCCGCACGGGCTTAACTTGGGCGAATTCTGCACCAAGTTCAACGCCGCGACCAAGGCGATGGGCGATGACATCATCCCGCTCGACCTTACGATATACGAGGATCGCACCTACTCGATGAAGCTCAAAACCCCGCCCGCCTCAAACCTTCTTATGAAGGCCGCCGGCATTACCAAGGGTTCGGGCAAGCCGCTTTCCGAGAAGATCGGCAAAGTGAAAAAGTCCCAGGTGCGCGCCATCGCCGAACGCAAAATGCCGGACTTGAATACTACGGATGTCGAAGCCGCCATGCGCTCGATCAGCGGCACCGCCCGCCAAATGGGCCTGGAAGTGGTCGAAGGCTAAAAGAATTGAATTTTAAAACCCTTTCGCGAAAGCGAGAGGGTTTTTGGTTTAAGGTGTATAATATAATTTACCGTTAAATCACCTAGCGTCATTGCGAGGAGGCCGAAGCCGACGAAGCAATCTCGAGATTGCCGCGCTCGCCTGCCGGCTCGCTCGCAATGACAATCCATTATGTCAAAAGCAACGCAAACGATCCGTTCGATCTATTTCTACGCCGTGTCGATCATCGCGCTCTTCATGCTCGTTTTTTCGGCGGTCGATCTCATTAACATCGGACTTAAGACCTGGGTCTTTAAGAATGCTGATCCGTCGTATGGCATCTGCATTCCCGGCAACGCCGGCACTTACAACGGCCCGATGATCCCGTCATCGACCGATCCGAATGTTAAAATCGCGCCAACCGGCCCGACGCAGGCCGAATGCGATCTTCAAAATAAGCAGAACGAAGAAAATATTTCGCGCCAAAACCAAAGCTCCGCCGTCCGCGACTTTTCGATGTTAGTCGTCGCCCTCCCCCTCTTCCTTTTCCACTTCCGCATCGTGCAGAAGGAATGGAAGGAACGGAAAGAAGTTTAAAAATTTTTAAAAAAATCGCCGCCCTTGGGAGTACCATGGGCGGCGTTTTGTTTTGCGTGCGAAAACTAGAGTTTCCAATCGTGGCAGGCGTCTTCGACGAAGGTCTGAACGGCTTCAACATGTCCGCTTGACGAAGTAACCACCGTCCTTACGATCCAGCCGCCCGGGATACTGAGCCGCGACGACTTGACATCCATTCCCCCCTGATACTGACTTGGATCAATCAATTTTTCCCACATGTTCTTTCCCTTCCTGTCTGCGCGTTATTCTCCCGATGCTCGTTTGACGAGCGTCGCCAGTTCGTTCCCGTTGGTCCCCAACCGGTCCCAGGTGACCGATCCGTAGGACGCGGAAATTTCGTTAACGATCGCGAGACGCCATCCGTTCACCGTCTCCGGCGGCAAGTCCTGCTCCATGCGCAAGCGACGGATAAACCCTTTCAAGTAACGGATGACCGCCGAATTCTCGAGCGCGGGCAAGTCTTCCTCTTTGAGGCGCAATTCGCCCCAATCAATTCCCTCATCGCGGACCGCAAGCGCGATCTCAACAACCGCTTCGGCGGCGCGCGTCCGCGACAAGCCTTTCGTGCGCAACGTGTTAATGAGCGCCAACAACGCGGCGAGTTTTTTGGCCCTCTCCTCGCTCCGGCGCGCCGCAAACCTGTTCAATGCATCTTGAGCGATCCGACCGTTAGCCATTGGCAACCTCCTTGTATGGGGATAATATTGAGCGAAACTCGATATTACCAAAACCCGGACAAGAGTCAAGGTGCGGGTAGTCCTTGCCAAAAAAGCGGCTTTGCGCTAATATACACTCACAACGGATGTGGGAGAGCCGATGACCATCGGCTCGCTAAAACCACGTCATGGACCCAAAGACGGACCCATGGCGGTCCGTTTTTCATTAACTACGTACTACGTTCTACGTACTACGTTCTAAACTAACTCGTATGTCAGGCAAAAAGTTTGTCGAAGCGCAGAAGCTTATCGACTCGAAAAAGTCTTATTCACTCGCCGAAGCCGTAGCTTTGGCCAAAAAGACCTCGGTCGCCAAATTCGACGCGACCGTTGAAATTCACGCCAAGCTCGGCATCGACCCCAAGCAGGGCGACCAGCAGGTGCGCGGCACGGTCTCACTCCCGAACGGCACAGGCAAAAGCAAGAAGGTTGCGGTCTTTACGAGCGCGGCCGACAAGGAAAAGGACGCCAAAGAGGCCGGCGCCGACCTCGTCGGCGGCGAAGAACTCATTGCGACCATCGCCTCGTCTAACAAGGCCGATTTTGAGGTTGCCATCGCCACTCCGGACATGATGCCCAAGCTTGCCAAGATCGCGAAGATCTTGGGACCCAAGGGTTTGATGCCGAACCCAAAAACCGATACAGTAGGAGTGAACATCAAGGCCATGGTCGCCGACCAAAAGAAAGGCAAGGTCGCCTTTAAGAACGACGACACGGGGAATGTCCATGCCATTGTCGGCAAAGTGTCGTTCGATGAAGCCAAACTCTTGGAGAATGCCACCGTTTTCATGGACGCGCTTAAACGCGTCAAACCATCCGCATCAAAAGGCAACTTCATTGTTAAGGCCACGATGACAACGACCATGGGCCCGGCGATCGTGTTCAACGCGTAACGGATGAACAACACACAATGAACAATGAACAACTCCACCGAGCTCGGCTCGGACAAGAATTGTTCATCGTTCATAGTTCATCGTTCATAGTTCATAAACACATGCTTGTCACCATCCACCGCATCGATAAAACCCTGCCGCTCCCCCGCCACGAAACAGCGGGGGCGGTGGCGTTTGACTTAATGGTCCGCGAAACAATGACCATCGCACCGGACGAGATCGTCGCCGTTCCGGTGAACATCATTGTCGCCACCCCGCCGGGCTATATGTTCATGATCGCCGCCCGTTCGTCGCTGGCGCGCAAAAAAAGACTCGTCCTTCCAAATTCGATCGGGATAATCGATCAAGATTATTGCGGACCGGAAGACGAGGTCTGCGTCCAGCTTTGGAACATCGGCAAAACCCCCTCGACGGTTGAACGCGGCGAACGGATCGCCCAGGCCGTGTTCGTCAAAATAGAACGCGCCGAATGGAACGAGATCGAGAAGATCGACGGCGCAAGCCGCGGCGGCTTCGGAAGCACGGGAGGATATTCCGCTTTAGATTCATAACTCCCCTACCCCCTCTTACCTTTCCGCCCTAGGCGGATCAGCCTCGGGCTGAAAGAGGGGGTTAAGAGGCGGATTAGATATTAGACATTAGATATTAGTCATTAACAAAAAGTATGACTCATCCTGCCACGCTTTTAAAAAATTCTTGGCGCGCGTATGTCCGCGAATGGCGCGCTTGGCTCATTCTAACCGCGCCGGTGATCGCGCTCGCCGTCATTGCGGTTGGCATTACCAACCTTCTGCCCCAAAACCAACAGGGGGCTATTGATTTTTCAGCTTCAGCGGCATGGGTAAAATCCCTCGCCATAATCGGCGCCCTTGTTGCCGCCGCCGCCTTCATTCTCGTCGCCCGCGTTTTTTCCACCGCCCTCATTATTTCATCATATCGCTCGCTTAACGGTCAGAAGCCGAATATCAAAGAATCGATCAAGGCCGGATGGAGAACCTTTTGGCCGGTGCTTTGGGTCGCCATCTTGCGCGACCTCATCATCTTGGGCGGCCTTATTCTCCTCATTGTTCCGGGCATAATTTGGGGTCTGCGCTACTCGCTCGCCGTCCAAGCGGCGGTCATTGAAGACAAGCGCGGTTTGGGCGCTTTGCACCGCAGCAAAGACCTGACGTCCGGCAAACTCTTGGCAACTTTCATTAATTTTGGCGTGATCAACATGATCATCAGCTACGGCGCATGGATCGCGATCATCGCCGTCGCGGCCGTTTTCATCGTTTTGGGGGCCATGGTGGCCATGACCGTCGCCGATAACGGCGTTATCACCGCCGTCGCCGCGTTCGTTGCCACTTTTGCCGCGGCCGTTACCGTTTGGTTCATCAAACCCCTTTTCCCGATCGCCGCCACTTCCGTCTATAAAGACTATTCCGACAAATAACGCGTATGAAGATCGAACCAGTAATCGGACTTGAGATCCATGTCCAACTGAAAACCAAGAGCAAGATGTTCTGCTCGTGCGAGAACATTAGCGACGACCGTCCCGCCAACACCGCGGTCTGTCCCGTTTGTACCGGACACCCCGGCACTTTGCCGGTCGCTAACGCCGAGGCGATCAACCTTGGCGTGCGCGCCGGGCTGGCCATCAACTGCACCATTCCCGACCGCGCCAAATTCGATCGCAAAAATTATTTTTATCCCGACCTCCCCAAGGGCTATCAAATTTCGCAGTTTGACGAACCCGTCGCCGTTAAGGGCTGGCTCGATATTGAGATCCCAAGCGCCAAAGCGCATGAGCGCAAAACCGCGCATATCGGCATCACCCGCTTGCATCTTGAAGAAGATGCGGCCAAGCTTTCGCACTCGGGCGACGGGAAAGCATCGTATGTCGATTATAACCGCGGCGGCACGCCGCTCGCGGAGATCGTCACCGAACCGGACTTTGCCTCGCCCGCCGAAGCGCGCGTTTTCTTGCAAGAGTTACAACGGATCATGCGCGCCGTGGGCGCTTCCGACGCCGACATGGAAAAAGGCATGATGCGCTGCGACGCAAATATAAGCATGCGCGAGATCGTCGAGAACCCGACCGGCGAACGTTTGACCATGCAATTGAATTCAAAAACCGAAGTAAAGAACATCAACTCGATCCGCAACGTCGAACGCGCGCTGGAGTATGAAATAAAGCGCCAAACCGCTTTCTGGGAAGAGACCGGCGCACCGGTTGCCGAAACCACCACCCGCGGCTGGGACGACGCCCGCGGCGTTACCGTTGACCTGCGCTCCAAAGAAGCGGCGCACGATTACCGCTACTTTCCCGAACCCGACCTGCCCGAGCTCGACCTCGTTGCCATTCGCGAAGCGCAAGGCAAACTTGTTCCCGAGCTTCCCCAAGCCATGCGCGCCCGCTTTATTGATGAATTCGGCTTTAACCGCGAGGACGCGACCATCATGACCGATGACGCGGCGCTCGCCGATTACGTTGAAGAGATCATGAGCGAAATGCGCGAGTGGCTGCATGACAACGGCGACATCGAAGGAACTGACGATGAAAAATGGGAAGCGAACAAAGGCAAGATCGCGAAACTTGTTTCCGGCTGGCTGCTTTCAAAGCTTGGCGGACTTTTGATCGAAAAGAAACTTTCATGGACCGACGCCAAAACAAAGATCAACGCCGAAAACTTCGGCGACTTCTTGGCGCTAATTTATGCAAGCAAAATGAACTCGGCTGCGGCGCAAATCGTTCTTGCCGAAATGCTCGCGACCGGCAAAGAGCCGGAAGCGATCCTCGAAGAAAAAAACCTCGGCCAACAATCTTCCGCCGACGACCTCAAACCCGCCGTCGAAGGCGTCCTTAACCAATACGTCGACCAGGTCGTGCAATACAAAGCCGGTAAGCTCCAGATCATTAAATTCCTGGTCGGCGCCGTCATGAAAGCCACCGGCGGCAAAGCCAACCCCCAAGTCGCCGAGGAGATGCTTAAAGAAATGATGAAATAACTATCAAGCAAAAGTGTCCCGACCGGGACACTTTTGCTAATAACCCGAACAACATAGTTTCACTTTTGATGCGGCCGCATTAAAAGTGAAACATCACAAAAATCGTCGACCGCTAGTTTTTGTGATGATACTTTTTTCTTTGTCATCCCCGAGCGACGTCGGGGACCCAATCCATATTTGGTGGACGTCTGCAAATATTAAACATTAAACGTTAATCATTAAACATTATATTTAACGTTTAAGATTTAATGTTTGTCGACCAAGCGAGATTAGTTTCCTTCTTCAAGGGAATGACGACGGCGGCGTCGCCTCCAAACGTACGCCCAGCTTCGCTGGATATTTTTAGATAAAAAAACGGAGCCGGACTAAGGCGGCTCCCGGGCTAATGATGGTCACGTGCGCGCTACTTATGGTCTTCCGATCGCGGAGGCGCGGCGGTATCCGCTTCCTGGTCGCACTTTTTGAAGTGAGCGGCCATTCGCGCGGTTCTCTCGTCAAACGATTCGCCTGACGGCAAACCGGCTCCGTTGCAAAGAATGCTTAAACCGATATCGGAAAAATCGACACACCTTCTTCCCGGAAGAAACTCATCTTCGATCGGCCCCAGCGAAACTTGCCTGGGTTTTGGCATGTTCAATCCCCTTTCTGTCCAAAGATTACCAAATATTACCAATATGTCCAACGCCAAAAAATATTTGGATAAGAAAAAGGAGCGCAGGTGAGCGCCCCGAATTTGGCGCCTGTGGAAGCCTTTTTCGAGAAAGCGCGAGTCGCGCCCCCTCAATATTCGGTTTTCGACGCGGAAGAGTGGTATTGCACTGTTGACTAGCCTTCGCTTAGTCTCCCACTTATTCTCCACATTCTCGCGCCTATCGCCAGGCCCGGTCGGCGAGAATTGAACTCGCCCCCGCCTTATTCCCGTTGGGAATTTTGACGGGTGGACATACCGGTTCCCAAATCTGAAAAGAGATTAGCAAAACAAGCAGTTTAAGTCAATGGAGTCTTCGCCTCAAAAATAACCCGGTTGGGTCATTTTTTATGATAAAGCAAAAATGTTAAAATTGCGATATAATTCCTCTCTATGAAAAACCAAGAACCGCGAGCCGTTGATCTGTTCAGCGATGAAATGGAAAAATTCTTTAAAAGCAAGGGCGTTGCCTACGAACGCAAGATCGTTGCCGTTCGCGGGGCCCAACGATTGTCCCAATCGCGAACCGTTGAAACAACCTTGCCGGACGGAACAATCGAAACGATCGTCGACGCCAAACCCGGCGACTGGATCGTTACCGGTCCTGAAGGCGAACGGTTTGTTTTGAATTCAATCAAATTCGCTAATTTATATCTGACCGACGACAAGGGCGGCTACATTCCAAAAGAACATAAGATCATCGCCTTAAAAAACCCTTTCGTCGGATCGGTAAAGATAACCGCGCCCTGGGGAACGCCGGAAGTCGGCGGTGAAGAATGCTATTTCGTCGTCACTTTGGACAAAAACGGAAATTTTACCAACGACCGTTATATCATCGGCAACCGCGATCTGCTTTTGCAGAATTACCGATTGATCTGAATTCGACGGCGTCATAAATGAACGGACAATCTTTTTAAAAGAGGGCGGGGCACAAGTTCGCGGAGCTTGCCCCTCCCTCTTTTGATCACCCTCCCTAGCACGCAAACTCCTCGGTACCTCGTCGTGGCGGTAATTCCGTCCGCGCCAGCCGGCGGCAGGCGGACGTAATTTTTTGTTTTTGGATCCGGTTGAAGCAACGCCGCCCAACGATGATTGGATCCCGGATCGCGGTCCGGGATAACGGAAATGGTGGTTTATCTATTTAACAAAAAACGGCCGGGTGGGGGCCGTTTTTATTGATGTTTGAACTACTCAATTTCGTATTGCATCGTGACGCTGACCGTTGTTTCCTGCGAACCGGGCTCGATGGTCGGCGGCGTTGGCGCGCTCCCGGCGGAAGCGGGCACGGCGGCGGATACGCCCTGATCAAAGTAGTACGGGGTAAAACCGCCGTCAGAAATATTCAGGAGACGCCCCAGCTTAAACCCGCCGGCCTTGGCCATGGCCTGGGCCTTAACCTTGGCCTTGGCGATCGCTTCGGCGCGCGCCGCGTCTTGAACAGAGGTCGGGTCGTCGATCGTGAATGAAAGCGAATTCACTTGGTTGGCGCCGTTCGTCACCACCCCGCCCATGATATCGCTGATCTTTTTAAAGTCGCGCATTTTAACGTCAACCGACTGGGTGATATTGTATCCGACGATCGTTGAAGGAGGGCAGGTCTTTATTTGCGAAGGCACGATCGCTCCGGACGAGCCCGAAGACGAACCGGAAGAAATCGGACCCGAAGCGGCCGAATTGCTTTTGTTCACCGCCGGAGCGGCGAGCGGCATAGGTTCAATATAACAATTATATGTTTGATACTGCGGATCGACGTTGTAATACAAGGTCTTAATGTCTTTTGCCGCCACGCCTTGCGATTTTACAAAATCAATGATCTTATTGACCGTCGTTGTGTTTTGCGCCTGCGTAGCGGTAATGTCTTTCCCGCCCTGGGTTATGACCTGAAAAGAAAATTCAGCAATATCCGGGATGCTTGTCGTCACCCCTTGCGCCGTGACCGAAAAACTGCGGAAAGACGACGGCTGGATCGATTTTCCATATGAGCCGACATAGCTCACGGCGGCGTAAGCGAAAATCAGAACCGCCACTGTGCCGGCAGCGGCAATAATATTCTTAAGAGTTTTATCCATATATTTTGATCATTAATAAACGATCAATATCATTATAACACAGAATAATGCGACAAGATCGTCACATAGGTATATGCTTGCATTATTAACCCTATCGTTATGAGTAAAAAACTTTCGTCAAACATCATCATGATCGTGATTGTCGTCGTTTTAATAGGCGCAACCGTGTATCTAATTATCGCCAATAACTTCGCTCCAAACGGCCAAACAACGGTCAACCAAAATATCAATGTTCCGCAAATAAATGCCAATCAAAATACCCCGCCGACAAACACTCCGCCCGTCAACACGCCCGCGGCAACGACGATAAATTACCAAAATACCCAATACGGTTTTAACTTTACTCTGCCCGCGAGCTGGTCCGGCTATACGATCGTAAATAGCGAATGGGTCGGTAATGTCTCCGGACCTCAAGGCGATACGCCGACGGAAAAAGGCCCGATCATCTCCATCCGCAACCCGCTTTGGACCGCCGCCGTGCCGCGTCAGGACATTCCCATCATGGTCTTTGCGATCAAACAATGGACCTCGCTCCAGAATGACGATTTCCATATCGGCGCCGCGCCGATCGGGCCCAGCGAACTTGGCCGGAACAACACTTATGTCTTTGCCCTCCCCGCCCGTTACAACTTCGCCTACCCGGTCGGGTACGAGGAAGTCGACACGATCCTGCAAGGAAAACCGCTGAACGCATTCTAAAATTTGTCATCCCCGAGCGACATCGGGGATCCAATCCATATTGGGCGTCCGTCCGACCAAACGAGATTGGATTCCCGCCTTCGCGGGAATGACAACAATATATTAAAGAATAAGAAACAAGGGAGCCGAAGGGCTCCCTTTTGGTAGAACGAACGGTGCGCTATTTCTTTTTGGACGCCCTCTTGGGTAGCGCCGGTTTTAGCGGATCGTCGTTGACGAGTTTCGGAAAAGGAACTGACGGCCATCCCGAGATGTGAGCCATTATTGTTGTTACTCCTTGTTTCAACCTGCACGGAGTATATAGAAAAACATTAAGCCGGTCAAGGCGATAACGATCGACGAGAACATGGCGCAAAATAGCGTTTTTATTGTACAATCAAAAAGTCGAATTGACGTACCAATTTATGCCAAAATCAATAGAAATTTCGCACTTAACCAAGAAATTCACCTTCCCGGTCAAGGATGAAAAGGCCGGGTGGGTGAAAAATTTGTTCGCGCCCGAAAAGCGCGAGGTGGTTGCGGTCAGCGATATTTCTTTTTCGGTCGACGCCGGCGAACGCGTGGCGTTCATCGGACCGAACGGCGCGGGCAAATCCACGACGATCAAGATGCTGACCGGCATCCTCTTCCCCACTTCCGGCACCATGAACGTGCTTGGATACGACCCGACCAAAGACCGCAAAAAACTGGCATACCAAATTGGCACGGTCTTTGGTCAGCGCTCGCAACTCCTCCCCAACCTACCGCTCACCGACTCGCTGGAATTCTTCGGCGTCATGTACGACCTTACCAACGATCAAATCAAAAGACGCATTGTCGAACTGACCGAACTTTTTTTCTTAAAAGAATTCATCGACCAGCCGGTGCGAAAACTCTCGCTCGGACAGCGCATGCGCGCCGAAGTTGCCGCTTCGCTGATCCACAAACCAAAACTCATTCTTTTGGACGAACCGACGATCGGCCTCGACGTCGTCGCCAAAAAAGCGCTGCGCGACCTGTTGTTAACGATCAACAAAGAAGAAAAAACCACCATCTTCCTCACTTCGCACGACGTGGGCGACATTGAGTCGCTTTGCGAGCGCACGATCATCATCAACCGCGGCACGGTCATCAAAGACCTGCCTACTTCGGACTTGGCTAAAAGTTTTGCCTTTGAAAAATATATCGATCTTATTCCAACCGATAAATTCCTATCTTTCGCCGAATTGCCTGCCGGCTTAAGATATTTGAACAAAGATCATAGCAAAGTCACGATCGGTGTCGACGTGAACATTATGAGCACCAAAGAAGCGATCAAGACAATGCTCGACCTCTACGACATCGAGGATATCGACGTTTATAGCGCCGATACCGAAACGGTTATCAGACATATTTATGAGCGAACTGCGGCTGGCCAAAAAAACAATTAGCGTATTGGTCAAAGACCAGCTGCATTATCCCAATCGCCTGGTTCTCGACACCTTTATTATGATCGCCCGTTATGGCGTTTTGATCATTTTGTATTGGTACGTTTTCCGGCTTCGCGGCGGATCGATCGACAACACCACCTTTGCGCCCGTCGCTTGGAGCATGTTCATGTACTTTGCCCTTATGACCCTGCGCTTACGCGATGTTTCTCGCCTGATCATGGAAGATGTGAGGTCCGGAAAGGTTGAGACGCTGTTCAGCAAGCCGATCTCGTACTTGAATTACCGGATATGGTGGCAGGTGGGAACCGGATCGTACTCATTCTTGGTCATGACCGGCTTGGGCGCAATCGTTCTCGCTCTGGCGGTCGGCATTCCCTCAACCATGACCGCCGCCGCATTCATTCCGACCCTACTCATTACGTTCATAGGCTGTTGCCTTCTTTCGCTCGCCATTTATTTGACCGTCGGGTTATTGGCTTTTTGGATCGAAGACATCAACCCGGTCTTTTGGATCATCGACAAAGCCGTGATGATCCTCGGCGGTTCGTACCTGCCGATCGCCTTTTTCCCGCCGCTCATGTATAAGATCGCCATCTACAGCCCGTTTGGCGCTTCTCAATTCGTGACGCACACGGTTCTCGAAAGTTGGCGCGTTGATTGGCCGTCGATGATCGGCATCCAGCTCGCATGGATCATTGTTTTAGGCGCGGCAGTTTGGGTTATTTTTACGCAAGCTCGAAAAAAGATATCGGTTAACGGCGGGTAATATGATGAACGACTTTCGTTTCGCGTTATATTCGATCAAGAAGAACATTCAAGGGAGCGCCGAATTGCGTTCCAGCTTTTTGTTGAATGTTTTTGGCATGGCGCTGAACGATATTACCTTCATCGTTCTCTGGACGTTTTTTGTGCATTCAGTCGGTACGGTCGGCGGCTGGACCAGCATTGATATCGTCGGGCTGCTTGGATTCAGCGCCTTTTCCTACGGCGCGGTCATGTCCGTTTTTTACGGCATCTTCAAACTCCCCGATCATGTCGCCACCGGCGCTTTCGACCGATTCATGCTTTCGCCAAAAAATCTTCTGCTCCGCGTCGCCACCTCAGCCCTGCTCCCCTCGGCGGTCGGCGATCTGCTTTTTGGCGGGGTCTGTATTATTATTTACGCTTTTTCAATTCATATCGGCTTAAATCAATTTTTCATCTTATTTTCGCTCACGGTCGGCGTTTGCGTTGCCTTTTTGGCGGTCATCATTCTCGTCTTTTCGACCAGCTTTTTATTTGTTGATGCCAACACGGTTACCAACAGCTTATTTAATTTGTTCTTGGGACCATCGCTTTTCCATGGAGGCGCTTTCCAAGGCGCGGTGCGTTTTATCTTCACCTTCATTATCCCGTCCCTGTTGATCGGCGGTTTGCCGGTCGAGGCTTTAAAAAATTCTTCGTGGCCATCGACCGCCCTCATTGTCGGCTACGCCGCGTTTCTCTTCATCGTTTCAATCATGGTTTTTAACCGCGCCGTTAGAAAATACGAAAGTTCAAATTTCATGACCTTTGGGAACTAAAAAGACCTCGCGCTTGGCGAGGTCTTTTTTCATCTTCCTAAACCTTCTTGCCGAGAATTTTGAACATCTTCGTGCCGCAGACCGAACAAGTGCCGGTCATGGCGCGACGGACGGCGCCGCCTTTCCCGGGCATTTCGACCTCGGTGGGCGCGTTCATCACCCGTTTGGCCTTGCACTTTACGCAATAGCCCTCGTTCTCGGCGGTCGGCGTTTTAGCCGGCACGCTCGGAGTCGCTTCATCCATATATAAAATAAGATGAATTAAGTGATTATATTATATCATTTTAACCACTTTTTTACCATGCTGGACGCTTTTTTCGGGTCAGCCAGCCAAATAATCCCAGGGTCGCGCTTAAACCAGGTCATTTGACGGCGGGCGTATTGACGCGTGCGCGCCTTGATCCGTTCAACCGCTTCTGACAGTGATTTTTTTCCATCGATGACCGCGTTAAGCTCGGCGTAGCCTATTCCGCTCATGGCCGGCAGGTTGGGCGGATATAATTTTTTGCGCAATTCCAGACCCTCGTTCATAAAACCCGCTTCCATCATTCCATCAACACGTTTGTTGATCCGTTCGACCAATTCGGCGCGCGGGACCAAAAGGCCGATCTCCAGACAATCAAAAAGCGGTTTGCCTTTTTTTGTCGCGTTTGAGAATTTTTCGCCGGAGAGCGCCGTTACTTCAATCGCGCGAATGATCCGGCGTTTGTTGGCTCCCGTCACTTTGGCCGCGGCCGGATCGATCGAAGCAAGCAATTTTAAAAGAGCGGGCGTTGATTTCTTTTCCAACTCAACGCGCATTTTCTCGTTCGGCGGAACTTTGGGAATGAGCAAATTGTCCACGATCGCCCAAACATAAAGCCCGGTGCCGCCAACCAAGATCGGCAGTTTCCCTCTTTTTATCGCGGAACGGATCGCGTAAAGCGCCTTGGTCTTATATTCGGCCAAGCTCAACGTTTGATCAGGTTCAACGACATCGATCAGGCGATGCGGAAAACTTTTATCTTTTCCCGTCCCGATATCCATGCCTTTGTAGATCGTCCGCGAGTCGGCGGCAATGAGTTCACCGTTGAATTCTTTTGCCAGCGCGATCGCGAGGCTGGTTTTTCCGGAGGCTGTCGGCCCGACGATCACCAACAATTTTGGCTTAATTTTAGATGATTCCATTGACAAAAATAAAAAAATATGCTAGATTAACTCTAATAATACCATACTCTATGATCAACCAACCGCAAAATGAAGAAGGGAGATCGCTAAGATCGCTTGACGATGACGATCTTAGAGCGTTTCATGAGGCGTCGCACCCGACCAAAGAACAACATCAAGCCAGAATGAAAGAACAGCGGGAAAATCTTGACCGTAAATTAAAGAATATCGAGAAGGAGTCGGAATTCGATCCGGCTCGAGCGTTGATCACTGATACACTCAACGAACAATATGATTCGGAGATCGCGCGCCTAATGAACGTTCCTGATGGAATATCACCCAAAGAAGCGCTTGATCCTATTTCGCTTAAAATCTATGAACAGCATCTTAAAGAAAAAGATGCCAACATCCGGGTCGTGCTGAAACGCCTTGCAAAAAAAGCGGAAAAGGAAGGACGAACGCTTGATGATTTGAGCCACGAAGAAACCGTGAAAGAACTGGCGGAAACATTATTTGGATAAAAAACTGTTGTATAGAAAAAACGAGCGCCGCGGGTCGGTGCTCGTTTGTTATGACGTCGATCCTGTCTGCAGGGCGTTCAAGGCGACCGCGAAAAGGTCGCATAGCTCTTGCCGTCGCGGTTCAGCGACGTCCCGGGAGAGCAGAAGCAGATCAAGCCGCGGCATTTCTTGGGCGGAGCGAGAAAGAACGATCTGTTCACCGGTCGATGGCGCGATCATGCGCATGACCGCGCCGATCCGTTCGGATCTGCGCGACGGGTCGGGGGGACCGGCGACGCAAGTGGCGGCTAAGACGCTGGGTTCGACCGACGACCTTTTGGTCGATCGCTCCAATCCGTCGCAGATCAGATCAAGGTCTTGCGATGAAAGCCCGCTGATCTGCATTTGGTTCGCGAGGAGCGAAACCAAGTTTCTAAACGGGACCATGACGCGCCTCGTTTCGGGCGCCGTTTCCGGCGCATGACAACCGAACCGCTTCAATGAGCAGAACAGCGTGCTTCAACGCCTCGTTGCGCGGACGCCAAGCATCGGTATGGCGGGCCAGAAGCGCGCGAGAGAATTCTTCATAAGCGTTCAATGCCGCGCCATTCAAACGGCCGGAATTTTCCCAGCCTCGACGCGTTTCATTGGCTTGTTTGCGCAAGCCGGGACACTCGATCGCTTCGCCGATCGTTTGCGCCATTGTGTCGCTCCAAGCGACACGTCCGAACCGGGCGACAATGGCGGCGAAAAGATCGCGAAAGTCCTCGGTCAAAAGGCCGTAGATGCGCGCAAGCGCGGCGCAATGGCCGATCAAGAAATCGGCCGAGTCAAGCTCGTTCGCCAAAAGCGCATTCAAGCCGGACGGCGCTTTCTTAAGCGCAAGCAGAAATTTTTCAATGACCCATACGGGCAATGGATAGTGATAACCATCATTGCTCCTGAAATCCCTGAGACGCAGGACCTGTGCTTCCATGGTAATCCTCCTTCCAAAACATATATTCATACCACAAATAAGCCTTGACGTCAAGCCGTTTTTGTGCTATTATTTATGTATTCTTAACCATCATTTTATGCCCGCTTCGCCTGAATTCAATCAAAACCAAGAAGAGCTGGCAGATGAGCGATCGGCCGAACAAACGGCCGTTGCTCCGGAAAAAACCATCGTGCTTGAACTTGCCAAACAAAGAGGTATTGACATGGGCAAGGTTTACGAGCTCATGGCCACCATGTACGAAAAATCGCGCGAATTTGCCTTAAAGGAAAAGGCCGAGCTTGAAACCCGGCTTAAAGACATGGACGCCGCGCGCCGCTATGGCGACCTCAACAAAGAAATAGCTAGGTTGAATGCCTCGATCGCCGAAAACCGCGCCCGCGCCGACATGCTGGAAAATCCCGCCTGGGAACAGGCGGAGGCTGAAGCGCGCCGCGCGATCGCCGAAAATGCCGAATGGGAAGAAACGATGTGGACGCAGAATGAATGGGCCGAGAGGATCAACCAAGCCAAAGCCGCCGCGCTCGCGGAAGAGAACAAGGCTTGGGAAAACGCCGAATGGTCGGCCAAGATCGACATCGCTAAACTCGAAACCTCGCCGCAAGAAGTTCAAGAATATTTTCACGAACTGATGGCCGCGCTGCCGAAAGCCGAAGCGCGGCTTCAAGACACCGAAGCGCAAGCGCAGCGCATGGGCATTGATACGGACAACCTCGGCCGCGAACCGATCTGGCCGGGAAAGAAAAAAAGAGCTTACGGCGAATATGTTTCTGCGCTCGCCGAAGTGAACCGGTTGCAGGAAGAATTGATCGAAGAAAAACTTTTCATCCGCGACCCGCGCGCTTATGCCGAAATGCAGCGCGCCTCGGCGCTTCGCGCGATGACCATTACCGGAATTTAACAATGAACAAAAACATCCCGCATAGCGGGATGTTTTTGTTTAACCCGATAAACCACCAGCGTTAGCTGGTGAGTGCGTTCAAAAGCGCAGCTCTTGTCCCCGTTGGCCAAGAAACATCCATATCGAAAATAATAGAAAGATCGAAGCATCTCAAATTGTCATTCCCGCGGAGGCGGGAATCCAATCTCGCTTGGTCGGACGGCCGCCTAATATTGATTGGGCCCCCGACGTGCGCTCGGGGGTGACAAAATATATAATGCCGTTATCAAAAATTCGATCGGCACAATGTTAAAAAATTCTTCAAATTTAAAACTGCCGATAAGGATTAATCCGGCGTTAAGCCGGAAGGCCAGAAACCGCCAGCGTTAAAGCTGGCAGTTTTCATTTGCGTATTTGTTATGGCGATCTCTTCCTTGACCTTTATAAAACATTTTATGAATAAAAAAAGCCTCTTCGGCATTTCATTTCACTCCCATTAAGATCGCGTGAGAAATTATTATTTTTTGAGACGAGGACTGTCTGAGCGTTAAAATATCGCCCGCACGCCTCGCTAACGCTCCCGCGCGGGTCCGCCCAATCCAGCCAAAGCTGGAGGTGGGCGGAAGTTCCGCAGTCCAAAAAATAATAATTTCTCACGCGATCGCCGCCCCCTTACTTGATATTGATCGTAATATGGTTGGCCGGCGGCGCGTGCTTTACCCAAAAGGGCGAAAAGACGACCTGCGCGTCGGAAACAGAATCAAAGCTCTTGAAATAGGCCTTGATCGTACCGGCGTCCAACCCGACGATCCGCGATTTGTCCAGGACCTGGCTTGAAGGCGTAATGACCGCTTGTCCGGTCATTACGGCGTCGAGCGTGGCGGTACCCTTCGCGGCATCGGCGTTCTGCACCGTAACCTCGGCCGTATCAACATTGTTAGCGCCGAGCTCCATGTCCGCGGGCACGTTGGCGAGCAAGGCGGCCGAGCCCAAGTTCTGCAATTTTTCCTTGTTGTAATAAACGCCGGTAACGGTCAATTTAAGAAGCACGTTGAACGAACCGACGGTATCGCCGACTTTTGCCGAGACCGATCGCGCGTCCTCGTTAACAAAGATCGCCGAGCCCGTAAAACCGCGGCCGGCCGCTTGCGCCGTCAGATCCGCCGTCGCTTTGGAAACCAGCTGGTCCTTGAGGTCGGAGACGGCTTTGTCAATATCGGATTGCGCTACCGCGCTCGTGTTGCTTATGCCGCCGGTCATGGGCTTTTCCGAGAACGCATAAACAAGCTTCTGCAAATTCGCCGGCAATCCGGGAATGGTAAAGGTGGTCGGCCCTATTTCACCCGCAGCGCCGGAGACATCGGCAGACACCGCGACATCCTTAAGCTCGCCGTTTGCCGGAATGACCACGCTTTTCTTGAGGCGAAAAAGCACATTGTCCGGCGAAAGCAGGCGGGTGGTGGCGACCAGTGTTTGCGGCGCCGCGCGTTTGTTCACCAAAAGCACGGTGCCGGTCGCTTTGCCCTTGATCACGATGCCGGTGCCGGCCGCCGCGCTCGCCGAACTTTGGCCGCTTACGGCGGTTGCGATAACCATGCCGGGCACGGTTTCGGCGGTCGTCGTTGAGGCGGCGACCGCTACCTTAACCTCGGCGCGAACCGAGACCGGTTTAGCCGTTATAGTGACGATGGCGCGCGAAAAGGTGGCGGCGAGGACCACGCCCAAAAGCACCAAAGTTAGACCAATGAAAGTGAAAGCAATGCGCTTATAGAGGCGAACCGACGCGCTTGCGGCGCTGGGAGTTTGGTGGACGGCCATAGTTTGTCATTATAGCAACAAACGGCTAAAGAGAAAAATTGCAACTTGACACTGCTGTTGGGAGGTATAGACCTTAAGTAGATAGCTCTCTCACAATCTGCAAAAACGGAAACAGGAGGATCGATCATGTCGAAAAAAACGTATTTTCAGCAGAAATTCCGGCCGATCGTTGGCATCTGTGCCATGGCGCTCGCCTCATGCGGCGGAAGCATATCTGGATCAGCGCATGACGCCGCGCCCAATGGCGCCAAGTCGCCTGATGCGCAAACCATCGTCGTCTACGTGACGCCGGACGCCGCGCCGCCGACGGCACCGACCTGCGCCTGCGTTTGCGCGGATCCCTGCACCTGCAGCTGCGATTGCGGCACCGGCGAACCTATCGTCGTACAAACGCCCGGCTGTATTTCGCCCGTCATCGCTGACGCCGCGCCGCCCGCTCCCGATGCGCCGACCGTTCCGATCGTCATCGATGCGGCCGCGTCGGACACTTTGGTCGTTCCCAAAGACGCAAACGCACCACCAAACGATGTTGCCGTAATTGATGTTTCGATTGCGCAAGACACCGGCAAATCGGATGCGCCGAGCGTTCCCGACGTTCCCGCCTTTATTGTCGAACCGCAACGATTCGATGCCGCCGCGCCAGACACACCGGCTATCGCCGACAGCGCACCCGACAAGGGACCGGACATGCCGCCCCCGGACACCCGGCCGCCATGCACGACGCCAATATGTCAGTGCGCGGCAACCGATGCCAATGTCTCGGCTCAATCGCTCATGTCCATAAGCAACACGACCGATCCTAACCAACTCCCCGCAGCTGACTACATCGGCATCCAAGACGGTTTCGGGGTGTATTACCAAACCGGCAGCCACATGATCGAGACCATCCAGGCGTCATCACCCGTGGCAGGAGAGGTCGATGTTAGTTACAAACTTCAGATGACGAGCTTTGAATCGCTCAGTTGCGATTGTCCGGTCGAATACGCTGATTGGTTCACACTACGAAGCCAGTTCAACGCCGATACGAACCTCTGCGGCGCTACGGGAATATCCTTCGATTATAAAGGGAGCATGTCTTCGCCGCGGCCCGAAGCGACGTTGCGCGTCACCTTGGCGGATACTATCTGCCAAGGCGCCGGCGCCCACGACCGCTCGGACGCCGGCGTGCTTGACGACGAGCTTTGGTGGTATGACATTCCGCAATCGCAAGTGACAACCGATTGGCAAACGATACACGTCCCCTTCGGCTCTTTCAGGATCGATTACAATGATCGCTTGAACGATCACATCCTCGATCCGCACTGCATCATCGCCTTCGAGATCAACTACCAATATGACGTCACGCTGAACTGCGCCAACGGGTGCATTACGAATGACATCGTCAGCGGCAGCGGTAATTTCGCGGTCCGCAATCTGACGACCTACTAACGCGAACACACAAAACCGAAAGACCGACGGAACGCTCCGTCGGTCTTTTTCTTTTTATCTTGTCGTCCCCGCGAAGGCGGGGACCCAATCATTATTGGTTGATTTCGTCATACAAGTCCTTCCACTCCGGATTAGATTTGTTTATCAAATCCAATTTCCAAGCGCGATTCCATTTTTTCAACCGTTTTTCGCGGGTGATGGCGGTTTCGCCGCTGTCGGTTGTTTCGAAATATACAAGATCATGAACCTTATATTGTTTGGTAAACCCTTCAACAAAATCTTGCTTATGTTCATAAACGCGACGAACCAAATTTGAAGTAACGCCAACATATAGCGTCCCATTAAAACCGCTTGCGAGAATATAAACGAAATATTGTTTCATCAACGACCAATGATGATTGGATTCCCGCTTCCGCGGGAATGATAGAGATAATAGGGATAATGGCCGTCTACTTTACGCTCCCCTCTCCCAGCACGGACTCAATCTCTTGCCGCAGGACGTCGCTCATCGCCACCCTAAGCGAAGTGCGGACGCGGCGGGAACGGCCGCCTTCCATATAGACGAGTTCGACCGGCGAGGCGCCGGGGTGTTTTTCTAAAAGCGCTTTGAGCTGATTGACCATCGACGGCTCGAGTTTGGCGACAATGAGAGAAACCGGTTTTTCCTCCGGCGGCGGTGCCGTGCCGGGAGCCGTTCGCGGTCCAAAATCCTGTTTGATGCGCGCGACCGTCTGCACATTAACGACCTCGGCGCGGTCGGCGATGATCTTTGGCATGCCGTCCTTTGACGAGATCTTGCCCGAAACGACCATCAGACGATCCTCGGCCCACATGGCGCTCCCAAGCTTATAGATCGATGGGAAAACAATGATCTCGGTCGAGCCGGTCATGTCGGCCAATTTTACAAACGCCATCGTGTCGTTCTTTTTGGTCTGAATATTCTTGACCGTGACAATGACGCCGCCTATGGTAACCGGCGCGCCTTCGCTTTTTAAAAGCGCTTCGGAAAGCGAAGTCGTGACGCCCGCGAGGAGCGCGCCCCATTGCTGCCACGGATGTTCGGAAACATAAAGCCCGAGCAGTTCCTTTTCCCACGCCAAGCGGTCGGCTTTGGCCGTGGTCACGCCTTCCGCCAAGCGGATCGTGGCGCGCGCAAGGGTCGCAATGCCAAAGAGAGACGACTGATTTGAATTGGCCGCTTTCTGGTTCTCGCGCGCGTAGCCAAGCATCGCTTCGACCGCGTCGAGTTGCGCCTGCCGGTCGCCGTAAGCGTCCATGGCGCCGGACTTTATCAAGCTCTCCACCGACTTGCGATTAAGCGACTTCAAGTTCAAACGCAACAAAAGATCTTCAAGCGTCGTGAAAGGCCCCTTGCTCTTACGCTCGGCAATGATGTTTTCGACCGTGTCCGAACCGATGTTCTTGATCGCCAAAAGTCCGAAGCGGATATGTTGATCGTCGATGTAAGTAAAATCTTTAAAAGAAGAATTAACGTCCGGCGGCAATACGGCAATGCCCATCCTGGCGCACTCGGCAACCGCTTCGGCGACCTTTTCCAGGTCGTCGGACTCGGCCGTCATAATGGCGGTCATATACTCGGCCGGGAAATGCGCTTTCATGTAAGCGGTATGATAAGCGACGATCGCGTATGAGGCGGCATGCGCCTTGTTAAAGCCGTAAGCCGCGAACGGCTCGATCAAATGCCACAGTTCGCCGGCCAACTCCTCCTTGCCGCCGTTTGCCACGATCCCCTTCCAAAACTTCTCTTTCTGCTTGGCCATTTCCGCCGGGATCTTCTTGCCCATGGCTTTGCGGAATTTATCGGCTTCTTCCCAACTGTAGCCGGCGAGCTTGATCGCGGTAAGGAGCACGTCGTCCTGATAAGTGATGACGCCGTAGGATTGGTCGGTAATGTCTTTCATGCGCGGATCGGGAAACTTAACGCGTCCGGGATTGTGTTTGCGCGCGATATATTCCGGGATCATGTCGATGGGGCCCGGACGGTAAAGCGCCACCATCGCTTGAAGATCGAAAATGGTGGTCGGCCCGAGTTCTTTGAGGTACTTGGTCATGCCGTCGCCGGAAAGCTGGAACACACCAAAGGTCTCGCCGCGCGCCAGCATCTCAAAAGTTTTTTTGTCGTCTAATGGCAACTCGACCAATTTAATGTCGATGTTCTTGGTTATTTTAACGAGTCGAATGGCATTTCCCAAAATGGACAAGTTTCTTATCCCGAGGAAGTCCATTTTAAGCGTGCCCGACGCTTCGACGGCGTTCATGTCGTACTGAGTGATTATTTTGTCGCCGCCGCCGGATTCTTTTTGAAGCGGCGTAAAATCGGTAAGCGGGCTGGGCGCAATAACGACACCGGCCGCGTGCACCGAAGCGTGGCGCACGCATCCTTCGACTTTCTTGGCGAGGTCGATGACGCGCTTGGCGTCGGGGTCGCGATTCACCAATTCGGCAAATTCGGCGTTCTCAACCATGGCGCGGTCGATCGTCATGGCAAAACCCTGTGCTCCCGGCGGAATGAGTTTAGCGAGACGATCACCGAAAGCGTACGGCAAACCAAGAGCGCGGGTGACGTCGCGCACGGCGGCGCGCGCTTGCATCGTTCCAAAGGTGCAAATTTGCGCCACCTTGTCGGCGCCGTACTTGCCTTTCACATATTCCAAAACCTCTTCACGACGATTGTCGGCAAAGTCCATGTCGATGTCGGGCGGCGACGGACGCGAAGGGTTGAGGAAGCGCTCGAACGGCAGTTTGAAAAAAAGCGGATTGACCTCGGAAATGCCGATCACATGCGAAACCAACGAGCCGGCGGCGCTGCCGCGAGTGGTGGAAATGATCCCGTTATGCCGCGCCCAGTTGGTGTAGTCGGCGACCACTAAAAAGTACGGGTCATATCCTTTTTTCGAGATGATCCCCAGCTCGTATTCCAAACGCGCGACCGCTTCGTCCGGCGCTTTGCCGCCGTATTTGGCGTCAAGCATTTCGTGAGAAATTTTTGCCAAGTAATCCTTCGCGTTCATACCTCCCGGAGGAACGAAAGCCGGAAAAACCCATTTGCCAAGATCAAGTTCCAAATTCACCGAGTCGGCAATTTTTCCGGTCATTTCGCAAGCGCCCGGATAATCGCGGAACCGCTCTTCCATGAGCGCGCCGGCCGGGAAGCTGACGTCGAGTGAGCGCATATCGAGGCGCTTCGGGTCGTCAACCGTTTTTCCCGTTTGCACGCATACCAAAATGTCCTGAGCATCATTATCGCTAGGATCCAAGTAGTGGCTGTCTTGGGTGGCGACGAGAGGTATGCCGAATTCTTCGGATAATTTAAAAAGCCCGCGGTTAACAATATCCTGTTCTGGCACAGTCGGATGGCTTTGAATTTCCAAATAAAAATCCTTGCCAAAATAACTTTGATATTTCTTGATAAGCTCGCGCACGCGATGCGTTTCGTTCGCAAGGATCGCCTTGGGAATTTCACCATTCAAGCACCCTGAAAGCGCGATGATCCCCTCGCCGAGCTCGGCGAGCAGTTCATGATCGGTGCGCGGTTTGTAATAAAATCCTTCAAGCGACGCGCGGGTGGCAAGCTTCATCAAGTTCCGATAGCCGGTGATGTTCTTGGCAATGAGCGTGAGGTGCGAAGTATCATTCTCTCCGCCGCGGCCGGATTTCTCAAACCGCGACTTCGGCGCGACATACGCTTCCATGCCGATGAGCGGTTTAATATCTTTTTTCTTGCACGCCTGATAAAACTCGATCGCCCCGTACATTGCTCCGTGATCGGTGATCGCCACCGCGTCCATACCGTGGAACTTCACCTTATTTACCAACTGATCGATCTGGGTAAGCCCGTCGAGCAAGCTGTAATGAGTGTGAACATGGAGGTGGACGAAACGGGACATGGGTTTAGGGAGTAGGGAGTAGGGAGTAGGGAGTTCCTATCGAATTCGTATAGATTACTACCTTGATTGACGAATGTCTAATGTCGAATGTCGAATTGACGCCTATACCAAAACACCCCGCTTTCGCGGGGGTTTGTTATTCGACATTAGTCATTCGATATTCGACATTCGACCCTTATTTCCCTTTCTTCTTCGCTTTCGCCGCCGCCATTTTTTCCATGAAGATCTTCATGCCTTCGGCGCCGATCGAGGCGATGTTCATGAAAGAGCCGAACTTGGTTTTGACCTGTCCGGCCGCCGCCTCGACGGCATCAGCCGCCTTTTTGATCCCGTGCACCGTGTCGCGCGCGTCCTTTAAAATGCCAATAAGGTAATAAAGCGTCCAAGAAAGAAAAATAGCCAGCCACAGCACGGCAAAGGCCAGAACGATGAATAAGATGTCTTTTGTGCTTGCAAGGTACATACCGTTGTAAATGCGTCGATTATGTTAGTTATTTACTATAACACATTTTTCGCTTTTAATCAAATGCGATGACATTCTTACGAAATCACGAATCGGTTACGAATTTACGAATAGGACGCTACTGCGTCGCCCCCGAGCGCACGTCGGGGGTCCAATCAATATCGGGCGTCCGTCCGACCAAGTGATGATTGGATTCCCGCCTTCGCGGGAATGACGTTATTTTGTCATCCCCGAGCGACGTCGGGGATCCAATCCATATTGGGCGGACGTACGACCAAGCGAGATTGGATTCCCGCCTTAGCGGGAATGACGACCGGAGCTATTCTCTTATCGTCGCGTGGAATTTGTGCTCAAGCATCCGCGAAACCTTGGCATGGATGGCATCGACCTCGTCGGCGACAAGCGTGCGCGAGGGCGATTGGTAGGTGAGGTGATATGCCAAATTCTTTTTTCCTTCTTCAATCCCCTTGCCTTCGTAGTGGTCGAAAAGCTCGATGCCGACAATGAGCGGATCAACGGCTTTGACCGCGGCGACGATGAACTCATGTTCGGTCTTTCGGGGAACGACGAAAGCGATGTCGCGCAAGACGGGCGGATAGGCGGATGGTTCGCGATAATCGGCCGACGGCTTGGCGGCTTTGACGAGTTCCGCCACGTCGATCAAAGCAAGAGCGACCCGCGATTCAACGCCGGCGGCGGCGCGGGCGTCGGGCGTGAGTTCGCCCAGCGTGCCAATGACCGCATCGCCCAAATGGACAGAGACCGAACGGCCGGGGTGCCAAAAATCGTTCTTGGGAAAATCCTTGCCAAAGGTCAAATTGACATGCAATGCTTCGCTAAGCCGTTCAACCAGCCCTTTGGCTGAATAGAATATTTCGCCTTGATCGCGACCGACGCCGCCTGACATCGAGCGTCCCCAAACGACGACCCCCAAACTCAATTGCTCGACCGGCAGTTCGTCGGCATCGATGGAAGGCGTGAACACCTTGCCTATCTCAAAGCCGGAACCGGCGCTGAAATTCTTTTCGTTGATGCGCACCGCTTCCAAAAGCCGCGCGCGATGCGATGGGCGCAAGAATTCAAGGTCGTTGGTCAGCGGATTACTGATGCGTGCAACCGGCGCTTCCCCTTCCCCGGCTTGCTTCAGCAATTCGGCGCCAACGAGCGAGACGCTCATCATGTCGGCGCAACCGGCGCCGATCAGCGCTTCGCGAATGCGTGCCTCGACGTCAAAGACCGGATCCGGAGCCTCATTGGAAACGCCCGGCGGAATGACAGACGGCAATTTATGATAGCCATAGAGGCGGGCGATCTCCTCGACCAGGTCTTCGGCGATCGCAATATCGCCGACGCGCCAATACGGAACCTTGGCCGTGATTTTGCTCGCGCTCGCCGTCACGGCAAAACCCAAGGCGGTCAAATATTTCTTAGCAACCGCGGGCGCAATATTAATTCCGATCTTTTCGCAAAGCGAACGCGTTGCAATGGAAACGCGCGGCGCGGTCTCGCGGCGCACGATCTCGTCGGCTGCCCCCACCAGTTTTCCGCCGCAAATTTGCAAGACCAGTTGAACGGCGCGCGCGAGCGCCGGCGCGGTCAACCCTTGCGGCACGTTCTTCTCAAAACGCATGGCGGCGTCGGAGCGCAAATTAAGAGCCCGCCCGGTGTGGCGCACCGAAGCGCTGTTAAAACTTGCCGCTTCCAAAACAATGTTCTTCGTTGCTCCGGTGACGCCCGAGGCCTCGCCGCCCATGATCCCGGCCACCGCGATCGGTTCCGTCGCGTTCGCGATCACCATCATGCCCGGCTTAAGCGCATATTCTTTGCCATCAAGCGCGAGAAGTTTTTCGCCCTCAACTGCCTCGCGAACTTTGATGACCCGGCCGGGCACCATCGCCTCGTCAAAGGCGTGCATGGGCTCCCCCAATTCGAGCATCACATAGTTGGTAATGTCGACGACGGCATTGATCGGACGCAATCCGGCGGAAACCAAGCGCTCTTGCATCCAAGCGGGCGACGAGCCGACGGTGACGCCTTCGATCACGGCCGCTTGGTAGCGCGAACAGGTCTTTTTCGTTTGAATGCTAACTTTTAAATTCTTGGAAATTGGTTCTTGGTTCTTGGTTCTTGGCAATTTTGCTTCCTTCCACACAAAATTGCCCCCGGTAGCCGCGGCCGCTTCACGAGCCAAACCGACAATGCCGAATGCGTCCGGGCGATTGCTCGTCACTTCAATATCGTAAACGCAGTCGTTCAAGCCAAGCGCTTTGGCAAGCGGCGTGCCGGGTTTATAACCGAAAGATGTCAGATCGACGATCTCTTTTTCGTCCTTGGCCGGAAAACGGTCGGCCAAGCCGATCTCGGACGAGGCGCAGATCATGCCTTCCGAGGCAACGCCGCGGATGGTCGCCGGCTCGAGCGTAACAAGCTCGCCCTGTCCGTGCCAGCGGACGCGGGCGCCGACGAGCGCGACCGCCGTGAGCTGCCCCTCGCTCAAATTCGAACCGCCGCAGACGATCGATAAGGTCTTGCCGCCGACATCGACTTTCGCCAAACGCAATTTGTCGGCATTGGGGTGCTTTTCCAAGCCGACGATCTTTCCCACGACAACATTATCCAGCTCGGCGCCGCGATAGTTGATATGTTCGACCGACGGGCCGACAAGCGAAATTAAGGCCGCGAACTTATCGGGCGTTTGCTTCATTTTCACGTACTCGCGCAGCCATTTGTCCGAAACAAGGATGTTCATAGATCGGTTGATCATGAAGCATGAAGCATAAAACATTTCAGTTCCGTCCGGACGGAACAAGAATGTTTCATGTTGCGTGTTTCATGTTTCATAATTAAGAATCGTGTCCGACGTGCGTAAGGATGACCGCCACCACCGCCAGCGCCACGCCCGCATAATTTATGAGATTGAATTTTTCTTTGAAGAAGATAATGCCAAGAGCCACGGAAAAGACGATGGCGCAACAAGCGAGGATCGTGATGGTGCGCGAGAGGTCGTAATGCTTAAGGACGAACAGCTGGATGACGAAGGCGACGCCCGAAAGTACGAGGGTGAGCCACATGGGGAGCGACTTAAGGAGCGTCAGATCGAAATCCTGTCCGTGAAGAATGAACTTGCGAACCAGATCGCCGCCCGAATACAACGCTTGCGCCAAAATAATAAGTAAGAGGAATTGCATATCTAGAACTGGTTTAGGAAGTGCAGGTCGTTATTATAGATGAAGCGGATGTCGGGAATGCGCATGCCGGCAGCCATCATCATCGTGCGCTCAACGCCCCAGCCAAAAGCAAAGCCGCTGTATGTTTTTGGATCAATGCCGCCCGCCTTTAAAACGTTGGGGTGAACCATGCCGGCCCCGCCCAACTCCAGCCAGCCGGACTTGCAAACGCGACAGTTAACGCCGCCTATCTTGCCGGTTCCGTTGCAGAGGCCGCAAGAAATATCCACCTCAAAACTGGGTTCGGTGAATTTAAAGTGATGTGGGCGCAAACGCGTGACGCGCTCGGCGCCAAAATAACCCTTGGCAAAATGATCGAGCGTGCCGCGCAAGTGCGTCAAGTTGATGCCGCGGTCAATAACAAGCCCTTCGAACTGATGGAACATCGTCAAGTGCGTGACATCCGACTGGCGGCGATAGGTTTTCCCGAATGAGACCATGCGAATGGGCGGGCAACGGCGCTCCATTTCGTGCCCCTGGGCGTTCGAAGTGTGCGGCGTCATGACCTGCTTGCCCCACTTTTTATTTTCCGGCGCATCCAAAAAGAACGTCTCCCAGTCGTCGCGGGCCGGATGGTCTTTGGGCATGTTCAGGGATTCAAAAGCGTAATGATCGAATTCCGCCTCATTGTAGCGCGCGCGGCGGAATCCGATGCGCTCGAAAAGCGCGCTCATTTCTTCGATCGCGGCGTTCGTCGGATGCTTGTGGCCGGCGGCGGAGACTGTGCCCGGCTCGGTCGTGTCGATCCAATCGTTTTCAGCAAGTTCGGCGGAAAGTTCAACGCCAAGCGCCGCGCGGCGATGCGCGATCGCTTGTTCCAATTCCCGCTTGGCGGCATTAACGGCCGCCCCGAGTTCGGCGCGGCCGGCGGTATCAAGCCCGCCCATCGCGGAAAGCACGCGGTTCACTTCGCCCTTGCGCCCCAAAAGGCGCACCTCGATATTGCGAAGCCCCTCTTCGTCGGCTGTTGCCAATTCCAGCACCGAATCGGCGATGATCTTTTCCAATTGTTTTTTGGTGTCAGACATACGTATGAACTATGAACGATAAACTATGAACAAATCAATTCTCGCCCTCGGCGAAGCCGGAATTGTTCATCGTTCATTGTTCATTGTTCATTATATTATCCCCTTAAAGAACCCGAGGATCGCACCCCCGTATCTTACCAAATCCCGGTATGTTACCGCCACTACCAGGAGCATGAGGATGGCAAACCCTATTTGATGAACAACGCCCTCGACCTTTTGAGAAACCGGGCGCCGACGCACCGCCTCGATGATAAGAAAGAGAAAACGCCCGCCGTCCAGGGCCGGGAAAGGAATGGCGTTCACGACGGCGAGGTTCAACGAAAGCAAAGCGACAAATTCGACCAAATATGCGAAACCTATCTGCACCGCCTGTCCGGTCACCACCGCGATCCCGATGGGTCCGGAGACGTCCGGCGAAAGTCCTTGACCGGCAAAAAGCCCGGCCAGCAAGCCGTAGAAAGAGAGAATGATCGACCAAAGCAAGTAAGCGGTCGCCTCGGCGCCGCGAATGGGCGCCAAGTACCATGGAAAACGCACCGTGCCGACGTCGATAAGTTCGACCCCGAGCCCGCGACTGCCCGTTTCCTTTAATACCTCGGGGACGATCGTTAATTCAACCTCGGTCTTGCCCCGCTTGACCTGTATTTTTACATCGCCCGTACTGGCCTTTATCGCCGAACGCAAAGCATCGGCGTTCGTCACTTTTTGACCGTTAAAATCCTTGATCACGTCGTTCGTCCGAAGATCGCCGCGACTGGCGGGTGATCCGACAAGCACGTTTCCCACCTGAATGGTCGGGGCTGAAACGATCGCGCCCTGCGGCGGCACGTCGATCGCCTGCGGCACGCCCGCAATATAACCGCCGGTAAAAAGAACAAAGGCCAAAATAATGTTCATACTCACCCCGGCAAGGATCACCAAGATGCGCCGCGGCATTGATTTGGCGGCGAAGCTGTCGGTCTCCCAGGCCTCTTCGCCATTCTCGCCTTTGATCTTCACGAAGCCGCCCAAGGGAATCCAGTTAAGCGAGTAAAGCGTGCCGCCTCGCTTAACGCCGAAGATCCGCGGCGGGAAACCAAAGCCGAATTCATCCACGCGCATGCCGGCCCATTTGGCGGCAAGAAAATGCCCGAGTTCGTGGACAAAGATGATGATGCCGAGAACGATGACGAAGATGAGGATGGACATGAATGTCGAATGATGAATGATGAATGACTAATGTCGAATTCCGGATAAGCTTTCCAGATCAATGACCTTCAGCTTGACCTTGCTGCCGATTATTTTGCTCGCCAGTCGTTCGAAATGCGCCGTACGGTCGGTGACCATTATCTCAAGAGAGGGTTTTCCGCCGTTTTCGAGGCTCGGATCGAGTTTCACGAGCGCGACGGCGTCGTCCGCGACGGCGGAGGAATCAATGAGTCTGGGGCCCGGAAGTGCCGCTCTTATTTCGCGCCGCAAGAGCGGATAATGGGTGCATCCCAGGATCACCGTGCTTATTTTTTTTCCGCGCAGCGATCGCAGCGCATGGGCGACGATCGCTTTCCCCTCCTTGGTTCCGGCATATCCTTCTTCGGCAAGAGGAACGAATATGGGGCAGGTCAGAGCGGCGGAGCCCGGCGGTAATTCTTTTTGATACGCCCCGCTCCCGACGGTTCCGCGCGTTCCCAAGATGGCGATCTTTCCCTTTTTCGTGGCACGCCGCGCTGCGCGCACCGCGGGCGTTATGACGTCGAGGATCGGCACGGCGAAATCTTCGCGCAAAGAATCAGCGGCCAGTGCCGAGGCCGTGTTGCAGGCGATGACAATGAGCCTGCATCCGCGGCGGAGCAGGTAACGAACGATCTCGTGGCTGTATTCGTTGACCGTCGTCGCGCTTTTGTTGCCGTAGGGCATGCGCGCCACGTCGCCAACATACAAAATGCGCGCGCGAGGAAGTTTTTTCCTGAGCGCCCGCACCACGGTGAGTCCGCCAATTCCCGAATCAAAGACGCCGATCATTCGTTAGCTGTTAGGTTACAGGTTTCAGGTTACAGGTTACAGGTTTCAGGTTAGGCCCGACACCTGACACCTGAAACCTAAAACCTAAAACCTAAAACCTTCTAATTATTTCCGCCACTTCCTCAACCCTAGCATCCATTTCTTCTTTTGTCTGCGCTTCCAAATTAAGGCGGACCAATGGCTCGGTGTTCGAGGCGCGAACATTAAACCACCAGGAGGAAAATTCGAAGCGCAAGCCGTCGATCCGGATCGTCTCGGATGCCAGTGACCCGTATTTTTCCTCAAGACGTTTCATAAGCGCGTTTTTGTCATTCACCGAAAAATTTATCTCTTCAGAGTGAAAATATTTCTTGATTGGCGCAATCAGCTCGGAGAGCTTTTTCCCCATCCGTTTCATGGCCGCCAGCGCGTAAAGCATGGCCAGGTCCGACGATTCGGCCATGAAGAAATCGCGGAAATAATAATGCGTCGAAAGCTCGCCGGCAAACCATGCATCGGTCTCGTGCATTTGTTTTTTGATGAAAGCGTGACCCACCCGGCACATGACCGGCTTGCCGCCCGCGGAGGCGATCGCCTCGGGGACGGCGCGGCTCGAGCGGACGTCGTAGAGAATGGTTGCGCCCGGATGCTGCTGCAAGACCTCGCCGGCAAGAAGCGCCGTCATCAGGTCGCCACGCACCGGCGCGCCGGTCTCGTCAACAAACCCAACGCGGTCGGCGTCGCCGTCATAGGCCACGCCCAAGTCGGCGCCATCTTTACGAACCATGGCCACAAGCGCGGCGATGTTCTCCGGCTTCACCGGATTCGGCTCATGATTGGGAAACGTTCCGTCAAGCTCAAAGAACATTTTCCGGCATTTTTTCTCCAAGCCGTAGGCCTTGATGATCCCGGGCGCCACAAACCCCGCCATGCCGTTCCCCGCATCAAACACCGTGCGCGGTTGTCCGACGTCGCGGCGAGGCACGATCTCCAAATGTTTGGCGACATATTCTTCGCGCACATCAGTTTCCATGACATTACCCTCGGGGGCGTCGGAAAAATTTCCAGCGATCACAAGGTCGCGGATGTTTTCCATACCGCTTCCCTCGCCGATCGGCTCAAGGTCGCTTAAGACCATCTTGAAGCCGTTATATTCCTTGGGGTTGTGCGAAGCGGTGACCATTACGCCGGCGCCTTCTGAGGCGAAACCTCGGCTTGCGAAGCCGGGAGAGGTTTCGCCTCGATAATCAAATTGCTGCCCGACGGCATAATAGAACATCGGCGTCGAGGTGAGTCCGATGTCAACGACGTCCGAGCCGGAAGCGACGATGCCTTTAATTAAGGCGGCAGCGAGCTGGGGCGAAGTTTCGCGCATATCGCGGCCGACGACCACGACTTTCGCGCCGGTATGCGCGACAACCGCCCGGCCGACCAGCTCGGAGAGCTCGGGCGTTATCTCAGTGGCGGCTAGGCCGCGAATATCGTAAGCCTTGAATATTTTCGGATCGATCTTCATAGTATCCTTGTTGACGATGCGCGCGGGGTATGGGATTATTTAACCATCATACTTGATTATTTTAATCATAACCACCCTATGGGACTTTATATCGTACTCGGCGTCATTGTTGTGTTGTTTCTGTGGTTCATCGCCACTTATAATCGGCTCATTTCCGCCAAAAACGCCGCTGACAATTCTTGGGCCGACATCGACGTCCAGCTAAAGCGCCGCTATGACCTCATCCCAAACCTGGTGGAAACGGTGAAGGGCTACGCTGGGCATGAAAAAACCTTGTTCGAAAACGTGACCAAGGCGCGTACGGCGGCGATGGGCGCGCAGACCCCGGCCGATCATGCTGTTGCCGAAGACGCGCTTTCCGGCACGCTCAAAACCCTCTTCGCCGTCGCGGAAAACTACCCCGATCTCAAAGCCTCGCAAAACTTCATGGAACTCCAGAGCGAGCTCCGAGACACCGAGGACAAGATCCAAGCCGCGCGCCGCTTCTATAACGCCAATGTCCGCGACTGGAACACCCTTATTCAGCAATTTCCCACGAATTTGGTGGCCAACCCCATGAAATTCACCGCGCGGCAATTCTTCGAGGTGGCCGATACAACACAGCGCGACGCGCCAAAGGTGCAGTTTTAACCGGATGAACAATGGACAATGAACAATGAACGATTCATGTTCCGTCCGGACGGAACCAGAGTCGTTCATAGTTCATAATTGTCCACTAAAAACGGTCCGGTGCGTTCCGGACCGTTTTGCGTTATAATGGGTAACTATGTCCACCTTTAAAAAAGTCCTCCTAGGCATACTGTTCCTCGCTGCTGTCATCGGCATTGGATTCGCCATTTATTACGTTTTCTTCCGGCCGGCTACCTTGCCCGTAAAACCGCCCGTGAACGCCAATGTCAACAAGCCCGGCGGGGCGCTTAATCCGTCGGGCGGCGGCGCCAACCTGCCTTATGTTCCGCCTCTTACGGGCGGCGGCGCCCTTAACGCGGCCTCCCCGGTGGCTCGCGGCGGAGCCACTGTTTCGCCGACCTTGGTCGATTCGCCGACCCTGGGTCTGGTGCTCGCATCCGACGGGAAAACGATCCGCTACTACGACCGGACGACCGGAAAATTCATGACCGTCGATGCGAACGGCAGAATTGTCGAGCTTTCAGACCAAACGTTCCCCGACGTGCAAAAAGTGACCTGGTCGGCCGACGGTTCCAAGGTGGTCATGGAATTCCCCGACGGCTCCAAGATCACTTATGACTTTGCGGCAAAAAAACAAGCAACCCTGCCTTCGAGCTGGGAAAATTTTTCCTTCTCCCCCGGCTCAAATCAGATCGCCGCGCTCCAAGAAAGCGACTCGATGGACAGCCGCTATTTGGTCGTTTCCAATACCGACGGCAGCAACACCCAAGCAGTCGAACCTCTTGGCGAAAATGCGGATGATGTCAGCGTGGCATGGTCGCCGGGGAGCGATGTGGTCGCCCTCTCGCAAACGGGCGAGGCCGACGACACCGGCGGATTTGGCGTAAGGAACGTCCTCTTTATCGGAAAAAACGGGGAAAATTATCCCGCCACCGAAGTGGACGGCCTTGGTTTTACCCCCCTGTGGTCGCCGAACGGCAATTATCTGCTATATTCCGCGGCCGGAAGCGGCGATGATTTTATGCCGCGCCTTTATGTGGTAACGGGCGCGGGCGACAATATGGGCAGCGGCCGGCGGGCGATCAATCTCATGACCACGGCTGACAAATGCACGTTCGCCGACAACAAGACCGCTTATTGCGCCGTGCCCGACTCCATGCCCGAAGGTGCCGGCATGGAACCGGCGATACTCATCGGCGTTCCCGATTCCGTTTACAAGGTCAATGTCGTGAGCGGCGCGGTAACACTCATCGGCCGGCCTGACGTCGATTCAACTATTTCCGCCCTCTCCATTTCCGCCGACGGAAGCACGCTTTTCTTCACCGACGCGCAAACCGGCAACATCAAAAAAATGGCGCTTAAGTAATGAACGATGAACAATGGACAATGAACAACTAAAGCTCCGCATTTATTCCACCGGAATCGTTCATAGTTCATCGTTCATAGTTCATAAGTAAAAATGGCAAACCAGAATAAGCTACTCTTATCAATGGCAGTTATAGCAATGATCGTAATCGGCTGGTATGCCGCCCTTGTTCTGCCATCATACTTCCCGGGAAACGGCGACGCATCGCTTTCCGAAGCGCAAAACCCCTTGCGCGTCGACCCGACCGACCCTATCCGCGGTCTTGCCAACGCGTCTCATACGATCATCGAGTTCGGCGACCTGGAGTGCCCGACCTGCGGCAGTCTTGATCCGCAAATAGCCGATCTGGTGAAGCAAAATCCCGACGTCCGCTTGGTTTGGAAAGATTGTCCATCTTCGTCGCACCTCAACGCCGAAACGGCCGCCGAAGCGGCGCTGTGCGCCGGCGACCAAGGAAAATATTGGGAGTATCATGACCTTTTGATCCAAAACCAGGATCAGCTGGGGACCGACCTTTATCCCGCGCTGGCCGCCACCCTTCAAATGAACGCAGCGACTTTCGCCTCTTGCCTGGAAAACGGCGCCAAACGCGCGCAAGTGCTGGCCTCGATTGAAAAATGCGCTAATGCGGGCGTTACGGATCTGCCGGGATTCTTCGTTAACGGCAAAGCGTTTTCCGGCGCCAATGCCGACGTTGTACACGAAATTTCCATCGAACTTAGTCGAAATTAACGCCAATGAAAAAATTAATTTTCGCCACCTTGCTCGTCACCGCGCTTGTCTCCGGCGCCAGGACCGCGTCGGCCACCTTTGGCAAATGTTGCGCTACGATAAACGGGACCACCTCGACCGGTGGCAACATCGCCGCGTCTTGTTGCGCCGAACCTGACACGGCGAGCGGCAGCGTCTGCGCCGCCGGTCAGACCGAGATCGATTGCAGCACCTCGAGCGCTTGCCCAACGAGTTCGGCATCCGGCACGACGTGCGCCGCTTCCGACGTTTCCACCGCTTCCCCCGCCGGAGCGGCGGCAGCGCCAACCACGCCGCAAGTCCCGATCATCATTCCAAAACTTTCGATCAGCATTCCGACCATTTCAATGCCGGACTTTGCCAAAGTCACCCAAAGCGGCGATTATATTTATATCCCTTTCATTTCCCAATACCTCGTGGGCGCCTACAAAATGGGCGTCGGCATCGCCTCGATCCTTGCTATCATCATGATCATGGCCGGCGGCTTGGTTTGGATCGCCGCGGCGGGCGATTCGGGAAAGATCGGCAAGGCCAAAACAATGATCTCCGGCGCCGTCGTCGGACTCGTCTTGACCCTCGGCTCTTACGTCGCGCTCCAGACGGTCAACCCAAATCTGGTTAACTTTACGGCGCTGAAGATCAAAGTGGTGTCGACGCAAACGATCGATGTCATCGACGATTATAACCCCGAGGTCGACAGCGGCGCCGGCGGCGGCGGAAGCAGTTTGCCGCCTTCGCAATTGGATCCAATCTTTGCCAAATATGCGCCATGTGCCGGCGTAACGCCCGATACGCTCAAGGCCATCGCCCAAGCCGAATCCGGGCTTAACCCGAGCAAAGTTAACGGTAGCGGCTATACCGGCCTTTTCCAAACAAAAGCGGCCAATTGCCCATCTTCGGTCAAAAGCTATTGCACCGACCTGACGAATCCCGACAACAACACCGCCGCCGGCGCCGCCATGATCAAAAGCTCGGTCGCAACCATTTCCGCAAATTGTCCCAACGCAACCGCCCACGACCAAATGGTCATGATCTATGTCGGCCATAACATGGGCGGCGGCATGCTTAAATATGTCACGAAAAACGCCTGCGACCTGCCCAGCATGAAACAAGCGGCAATAACTTATTATGTTAACAATCCCGATACCGCCAAAAAATACGCAACCAAATATCAACCAGATTGCCTGAATAGCGACCCCAACGGAGCGACCTCCGACCAGGCAATGGCCGACTGCACCGCCGGCCCCAAATTCGATTACGCAGTGAAGACGGCCGACAAATCCGGCGTCAGCCAGGTTCTTTCGACTTCAGGCGGCTCCTGCCCATACTAACATGCCAAAACCCGATAAAATATTTGAATGCGAAAAATGCGGCGCCCAGCACCTTAAATGGTCCGGGCGCTGTTCGGAATGCGGCTCATGGTCGACGATCAAAGAGGCGACCATTTCGAAGAACCAAGAACCAAGAACCAAATCTCAAGACCTTAACACGCCGGCGGCCAAAACCGTTTCGTTCGCGACCGTCGCCAACACGGAAACTTCGCGGATATCGACCGGCATCGCCGAGGTCGATCGCGTCTTGGGCGGCGGCTTTATTCCCGGCGCCGTCATTCTGCTCGCGGGCGAACCGGGGAACGGCAAATCAACCTTGGCTGCACAGATATTGGACAAGATCGGTCGCCGAAATCAGCTCGATAGCGGTGCTACTAACACCCTCTACGTATCAGGTGAAGAAAGCGCCGAGCAGGTGAAACTGCGCCTCGACCGGCTGGGCGCCAAGCTCGACAACTTGCACTTTTTGGGCGAAACCGATGCGCGAACCGTGGCGGCGACGATCGCTCAATCAAAACCCGCCATCGCGGTCGTTGATTCCATTCAGACCATGACGGCCGACGGCAACGGCGCCGGCTCGTTGGGCGCGGTGCGCGCAAGCGCCGGCATCTTGACCGAGTGCGCCAAAACGAACAACGTGCCGCTCATCCTTATCGGCCAAGTGACCAAGGACGGCGCCACGGCCGGGCCAAAGTCGCTCGAGCACCTCGTTGATGTCGTGCTTTCGCTCGAAGGCGACCGCGAATCGCATTATCGAATTTTGCGCGCCGAAAAAAATCGCTTTGGTTCGACCGAGGAGATCGGCGTTTTCACCATGGCGGAAAGCGGACTAAAAGAAGTAAAAAATCCTTCCGAACTTTTCGTGCGCGAGCGCAATATTTTGCCCGGCTCGTGCATGACCTGCCTGGTCGAAGGTTCGCGCGCCATGCTCGTGGAAGTGCAAGCGCTGGTGCATCCTTCGGCCTATTCCGCGCCGGTGCGCCGCTCGTCGGGGCTCGACATGAACCGCTTGCAAATGATCGTCGCCGTTCTTACCTCGCGCGCCCGCTTGCCGCTTGGGAAAGCCGACGTTCATGTGAACGTTGTCGGCGGAATAAAATTGCGCGAGCCGGCCGCCGACCTTGCCGTGGCGCTCGCGATCTATTCGGCCGCGAAAAATACCGCCCTCCCCTCGGATCTTTGCGCTTTCGGCGAATTGGGCCTCGGCGGCGAGCTGCGGAGCGTTCGCGCTTCCGACCGCCGCATTACCGAAGCCTTGCGTTTCGGGCTTAAAAAAATAATCTCCCCTCCCGACGCCAAAACCATCTCCGATGCGATCGAACGGATATGATCTTTCCAAAAAACAACCTGAGTAATATATTTTTTTAGACGAGGACTGTTTGAGCGTAGGAACTCATTCCCCTTTGCCTAGCGAGTTCCGCAGTCAAAAAAATATATTACTCAGGTTGTTTTTTCTTAAAAAAAGGGTGCCGCTCGGGGCACCCGTTTATGTTGAAAATTCGCGATCAGACCGGTTGCGTATTCGCCCAAAGGATGGCTAAGCGGGTCTCGACATGCCTAGTACCTTCGACCCGATGGCGTCGGTTGCTTTCCATAAGGTCGCGTACCGGCTTGGTGAGCGTCAACTGAATACCCAAGCGCTTCAACGATTCCATGTGCAGCTTGCGCATGGCGTCGATGACCATCATTCTGCCGGCGTTCATATCAACGTCATCGGTCGCGGGCAAGAGCCGGGCAAACTTGGAGAGCGCCGCGTACAATGACCTGACCGCCGGAACCGCCGCGGCCATGGTGGGCCGTTCGCTGTCGATGAACATCGTTTTGAGCGAAGCCGTTATGGCATGAACCTTGTTCCACAATGCGCTGCGACCGGCGTCGTTCAGCCAGCAGCGCGCCGGAACCATCCCGACGGCCATATGCATGGTATAGACCGTTGGCAAAAAATCTTCCGGCACCTTGGCTTGTCTGGCGCAACGGCGATGCACGGCTGTTCCGTTCACAACCGTTTTCTCTTCCTTTGGCGCCAATACTACATGGCACACGCCGCATATGTCGCCGATCGCTTTCCGTGAAATACCCATTCTTTTTCCTCCGCTTGATTGTTTTTCCGGCATCCGGAAACGAAAATTCCGCTTTCTGCGGAACTTTCTCATCTAAAAATAGACTATGCTTAATTTGCTTTTAAGTCAATACCCTTACCCCAAATTCGCCGCTTGCTCGTGATGTATGATCTTTTCCTTGAATTGTGGAACGGAGTTAAGTTCCGCGTCCTCGGCGAGCAATGTTTGCGCCGCTTCCCGCGCTTCTTCGACCAAACGGATATCGGTAAAGGTGGCGAATTTCATCTCCTCGATCCCAGACTGACGCGTGCCGAAAAGTTCGCCCGGGCCGCGCAATTTGAGATCGCGCTCGGCCAAGTCAAAGCCGTCGGCACATTGGCTAAGGGCACGTAGCCTTTGGCTCGTAGCTCCATCGGAAGACAACGCAAAACAATATGATTGCATATCGCTTCGCCCGACGCGCCCGCGGAACTGGTGCAGTTGGGCCAAGCCGAAACGTTCGGCTCCCGTTATCACCATAACCGTCGCGTTCGGCACGTCGATACCGACCTCAATAACCGCCGTGGCGACGAGAATCTGAATTTTCCCCGAAGCAAAGTCGGCCATTGTTTTTTCTTTTTCCGCCGGCTTCATGCGACCGTGAAGCAAACCGACCGAAAGATCGCTGAATATCTTTTTCGAGAGCTCGTCGTAAAGTTCGGTCGCCGATTTGGCGCCGGTTACATCCGACGGATCAATGACCGGAGAAACGAAGAACGCCTGCCGACCCGACCCGATCTCGGAACGCACTTTGGCGTAAACATCTTTATAGTGGAGCGGCGCAACGACCGAGGTGATGATCGGCAAACGGTTCTTCGGTTTTTCGCGCAGGAGCGAAATATCCAGGTCGCCGTATAGCGCCAAGTGCAAGGTGCGCGGAATGGGGGTCGCCGTCATCGTGAGCAAATGCGGCAAGCGTCCGTCCTTGCGCTTTTTCATGAGCTCTTGCCGCTGCTCAACGCCGAAGCGATGCTGTTCGTCGATGACCGCAAGCGTCAAATTCTCCAAACCGACCTTGTCCTCGAGGAGCGCGTGCGTGCCGATCACAATTGCCGCGGTTTCATCGCCTTCTTTATAGACATTGGTGCGCAAAGCGATCTCATGGGCGGGTAGAATTTTTTTAAACGTTTCGTAATGCTGTTTGGCCAGCACTTCGGTGGGCGCCATGATCGCCGTTTGTCCGCCGGAAGAGGCGACGTTGACCGCCGCAACCGCCGCCACGACCGTCTTTCCGCTCCCGACGTCGCCATCCAAGAGCCGGTGCATTGGCTCGGCTTTTTCCATGTCCTTCAAAATGGCCCACGCGGCTTTTTTCTGATCGTCAGTAAGCTTAAATGGAAGCGAATCGACAAATTCTTTTGTCTTGTCTTGGGCAAAAGGAACAGCGATCCCTTTTGAGGCTTTGACCTCGTTCTTGATCCGCAAAGCGAGCAATTGATGCATCAGCAATTCATCGAACTGCAAACGGCGGCGGCTGCGTTCAAGTTTGGCGGTTCCTGTCGGATAGTGGATCTCTTTAAGCGCTTCGGCGAACGAAACCAGATCATACTTTTCGCGGATCATTTCCGGCAGAGGATCGACAAATTCGACGAGTGCGGGCAAAGCCATGGCGACCGCCGCGCGAATATGCTTTTGCGTCAGGTTCGCCGTGGTCGGATAAATGGGAATGATGCGCCCGGTATGCACCGAACGGTCGCCCGGCTCATAGATCGGGCTCATCATTTGCAAATGACCGCGCTCCAATGAAACTTTCCCGGCGAACGACGCCTTGGTTCCCGGCTTTAAAATATTGGTGATGTATGGCTGGCTAAACCACAGCGCATTGATCTTTCCGGTGCCATCATCAAGGATCGCTTCGGTGAGCACCATGCGCTTGGCGCTCGTGCGCCGATTGGCGATTAGTTCGACCGTCGCCTGGATCGTCACCGACTCCCCCGCCCTTAACGCCGCGATCGTTTTAATTTCCGAAAGATCCTCGTAACGCGCCGGCGGATGCGTCAAAAGATCGCCGATGGTCTTAATGCCCAGCTTCTTAAACCGGCTCGCAAGCGCCTTCCCATAGCGCCCAATGTCCCCGATGGGAGTGTCCGCATTCATATTGTTTTAGGGTAATGCAAAAATACTATAAAAACAAATTAAAAAAAATATTACATATTATCCCATATTGACATTTTTCTCATTATTAGCTAAGAAAGATATAGAAAGGAGGCACCCGTGACGTTCCGCATCTTGAATCGGGGGAATCCCGTTGTGATCAACCTGACGAAGGAATCGCAAGGGGTCATGTATTACCGGGGCCAATAGCCCCACAACCGGGCGGTGGAGGCGAACCTCCCCGCCCATTTTCTTTAAGCAGGAGCGAACATGACGACATTGGAGTTCGTTGAAAACCCGCAAATCTATAACCGTGGCGATAATTCCATCGTCCTCTTTCCCGCAAAACCATATTGGTTCTCAGCCACCAAAGAAATTTCATGCATTCTGGAAGCATTCAAGCTTGTTGCATCGGATCTAATCGTAGCCAATATTTCCTCATCGCTTGGAGTTGCGATCGGGAATGCACAAGAGATTTTCGATGACGTTTCCGGAATGCTGTTTTCTTCCGGAGTACTGGCGATTGATGGCCAACTCGCCGCTGCTAAAGAGTATTCGCCAGACTACCAAGTCAACGATGTCGAAAATGTCATGGTGATCGCAACGACCCAACAATGTAACTTGACTTGTCCGATGTGCTACGCCTCGGCAAAAAGAAAAATGCCCGGCGAAATGACGACCGATCAAATCAAGGGTATCATCGACCAGTTAGCCGACATGTCTTGGCAGAATAACGTCTCTCGGGTCGCACTGACTGGAGGCGAACTGTTCCTGAGGCCGGATGCCATCGAATTGATTGAGTACGTCCAGCAGCGAGGTTTCTTCGCGCAAGTTAACAGTAACGCAACCCTGCTGACATCAAGCCATGTTGACCGGTTGTCAAAAATCAAACGGCTTAAAATGTCTGTTTCGCTCGATGGCTGTAAGCGATCTAGCCACGAAGCGATACGCGGCGCGGGAACCTACGACGTTACAGTAAAGAATATCCGATCTCTCTGCAAACGAGGCGTGTCCGTAGCGATCAATATGTTCATTCATGCCGATAACATTGATGAGATTGGTGGCACCCTCGGACTCGCCGACTCGCTCGGAGCCCAAGGATTCAACTGCCTAAACATGATGAATGTTGGACGCGGGAACAGCCAGAAGACGAAACAGCTCCTCACCGAAGTGCCGTTGGCGATCTATTATCGTAAGATATTCGAAACAATCAGAAATAACCAAAGGTTCCAAGAATTGATGATGGGCTCAACCTTCGCCAACCAGATCATGGGAATTGCAGGCGGGGTCAAGAGCCACGGTTGCGGACTTGGCACAAATCGAGCCGTTTACATCAAGGCAGATGGAACGCTATACCCATGTGCCGATACCGCCCTACCAGCCTTCGTGCTCGGGAAACTTACCACCGACAGCCTGTCGGATATCTGGAAAAATTCTCCGGTGTTGAAAGAGCTACGCACACTGAATATCGATACAATGAACGAGAAGTGCTCGGCATGTGATGTGCGGTATTGGTGTGCTGGTAATTGTCGAGGGGAGAACTACCAGACCACTAAAAATATCAAGTCGCCGCATTTTAAATGCGAACAAATCCACGATTCCGTCCTGGAGCTTATGTGGATATTGACAGAGGATCCGGAACTCTTCAAGTGTAAGGTGGACAAGCTATACGAAACGGTCAGCACGCACGCTTCAACGGCGTGATCGCTGACACAAACGACGCTTGCTAGCATTGGCCAACGGCCTATGCTAGTTTTTTTACCACTAAAATTAATCGCGGGCTATGGATGTTATATTCCCCAAAATGATAATCTCCCAAAGTACGATCAATCTTCAAATCAGCGTCCCTTAACCACTGTTTCCACATCGGCACTACCGGATACACAGCTCTGACGCCGCTCTTTTTTTCTATTAGAAACAAACTATTGACATCGAAAACTAAATTTTTATCGGGTTTTTTTTGTAATCGGGACACGAGTCTGAAAATATTATCCGTATCCAACAAAATTCTCCCGCCACTTTTGATATTATCACTTATGGCCTTAAGAGCGCGCGAAATTTCTATATTGGCCAAATCAGAAAAAAACCAATAGGCGCAATCATACTTTGTCGCTAACTTCAACCGTTCAATGTTCATTAGGTAAAATTTTTGATTATTCGCGGCTCTTTTCTTGGCCATTTTTAACAGGTGCGAGGAAAAATCGACGCCATCGACCGTATAACCTTTTTGCGCCAAAGCATTAGCATGACGACCTTGTCCGCAAGCTATATCTAAAACATGATCTGTTTTTTTTATTTTTAGAGCTTTTATTATAAAATCAATATCATTATCGATATTTGCCGTAAGAAAAAAATCCTTATGCTCTCGTAAATAGCCACCCTCCTTGCCATAGTATTTTATCGTTTGTTTATTTTTTCTTACCATATTTCCTAAAAAACTATATCACCACCTTCGGATACATCCAAGCGCTAATGACGGAAATGACGAGCGTGGAAACGGCGAGGATCAGAATGTCCATGCCGACGCCGTTCCATGAGCCGGCAAGCATCAAGGAGCGTAAACCGTCGACCATGTAGCTTAGCGGGTTGACGCGCGCCACCACTTGGAGCCAGCCGGGCATGATCGCGATGGGATAAATGGCGTTCGAGGCGAAAAAGAGCGGCAAGGTGACCACTTGGCCTATTCCCATGAAGCGCTCGCGCGTTTTGACGATCGAGGCGATGATCATCGAGATGCCGGTGAAAACCGCGGCGCCCAAAAGGACAATGAGCACGACGCCCAAAAGCGTCAGGATCGACAAATGAAGCGGCACGCCGAGGATGAGAGCGAAAATAAAAACAATGACCGCCTGGCTCATGCCGCGGAGCCCCGCCGAGATCATCTTGCCCCAAACGAGCGCAAGCCGCGGGGTGGGCGTCACCAAAAGTTTCTGCAAAATTCCCGTGTCCCTGTCCATGATGATGTAAAGGCCGTAAAAGATCGCCACAAAGGTCGCCGACTGGGTGAGAATGCCCGGCGTGATGTATTGCAGGTAGGTGTATCCCTCTGTGGGAATGGCGCGCACTTTGGAAAGCGCTTCGCCGAAAATGCCGAGCCAAAGGATGGGCTGCACCGCGCGGGCGATGAGTTCGGTCGGGTCGTGCCAAAGCTTCCTGGCTTCCATTTCGGCCATGACGTACGACTTGGTCAGCGTTTGATACAGGTAATTGATCGCTTTTTTCATAATTTAACCGAGGCGTTTTTCCGTCTGCCGCGTTCGTTTGATGTCTCGAAAATTTTCCGATTCGCGAATGCTGTTGCCGGTGAAAAAAATAAAAGCGTCTTCCAGGGTGGCGTCCGCCTTCCCGGTCTTTGCCTTCAGCTCGGCCGACGTGCCGATCGCGGCGACCCTGCCGTTATTCATGATCGCGACCCGGTCGCTCACGCTATCGGCCTCGTCCATTTGGTGCGTAGAAAAAAAGATCGTCGTCCCCATGGTCTTGCGCAGCTCCAAAAGATGCTTCCAAACGTTTTGCCGCGCGACCGGATCCAGCCCGATCGTCGGTTCATCGAGGAAAAGTACTTTAGGGCGATGCAGCATCGCCTGGCCCGCCTCCATTTTGCGGATCATGCCGCCGGAAAAAGTTCTAACCAAAGCGTTGGCATGATCGCCCAAATCGAGAAAATCCAGCGTATCCTTAATCCGTTTCTGGCGTTCAGCCGGCGGCACGTCGTAAAGACGCGCGAAAAGCATCAGGTTCTCATAGGCCGTGAGCGTGCCGTCCACGGAAATTTGCTGCGGCACATAGCCGATCAGGTGACGCACGTCGGAGGCATGGCGCGCGACATCAAGGCCGTCAACTAGCGCCTTGCCGCTTGTGGCGGCCAGGAGCGTGATCAAGATCTTGATGAGCGTGCTCTTGCCGGCGCCATTCGGACCGAGGAGCGCGAAGACCTCGCCACGGCCGACATTAAAAGAAATGTCGTTGACCGCGACAAAATCCTTAAACTTTTTCGTGAGATTCGAGACTTCAATAATATTATCCGCCATAAGTTATTTCCAATTATAATGCTTCCACGACCACTGCGCCAGCGCATGGGCGTCGGCTTCGCTAACCGCGAGCATCGGCTCGCCCATGAGGACGACAGTGAGTTCGCGCGATGCGCCGTTCGCGCTTTTAAGTTCGACCGCCAAATTCCAGCCGCCGACCGGACCAAGATAGCCGGTTTTGCCGCCCGCGACCAGCACATCGTCGTACTGCGGTTTGGTGAGCAGGTGATCGCTGTTCTTGAGCACGATCTTTTTCCAGCTCGGGCGCTCGTAGATGGTGCGTTTGGCGACGCAATCATAACGGCGAAAAGCCACTTGGCCGAAAACGCTTTGCGCGAGCCGCGCGAATTCGCGGGCCGTGGAAACATTACCATCGTCAATGCCGGTCGGCTCGGTAAAAACGGTGTGTTTAAGGCCCAGCGCTTTTGCCGTCGCGTTCATGTCAGCCACAAATTTCTGGCGCGAGAGTTTGGTCGAATCGGCCAGCGCGTTAGCCGCATCATTGGCCGAAGGAAGAAGCGTCGCGTAAAAAAGATCATTTACCGTGAACTTGGTCCCGGCTTTGACGCCCAGCCTGGAGCCCCCGACCTGATCGGCGACCGTGATCGGCTGAAGTCGCGTTAGCGGAACCTTGCGCGATAGAACCAAATTAACGGTCATGAGCTTGGTGAGCGAGGCCAGGCGCAAAGTGGTATCGGCATTACTTTCAGCCAAGACTTTTCCCGAAACCTTATCAATAACAATATAACTCGCGGCGGAAACCGTTGGAGCCGTCTCATTGTTTACGGGGACAGGCGTTTTTACCGCCGGCTTGACCGTTTTTGCCCAAACCGCCGGCGCAAAGCACGCCGCCGTCACGCAACAAATTAGAATGATGGTCATGGGTCGGCGCATAGCAAAGAGAGTATACTATATAATGAAGCGCAACGGGATCGTACGACCCGGTTGCGTAAGGAATAGACGCTTTAGCCGTCTAATTATTGCAGAAAGACATTAATAATTAAGCTTTGTTAAATACGCACACGAACACTATGTTCAAAAAACTCTCATCCATCGGCGGCATGATCGCCGCCATCGTCATGTTGCTTACGCTGGCGCCGTCGCTCGTTTCCGCGCAAACGGCCACCGGACAATACACAGGACGCTCACGAGGGACATATGCCCCTCCCGCCGCCACCGGCACGGTTGCCGCAATAAGTAGCAACTCAATTACGCTCACCGGGGCGAACGGCACAACTTACACGGTTGATACGACAAATGCCACGATCAGCAAGCTCGCAAACAATGCGCGTACGACCATTAAAGTTGCCGATATCGCGGGCGGCGACACGCTGACCGTCTACGGTATAGCCTCCGGCACGAACATCGCTGCGACCAGGATAACTGACGGCGTTGTGCCGACAAAAACCGGAACCGGTACGCCAAAATCTTTCACTCCGCCCGTCGCCAGCGGCGCGGTCGCTTCAATAAACGGCAACTCGATCACGCTTACCGGCGAGAATGGAATAACTTACACCATTGACGCAACCAACGCCACGATAAGCAAAATTGTGAACAATGCGCGCACGACCATTCAAGTTGCTGATATCGCAACCAACGATTCGCTTGTTGTCTTCGGCACCGCGAGCGGCACCAATATCGCCGCCACTAGGATCATGGACGGCGCCATGCCGACATCCACCGGACGCGGCAACCGCATGAATCCCGCCGGCACCGCCGTCCAGCCGCAAAAAACCACCACCACCGGCACCGTTGCCTCGATTAGCGGCACCTCTATCAGCATAAATGGTGCGAACAGCACCGCCTACACGGTTGATGTCGGCAAAGCAAAGTTCCGCCGCAAAGCTAATGCCGCGATGCTTATTACCGACATCCAGACCGGCGACACGGTCAAAGTTACGGGAATGGTGAGCGGCGCCAATATCGTCGCTGCCATTGTTCAAGACACCTCGATGGGTACTTTGCGCGACCACACCACCGGCACGATCGCCGCCGTTAACGGAACCACCTTTACCGTCACCACCAAGGCGAATGCGACCCTCACGGTAAATACAACTTCAACCACGGTCATCGAAAAATTCATCGGAAATTCAAAACAAGCCGCCACGCTTTCTGATTTGGCCGTTGGCGAAAACATGCTGATTACCGGCGCCGTTGATACCGCCAACAACACGATCGCCGCTTCAATCGTTAGGATCGAAATGACCCGCGCGACGCTCAACGGTACGGTGCAATCAGTCTCCGGCAATACGATCAATTTCACCGACAAGAAAGGCCAGTCGTTCTCGTTCGACGCCGCCGGCGCCAAACTGATGCGCCGTTTTGGCGCGGCCATCGTTGATCCGAGCTCGCTGCAGAATGGCGATATGCTTTCGGTAATGGGGCTTATGAACGGCAACGCCGGCTTTACCGCTCAATCCGTTCGCGACAACTCGCTTCAAGCCAGAAACGGCACCTTCACAGGCAGCGTGACCGCCGTTAACGGCGCAAGCTTCACCTTGCAAAGCAAAAACCGCGGCGTCCAAACCATCAACACCACCTCGACGACGGTATTCAAACAGGGCAAGACTACCGTCACCCTTGCTACTGTCGCGGTCGGACAAACCGTCATAGTGGTCGGCATTTGGGACAGAACCAGCAGCAACGTGACCGCCGCCAGGGTAACGATCAAACAATAAATTAACAGCCATTAACAAACAACCCCCGCCCCACGGTGAGGTTGTTTGTTTTTCAGCGCTCTATTATGTTATAATGGTTTTATGATGATCAAACTAAGATGGAACAAGGTCACGTGGTACTCAAAAACCATTGCGCTGGCTATTTTTATCGTCTGGCCTTTCATTTTTTTCTTTTTTGGCGCGCTCTACGGCGCGGCCCTGCAATCCAACATCGACGATCATCACCCGCAAGGCGTTCCCATTCAAGAATCAACCCCATAACAAAAGACCCCGCCATCGGCGAGGGTCTTTTCACATCAATCCGCTTTTCCTTAAAGCGTACCCGAAAGAAATGAGCAGGGCCGAATACATGAAATCGAACCAAAAGAACCGCAGCTTGTTCGCGAGCCAAATAAGCCAATAAAAAGGATAGGCAAGATAGTTGGCCAATGAGCCGCCGGCGCGGAGTATTTCCCGGCATCGATCAAGCACATTGCCCGCATCCTGGTCGCTGGGGAAAGACCGTGCGCCGATCGTGAAAGCGACCCACAACAGCGCGAACTTAAGCGCGCTCCCGAACGGCGCTTGCGCGGCAAAATAGGCAACAACGATGCAAATGATCGAATTTACGATTATCGGCCCGACCGAGATCCAGAATATTTGACCGCCGCTGGTTGCGCCGTCATGAATGACATAGCCCGCCAAATTCTTCGGCTGAAAGTAAACGACCTTGCGCACGCGCACGCCGGTCCAATCGCAAAACTTCTTATGCGCCCACTCATGGACGATCACGCCGGGAAAAGTAAAAATGGCGGCGAGCCAGTCGGGAATGAATAACATAGCAGGCAACCATTATACAACAAAACGACCCCGAAGGGTCGTTTTGCGCGTTGGTTATTTTTTTTCTTCTTCCCTGCACTCTTTGCACATTATCTTGATCTTCTTCAGCTTAAAACCGAGAAGGCCGATGACAAGCAACATGATGATCCAAACCATGATCATGGTAATGGCCATGGCGACCATGCGAAGGACCGTTAAAATACCGCTGCCGCGCGAAGAGCGCGATGCCGCGTAGTTGACGCCCATCATTCTCCGGCCGGAAACATTGTTAAAGCGCCCGGTCATGGCGCCGCCAAAGCCCGCGCGCGCCGCGTTATTGCCCTGCCCCGGCATCGTGCCGACGCTCTGCGCGCCCGCGGCCGGAGCGACTACGGTCGGCGCGCTGGCGTTCGTATTGCCCGGAACGTTGGTTTGCGCAAAAGCCGCGGCACCCGTCAGAAGGGCTAAACCGACGATCGCGCCCGCTATAAGATATTTATTCTTCATAATTTATTGATAATAATGAGTAAAAATGCTCAATTAATTCATTTAAATAACTTAAAAAACTGTTACCTCTGCAGACGCGCATATTAAATACGATCCTGACGCCGATCTTGGTTCAATTTATTTTATCGCGGAGAGCACCTCGGCGGTCGAGCGAACGCGTCCCATGCGCGGAAAAATAGCGCCGACTGAAGCGGCATGCTCTTCGGCCGAGCGCGATGACATGGCGTCCTCGACGAACACTTGATTATAGCCAAGCTCATAGGCGGCGCGCGCCGTGCTTTCGACGCCGATCGCCGTGGCAATGCCGCAAAGGACGATCGTGCGAATGCCACGACGGCGCAATTGCAGATCCAGTTCGGTGCCATAGAACGCGCCCCATTGACGCTTGGTAATGACAAAATCATTCGGCTCCGGCCCCAGCTCGGGAACAATGTCGGCCCACTCGGCCGGCATGTTGCCGCGTGGCATCGGCGCCGAATCCGTTTCCGGCGTCAGCGCGTCTTTTTTGTCGGAAGACGGCGTGACGCGCACCAAAAACACCGAACTGCCCTTGGCGCGGAACGCGCGCGCAAGAGAAGCGGCGTTCGCCACCACCGATGCAGTCGCATGCGGCGCGGCCGGAAACGAAATAATGCCTTTTTGCAGATCAATGACGACGAGCGCGGTTGTCGATGGATCGATTTCAATAGGTTGCATAAAAGTTTTTATTTAATTGAATTATTCTAAAAAATGTTAACTCAATAATGCGCTTGGATCGCGATTCAATCATAACAGATATCCCCGCTATTACGAATGTTTAACGCTTGATAAATATGCTACCATAAAAATATGACGATCGAATGGAACAAAGTGACCCGGTTTTCGGCGACCATGGCGCTTATCCTGTTTTTAGCGCTGCCGTTTTACGGTTTTTGGCTTGGCAACGCCTATGGCGGCGCAAAGCAATATGAACGCGACGTACTTGCCGAATCGCAAAAAGCCTTAGCCGCACCGAGCCTGACCGCCACTAAGATCATCGATTACGTGCCGTCCGCGCCGGCCGGAAACGCGAATCTTGTGGACGGTTCCTGCTGGACCAATTCGATCGCCGCTCCCTATCGCGGCGATGCCTGGCGCTGCACGGTCGGCAACAATATCCATGACCCGTGTTTCCAAATACCCGACAACGCCAATTTGCTTTGCGATCCAAATCCCGGAAACTTTTCTGACACGTCGCCGGTCATTCTTTCGCTCACCAAACCCCTGCCAAAGCCGGGAAAAATTCCCGCACCAGGATCACCCGCCGACGGCGTCTGGCTCATCAAACTGAAGAACGGCGCTTTGTGTTCGCCTTTTACCGGTACTTTGCCATTCTCCGACAAAGGCGACGTCGCAACTTACGGATGTTCGGACAAACGCCTGATCTTCAGCATTAATGCGGACAAGGAAGTTTGGACAGCTAGAGTTGGCATGCTTTCATCCGATCCAAAAATTTTCCCGCCTGCGCTGACTTCGTCTTCCACCGTTCCTATCGCCGTTGTTTGGAAATAATATTGGAGATAAATAATGACCATTGAGAAAATCAGGCGCTCGCTCGCCTTTGGCACGACCCTGGTCTGCGTCTCGCTCTTTGCCCAACAAAATGCAACCGCCGACAGTCGCAAATCGACCGTTACCGTCTCGGTCACCGTCTCGCCCAGTTGTAAGATTGGAGACAATGGTGTCATCCGAATGAAGTGCAGCGCCGCCGCGAAACCAACGATGACCATGGCCGCTGTCCCGGCTTCCGCCGGCGCGACGACCGCACCGAACGCCGTTCGCACCATCAACTTCTAGACACCGCCGTTTAGCGCGCTCCCCGGGAGCGCGTTTTTCTTTTAACCCGATAAACCGCAGCGTCAGCTTACGAGTGCGTTTAAAAGCGCAGCTCTTATCCATATCGACTAAGTCGCACGCATCATCGAAAGCGATAGCAAGGCCGTATCATCTTAATATCCGTCATCACAGACCGTGATCCGGGATCCAAGAATCGTTTGGGTGGTGTTGCTTCGACCGGACCTAAAAACAAAAATCCCGCATGCCTGCCGCCGGCTGTCGCGTGCGGGATCACCAACACGAGGAGGTACGACGAGTTTGCGTGCTAGGGAGGGTGATCAAAAGAGGGAGG
>Ga0265329_10000013_pt1 | contig 70645 bp, 72 predicted proteins | sample 41627metaG_FD_202091 | JGI IMG/M metagenome (GOLD analysis project Ga0265329, IMG submission 202091) | Rhizosphere microbial communities from Carex aquatilis grown in University of Washington, Seatle, WA, United States - 4-16-27 metaG | ecosystem: Host-associated > Plants > Roots > Rhizosphere...
GAAAGCCTCCGAGCCGCGACCGAAAGCCTCCGAGCCGCGACCGAAAGCCTCCGAGCCGCGACCGAAAGCCTCCGAGCCGCGACCGAAAGCCTCCGAGCCGCGACCGAAAGCGTCTGAATCGCGATCGAGAGCGACTCGACCTCGTTCGAGAGCGACCCAATCACGATTCATCGCGACTCGACCTCGATCCGGAGCGACCGAACCGCCATCGAAAGGTACTCGGACGCGTCCGTCACCCTCTCGACGCGGCCATCAGCTCCCCTTCGTCGAGCTCGATGACTCGTCCACCCGGCCGAAAGTCGCTGTAGCGCAGCCACGTGGGCCTCACGCGCACGTAGGCGATGTCTTTCCACGCCTGGCGGTCGACCCCATCGGGGAACACTTCGAAGTACACCGCCTTCAGGCGAGCCAGATCGGCACCGCCGGGCTCGTCGGCGATCCCCTCGATTTGCACCGTTTGCTCGTCGTCCCATCCGACGACGATCGTGACCCTCGGTTCGCGCCGCAGGTTCGTGGCTTTGCGCGACGTGCCGAGCGTGTCGAACACGATCTCCAGCTCGTCGGTCACCGCAAAGCCCACGACGGCCGCCTGCGGGCCGCCCGCAGCCGATACCGAGGCTTGTACGCACAGGCGATGGCGCCGCAAGAAGGCAAGAAGCTCGGCTTTGGCGCCTGCCGCGCCGCGCAGCAGCGGTAGGCGTTGGGCGGGGGATTCGGTCGCCGGCCGGGCCGCCTGCCCCCGCTCCTTCCCGGCGTCACGATCCTTCGAACGCGCCTCGCCGATGACCATCCCGGCGCCGACGGTGGTGTTGCTGATCGGGTCGATGACGATGAACGATCCGGCTTCCCGGTTGGCGTCGTACGCGTCGACGAAGAGCGTTCGGTGCGCCGTCAGCGTCACCTGCCCGATGTCGTTGAGAGCCAGGGTCGACGCCGAGACCTCCTCGAGCGTGTCCATGTCTTTTCGCCAGTGCACGCGATCGACGTCGACCCGGACGATCTGGGTCGTGTGCTTCAGCAAATAGGTCTTTTTCGTATCGAGAGGCGCCTCGTGCATCCAGACCATCCGCGCGTCGAACGTTCGGGTCGCGCGGGGAACGTCGTCCGGATGAACGAGCATGTCGCCACGGCTGACGTCGATCTCGTCCTCGAGGCGCAACGTCACCGACTGCGGCGCAAAGGCTTCGGCGAGCTCGCCGTCGAACGTGTCGATCGCTTTGACGCGGCTCGTCTTCCCGGAGGAAAGGGACAAAATCGGATCGCCCTTCCTCACGACGCCCGACGCAATGCGCCCGGCGAATCCGCGATAGTCGAGGTTGGGCCGGAGCACGTATTGCACGGGGTAGCGGAAATGCGCCAAATCGCGCGCCTCATGCACGGGGACCGACTCGAGGAACTCGAGCACCGTGGGGCCGTCGTACCAGGGGATCTGCGCGCTCCGGTGCACGCAGTTGTCTCCCCGGAGCGCGCTCGTCGGAAAGAAGCTCACGTCCGAAAACGAGAGCGCTTCGGTGAACTTCGAGAACTCCTGCCGTATCCGCGTGAAGACGGCGCGGTCGTACGCCACGAGATCCATCTTGTTCACGCAGACCGCCAGGTGCGGGATCCCGAGAAGCGACGCGATGTACGCGTGGCGGCGGCTTTGCTGCAGAACGCCGAGGCGCGCGTCGATCAAGATGAGGGCGACGTTCGCGGTGGACGCGCCGGTCACCATGTTGCGCGTGTACTGAACGTGACCGGGCGTGTCGGCGATGATGAACTTGCGCTTCTCGGTGTTGAAGTACCGATACGCGACGTCGATCGTGATGCCCTGCTCGCGTTCGGCCGCCAGGCCGTCGGTGAGGAGCGAGAGATCGACCTCCGTTCCGGCCATCTGCGTGGCTTTGCGGACGGCGGCGAGCTGGTCGGCGTAGACCGACCCGGTGTCGTAGAGCAGCCGGCCGATGAGCGTCGATTTGCCGTCGTCCACCGAGCCGACCGCGACGAAGCGGAGCAGCTCTTTGTCTTGGTGACGGCGCAAGTACGCCTCGATGTCGGACGAAACGAGCTCCCTTTCCGTACCCATCAAAAGTATCCCTCGCGCTTCTTCTTCTCCATCGATGCGTCTTCGTCGTGGTCGATGAGCCGCCCTTGCCGCTCGGAGACCGCCGTCAGGAGCATCTCCTGGATGACCTCGGGCACCGTTCGCGCGTTCGACTCGATCGCCCCCGAGAGCGGATAGCACCCGAGGGTGCGGAAGCGAACGACGCGCGGCTCCGCCTTCTCGCCGGGCTCGAGCGGCATGCGGTCGTCGTCGACCATGATGAGCGCTCCCTCGCGCTCGACGACGGGCCGCGCCTTCGCGAAATACAGCGGGACGACCGGGATGTTCTCGATCCAGAGGTAGAGCCACACGTCGAGCTCCGTCCAATTCGACAGAGGAAAAACGCGCACGCTCTCCCGGAGGTTGATCCGACCGTTGTAGAGAGACCAGAGCTCGGGGCGCTGGTTTTTCGGGTCCCACTGGTGGAACCGATCGCGGAACGAATACACGCGCTCTTTGGCGCGCGAGCGCTCTTCGTCGCGGCGCGCCCCTCCGAATGCGCAGTCGAACCGGTACTTCGTGAGGGCCTGCTTGAGGGCCTCGGTCTTCATCACGGTCGTGTACTTGTTGCTGCCGTGGTCGAACGGATTGATGTTCTGCGCCAGCCCCTCACGGTTCGTGTAGACGATGAGCTCCGCCCCGACCTCTTTCGTGACCCGATCGCGGTGGGCGATCATTTCGCGAAACTTCCACGTCGTGTCGATGTGCAGAAGGGGAAACGGCAACGGCGCGGGCGAGAACGCCTTCTGGGCGAGGCGCAGCATCACCGAGCTGTCTTTGCCGATCGAATAGAGCATGACCGGGTTCTCGAATTCGGCCACGGCTTCTCGCAGAATGTGGATGCTCTCGGCCTCGAGCGCCCGAAGGTGAGTGAGCTTTCGCGTTTCGATGTCCACGAGGGTCCTTCCCTGATGCGTTCTAGCCGAAAAGCGTTCGGCACGAAGCGGGCGGTGCAAGCCCGAGGGCCCTGGCATCCTCCGCGATCGTATCGAGCGCCGCGACCAGTGGGTCGACCGTGCAGCCGGTGGGCCGCCAGGCCCGGTCGAGGAGCGCGCATGCCCCGGCGACCCGATCGCGCCGTTCCAGCCCGCCCATCACGCCACGGGCGGGCCGCCCGCTCGCTCGAGGAGCGTCGCGAGCGGAGCGTCGGCGGAGCTCGTCAATCGCACCGAGAAGAGCTCCTTCGGGCCCCCGATCCGCGCGAGGTCGAACGGGCCGGCGAAGAGTCCGCGCGCCATCGCCTCCAGCTCGGGCCGCACGGCGGCGAAGGTCGCGTCGGTGTTGGGAGCCGCCAGGCGGTCGTTGATCCGAAAGAGGAGCTCGTTCGGCGCGAAACGGAGCCTTCCCGACATCGTTGGATCGCGTTCGAGGAGCAACGCCGCGTGGAACGTGCGCCGCACGACGTCACCCAACCGGGCGGCGGCCGGCGGACTGCCGCGCTTGCGGCTGTGCAGGAGGCCCAGGCGCCCCTCGCCCTGGTCCATGAAGTAGTCCGAATCGTGCCCGATGAGCACGACGCCCGGTCCTTCGGGCACGTGCGCGTAGTTGGCGACGTCGATGACGAGCTCCGGCAAGAAGCGTTCTTTGATCCAGCGGTGAAACACCGGGATGAACGCCGCGAGGTCGACGGCTCGGGCCGACTCGGCAGAGGTGAACAATTTGAGCTGTAGCTTGTGCGCGTCCATGCGGTTCCTGCGATGACTCGTGGATCAGACGGCGACGGCGGAGCTCTTCAGCGCGGGACCGAGGCGCGTGTAGCACTGGTGGACCGCATCGACGAAGAGCGTGGCTTCTTCGATCAGCTGGTGCGCGGCCTCCGGCGTCGCCGGCTTGCCGCGCTCGTCGTGCGCCCGAAAGAGGTAGTGAGCGAACTTGGGCCCGGCGAAGGGGTCGAAGAAGAGGCGGGTGTCGTAGAAGTGCGTCCGGAATTCGGCGACGATCTCGTCCGGGTCGGTGCCGATGTTCGCGTTGCGCTCGCGGCTGATCACCCGGGCCCCCCGGAGCATGGCGCTGAACGCTCGCGACGCCGCGCCATCGGGGCTTCCTTCGTCGAGCAGCACCTGCGACTCGAAAATCTCGCGCTCGGCGGCGGCGAGCTCGACTTCGACGTACGGCACCACTTCGCCGGCGCACTCGCCCTCGGCCATGTCGGAGATCGTGTACTCGCGCGGATCGCCCCAATCGCTGTAGTTGCTCGGGTCCTGCTCGTACGACGGCAGCTTCTGCATCTCTTCGACGAGGGCGCGGATGGTCTTTTTGCCGATGCGGTTCGCAAAGTCGGCGAACGATTCGCCGTCGACCCGCTCCTTGGAAAACCGCTCGGTCAGGCGTTTGACCACCTCGGGCACGCGCTTCGACGGCACCGCCCCGATCGCGAGGCCGTAGGAGCCGGCGTTGTGGGTCCATTGCCCGCCGACAACGAGCTGGAAGTGCGGGACGCGTCGCCCCCCCACGTTGCGGCTGACGCCGAGAAAGCCGAGATCCGCGACGTGGTGCTGGCCGCACGAGTTGAAGCAGCCACTGGTCTTGATGTGAAGGTGCTTGGCGTTGGGGTCGCGGTCCGTTCCGGCGGCCCGAAGCTCTTTGGTCAGCTCGGCGGCCAGCGCACGCGAAGACGAGATCCCCAGCTTGCACGTGTCGGTTCCGGGGCAGGCGGTGATGTCGCTGATCGTCCCGGCCCCGGGCTGCGCCAGGTGAACGCGCTTGAGCGCGGAGTAAACCTCGGGCAGATCGGCCTCGCTGACCCAGCGCAGGAGCATGTTCTGATCGGCGGTCGTGCGCATCGTGTCCCCGGTGAAACGCCGCGCGATATCGGCCAGGGCTCGGCCCTGCTCCGACGTCAGGTCGCCGAGGGGGAGCGTGATGACGGCCATCACGTAGCCCGGCTGGGCCTGCGCCACGACGTTCGTCTGCCGCCACTGCGCAAACTCTTCGGGCAGGCCCGCGGGCAACCGTCCTGGCGGCCGCAGAGGCTTCTCGTCGGTGGCGTGCAGATCCGCGAGAAACGCTGTCCACCGCGGATCGGGCCGCAGCTTGGCGCGCTCTTCGATGACGAGGCGCTTGGTCTCTTCGATACCCAGCTTCTTGACGACGAACTTGAAGCGCGCGCGCGCTCGATTCTGCCGCTCCCCGAGGCGGGCGAAGACGCGGCTCATGGCCTGGGCGATGGGAAGCAGCTCCTCCTCGGGGAGAAACTCGGCGAAGACTTGCGCGGACTGCGGCACCGCGCCGAGACCCCCGCCGATCACGACCTCGAAGCCTCGCTTGGTCTCTCCGCCGACCTGGCGCATGCGCGCGATCGCGCCCAAGTCGTGAAAATTCGTCAACCCGCACGCGTTCTCTTTGCACCCCGAGAACGCCACCTTGAACTTGCGCCCGAAGTCCTGCGTGTCGTCGTGCCCCAGAAGAAAAAACGTCAGGGCATGCGCGTACGGAGTCACGTCGAACGACTCGTCCTTGCACACTCCGGCGTAGGGGCAGGCCGTGACGTTGCGAACGGTGTTGCCGCACGCTTCGCGCGTCGTGATGCCCACGGCGGCGAGGCGCCGGTGCATGTCGGGGGTGTCTTCGATGTGGACGAAATGGAGCTGGATGTCCTGTCGGGTCGTCACGTGGAGAATTTGGTCCGAATACTCCTCCGCGACCTCCGAAAGGACGTCGAGCTGGTCGGCGGTGACGCGACCGTACGGGATTTTGATCCGCTGCATTCCGGGGGCGTCCCACAGCGTGCTCGGGCCTTTGGTCACCTCTCCCGAGGGGAACGCAATCACCTGCGTCTTTTCGCCGTCGTGACGCTGTCCGTTGTCGTAGCGCTGCCCGTAGGCCCCGCGCCGCAGCCGCGTCTCGGCGAAGAGCTTCTCTTCGATCTTGCCCCTCTTCCGCAGCTCGATCTGGGTCTCGAAGACGTCGATCTCTCGGCCCCAGGCCTCCGGCAAACGCTCGCCGAGGACTTCCTTCCACGTTCTGCTTGTGCTCATCGGATTTCCTAACGTGGCCGCCACGGAGTGCCGAGCGCAGGGCCGCCCGATAGTCTTCCCTGGGGTCTTTCTTGTCTCGTGTACTGGAAATCGGTCCTTGCGCCAGCTCTACGCGTTTCTGCCCGGAGCGGCAATCCAGCTGCCGACGGCGGTTTTCCTTGTAGGAATGTGGACTTTCGCTCTATCCGCCATACATTCGCCAAGATGGAGGATGGGGTGGCCACGCGCAAGTCGAAACGGCCCAGCGGCAGCACCGGTGACGACGTCGGCGCTGCGCAGCTCGGGCGGCGCGTCGCAGAGAATCTCCGGCAGCGGCGCAAGGCTCGCGGGCTGTCGCTCGACGATCTGGCGCAAGCGTCCGGCGTGAGCCGCGCGGCGCTGTCGCAAATCGAGACGTGCAAGAGCAACCCGACGGTGGGGGTGCTCTGGAAGATCGCGGTCGGATTGGGTGTACCGATCTCCGAGCTGATCGGCGCTCCGCGCTCCGGGGCGGTCGTCCTCCGGCGGCACGACTCGCAGCTTCTGCGATCGGCGGACGGGAAGTTCGAAAGCCGCCCGCTGGCCCCTGCGGGCGCTTCGCCGCTCGTCGAGCTCTACGAGCTTCGCCTGTCGGCGCGCTCTACGCATACCTCGGAGCCGCACGCCGCCGGAACGCACGAGCTCCTCGTCGTTCTCAGCGGCCAGCTCCGCATGCACGTGCACGACGAGAAGTACGAGCTGAGCGCGGGCGATTCGATCGCCTTCGCCGCGGACCGAGCGCACGCCTACGAGAATCCCACGGGTTCCGAGGCGCGCTACCACAACGTGATCGTGTACGAGCGCTGATCGTGGTGGTCGTGATCGTGGCGCTGGCGCGGACAAGCAAGTCGCTCTTGTTCTGCCGTGCGGATCGGGAGATCGCGCGCCGGTGGCGGGTGGCCAGCGCATGAGCGGGTCGGGCGACGGCGTGCGGGCCATCCATCGCGGCAAGGTCTGGCTGGTCGGCGCAGGCCCAGGCGACCCCGAGCTTCTGACGGTGCGCGCCTTGCGGCTCCTCACGAGTGCCCGCGTGATCGCGTACGACGAGCTCGTGTCGCCGGAGATTCTCGCGCTCGCGCGACCCGACGCCGAGCGCATCCCGGTCGGCCGGCGCGCAAACGGCTGCCAGCATCACGAAGCACGCATCCACCCGCTGGTCGTCGTGCGCGCCCTCGAAGGAAAGGAAGTCGTGAGACTCAAGGGCGGCGACCCGATGGTCTTCGGTCGGGGCGGCGAAGAGGCGCACGAGCTGGCCGCGGCGCGCATTCCGTTCGAGATCGTCCCGGGCATCTCGGCGGCGCTCGCCGCGGCGGCGCGCACCGGGATCCCTCTCACGCACCGCGACTGCGCATCGGGCGTCACGCTCGCGACAGCGCATGCTGCGCGAGACGGCGTCAGCCTCGGGAACGTGCCTACCGACGGGACGGTCGTCTTTTACATGGGACTGGGCCGGATCGAGGAGACTTGCGTCGCCCTCGTCGCGGCCGGGCGCGCGCGCGAAACGCCGGTGGCGGTGATATCGAAGGCGACCCTGCCGGACGAGCGGGTCGTCCTGGGGACGCTGGGTGACATCGGTGTGCGCACGCGCGATGCCGGTCTCGAGGCGCCGGCACTGCTTGTCGTCGGCGAGGTCGTCGCACGGCGCGTAGAGAGTCCGCCCGGGGCCGTCGGCGAGGAAGAAGAACACACGGCAACTGGCTAGTCCCCAACGAGCGACCGCACACAGCTCGGGCCATGTAAGGGGGCGCGCGACGAACGCGGTCGCGACGATGGTCGTGGAGCCACGATCGCCGCTATTCTTCTCGGATGCGCTGGATGGTCGCGCTGAGCTTGGAATGTGGCGCCGCCGTGGTGACCGCGGCGTGCGGCGGAACGCCATTTTCGATCGACGAGGCTTCCAGCGACGCCACCGCTGAGACGAGCGCCGCCGATGCGTCCGGCGATGTCCCGGAGGCCGCCGACGACGGTTCCAGCGACTCCCGCGGCACCGGTAACGAAGCCGCTGCGGACGCGACCAGCTTCGACGCGGCCAACCTCGACGCGGGCGACGTCCACGACGCGCCAAACTTCGACGCGGGCGATGCCCACGACGCGGGCAGCCTCGACGCGGCCAACCTCGACGCGGGCGATGCCCGCGACGCCCGCGATGCCAACGACGTCGACGCCCGCCCGCCCTTCGACGCATCCGGAGATGGCAGCGACGCCGCGCCCGCGCATTGCGGCGGCGCCTTTGCCTGTGCTCCTTTGGTCCCGACAGGGTGGGCCGGGCCGTTCGAGCTGTCCTCCGGCATGGTCGCGTCGCTCGGGTGTGGCGCGAGCTTCTCCGGCGCGATCCTCAATGGCAACGCGGGGCTGACCGCCCCGCCCGCGGCGTGCGGCTGTTCCTGCGCCGCAGCGCCGGCAATGCCGTGCCCTCCGGCCGTCATCGACTTCTACGCCTCGTCGCTCGCCTGCAGCGCGATGGGCGCCACGCCGTGCGCGACCACGACACTGAACCCGGGCGTCTGTACGACGGCCGACGCATTGGCGACGTGCGACGCTGGCGTTGCCGGCGTGGTCATGAACGTGCCCGCATCGACGCCAACGCAAGGCACGTGCACGCCGCTGCCCAAGGTGACCGTGCCGCCGTACACGTGGACGACGAGCGCCCACGCATGCGGCTCGTCCGGAGCGCTCGATCCCGCCGACTGCCCGGCAGGAAACGTCTGCGCGCCGTCCCCGGCTGCGCCCTTCCTGGCCAGCCTGTGCGTCGAGCAAGCGGGCGACGTTGCCTGCCCGACGCCGGACCCGTCGACCGGCTACTCCGTCAAGCACGTGTTCTACGGAGGCGTCGACGACCAGCGCGGGTGCTCGGCGTGCACGTGCGCACCGGTCGTGGGCACGTGCTCCGTCAGCGTCGATCAGTACGGCTCGACGGATGGCGGCTGCAGCGGAATGCCCGTGATCTATCAGGCGGGCCACTGCCAGCCCGTCCAACAGCCGGCCGACTTGGAGCTCGCGTTGACCGCCTCGCTCGGGTCGTGCGCGTCGACCCTGACCACCCCGACCGGGACGGCGAGTCCGGTCAAGCCGATGACGTTCTGCTGTTTGCCCTGATTCAGCCCGCCCGCTCCTTGAACGCCTTCACGAGATCGCCGAAGCGATCGCCCATGGGCGTCCCGTGCGTCCGCCACTTGTCGCGCAGCCGCTTCGCGTGCTCGACCCAGTCGTCGCTCGGCAGCAGCTGCTCGATGATTTCGCGCAGCAAACGAGTCAACGCGGGCGTCGCGCCCGACGACGAGATCGCGACGGTGAACGGCGCGCGCTCGACCACCGCGCCCGAATACGCACTGGCGTTCGCGGGGTCGTCCACGGCGACGATGAACACCCGATGCGACCCCGCCGCCCCTGCAGCCAGGCGCTGGGCGGCTGGGTCGGAGGTCGCGGCGATCACCAGCCAGGCGCCCTCGACGTCCCCCTCTTCGAGCGGGCGCGAATGCCACTCGAGGGTCCCCTCGTGCGCCAGCTGCCGTACCCCCTGCGTCGCTTCGGGCGCGACGACGCGCACGCGAGCCCCGGCCGCGAGCAGGCTCGCGATCTTGCGTTCGGCGACCGCGCCGGCGCCGACGACGAGCACCGATCGCCCTTCGAGCTTCAAGAAGAGCGGGTAGAGACCGGCTTGGTCGGGGGCGGCCATGGCGCCGATTGTACGTCCACGTCGAACGCAACGCCCTCGGCCTCGAGCCGGCGCGCGCTCGCCTCGATGGCCAGCTCGCCGATGTCGCATCCCACGAACGAGCGCGCGAGCCGCGCGGCCGCGACGAGCGATGTGCCCGAGCCACAGAAGGGATCGACCATTAGGCCCCCCTGGCGGCTCGATGCGCGCACGATCCGATCGAGCAGCTTGAGCGGCTTCTGCGTCGGGTAGCCGGTCGCCTCCCGGCGGAGCGGCGTGTTCGCCACCATCGCCGGGCAGTCGCTCCAGACGCTGCCGATCGCGCGCCCTTCGTCCGCATAGTAGCGGTACGTTCGCCCGCCGATCGCCCGCTCGCGGTAGCGGCGCCCCGCGTCGTCGATGTGCGCGAAGTGCATGGCGAGGCTCGTCGCGGCGAACGGCTCGCGGAGGCTCGGATCGCGCGCGTTCCACACGAAGTCGGGACCGCCCGCGTAGAGGAGCAACGTCTGATGCGTGACACCCGGACCCTGGCGCGGACCGCGCGCGCCGTTCCCGGTCGCCCAGACCACCTCCCCGAGAAACGCCGCGCGCCCGAAGACGCGATCGCACAGCACTTTGGCCTCGTGCACCGCGCGATGATCGAGGTGCAGCCACATCGTGCCGTCGCTGCCCAGACAATCCCTCACGACAGCGACGCGCGCTTCGAGCCACGCGAGGTACACGTCGATCGACGGCCATCGATCCTCGTAGGCCACCGGCCCGACGGCCCGAGCAACCCCGCGTGCTTTGCGTGCGCCGAACGACGCGCCGACGCCGAACGGCGGGTCGAGATAAGCAAGCTGGGCGGACCGCGGTCGCACATGCCGGCCGAGGTCGATGGCGTCGCAGCGTGCAAGCAGGTGACTCACGGCGGGGACTTCGTGCGGGACATCGCCGTCGCGAGGCCCTGGCTCACGCGATCCATCGCCGGAGGCACCTGGGGCGTGGAAAGCGGCAGAAGCAGCGCGAGCGCGAGCGCCTCGATGGGCTCGTCGGGCGGCGGTGAATCGTACGGCAGCCATGCGCGCCGGGGCCCGCTCGGCTCGCACCCGGCGACGGTTTCGTCGGGCGAGCACGAGGTCCGCACATGAAGGTGATCGTCGTGGGTTCCGCCCGGATGCGGCTCGAGCATCACCTCCTCGGCGCGGTGGATCGTTTCGATCGAGTCACCGCGCGCCGTCGCCCACTCGATGAGCATGGCGTGCACCACGTCGCTCACGAAGATCCATTGAATGCGAGCCTGCGGGTCCTCGACGAGCGCTTTGACCAGCAGCCACTCGCGCTCGACGTCCAGGCGCAGCCAGCGATGGCTCGGCTCGTCGCGCGCGATCCCGTCGGCGCCAACGTGGACGAAGCCAGGGCTATCGACCGGCGTCCCCGCGAGCGTCGTGACGTAAAACAAGAGATCCGCGTCGACACCCGAACGGTGCGAGAAATGCGGCGCGAGCGGTCCGCCCCCGCTCCGCGTGGACAGGTCACCCGCGGTGAGCCGCGCGCCCGGCCGCTCACCGGCCACGTTGCGGGCGGCCCGCGCGATGGCGTCCGTGAACCGAGGCAGACCCCAGTGGCGATCGTTGTTCCGCAGCCAGCGCAGCCCGACGCCGTCCCGCGGTAGCTCGGCGCCATCGGCCAGCACCCCGAGGTTCGCCGTCCCGATGGATCCGCGCCAAGCTGGGGTGAGCGGCGAGGGGGCGCGGGCGCACGCGGCCAGCCAGAGGGCGGCGAGGACCACCAGGGAGCGCGGCAGCCGCGTCACGCGCGTATGCGTACCACGCTCGGTGGCCGGATGCCGAGTCCACTGCCGCCTTCGCTGCTTCGCTTCTGGAGTCGGGCTCGGCCACGGGCACGGGCACGGGCACGGGCACGGGCACGGAAGGTGACCGCCTATCCCTCTACCCGGACCATGGCTCCCTCGGCGATGCCGCCCTCTGCGTCGGGGGTGCCGCCCGGCGTGCGGTAGGCATCTCGCCAGGCCCCCCGACGCCAGCGCCACCCGAACAGGAGGGCGCCCAGGGATGTCTCCGCCACGAAGCCGACCCAACCGCCCACCGACCCCCATCCCGCGAAGCGTCCGAGGACGATCGCAGCCGTCGGCACACACGTCCAGATTACGGCGATTCCGATGAGCGCGGGAATGCGCACGTCTTTGGCGCCACGCAGCGCTCCGCGCAGGACGATGGCGACCGCGTCGAGCACCTGGAAAGCCGCGGCGATCAACAGCAGCGTGCGCGCGACATGCACCACGGCATCGTCCTGGGTGAAGGCGCGCGCAATCGCCCCTCCCGCGACCGCGAACACGACACCCCAGCCGGCCATGAACGTGACCGCGGCGGCGAGCGCGGCGCGTGTCGCGCGGTCGGCGTCGGCCAGCGACCGGCGACCCAGCGACCGCCCGACGAGGACGCTCGCGGCCTCCGAGACCGCGGCGCCGGGCAAGAACGAGATGCGGATGATGGCGAGCGCAATCTGGTGGGCGGCGACCTGCTCGGCGCCGAGCGTCGCGAGCACCGCGGTAAAGGTCGCGAACGCGACCATCTCGCTTCCGAACTGAAGCCCCGTGGGGACGCCGATCGCCGCGACTTCTCGCGCGGCGCGCGCCAGAGAAAGCTCTTCGCGGGCTCTTGCGTAGTCCTTCGACCGGAGGGCGCTGCGCGCCAGGAGCGCGACGAGGGCGATCGCTTCGAGCCACTCGGTCGTCGCGGTCGCGAGCGCACCACCCCGCACGCCCAGCGCAGGCAGCCCTGCGTGACCGTAGATGAGCGCCCAGCCGAGCAGCGCGTTCACGACATTCCCCGCCAGGCTGACGAACATCGGCGTGCGCGCGTCGCCCGCCGCCTGGCGGTGGTGCGTCAGGGCCGACAGCGCCGAGCTGCCGGGCGCGCCGAGGGTGTAGGTCGCCAGGAACACCCGCGCGTACGGAATGAGCGCCGCGTCGACGCCGATCCAGCGCAGCAGCGGCGCCGCGTCGCGCGTGCACGCCCAAAAGAGCGCGCCGGCCACGAGCCCGAGCAGAATCCCCGCTTGGGCGTAGCGCACCCCGAGGTGACTCCGTCCGTCGCCGGCGGCGTGTGCGACGCAGACCTTCACGCCGCGCATCAGCCCGAACACCGTCATGTACCCGACGAAGGCGATGGTCATCGCGACGCCCACGCCGCCGAGCGCCGCCGGACCCAACCCACCGACGAGCTTCGTGTCGACGAGGCCCATCACGGTTTCGCCGCCCATGGCGGTCGCGATGGGCCAAGCGAGCGCCATGAGCTCGCGCATCGTGGCCGCAAACCCGGCGTCTCCGAACCATCGCCCGCCCGCGCCTCGCGTCGTGACGCGGAGCGCGTGGGCGATGCCCCGTTTCAATCTACCCCGCCAGCTCATCTTCATCTCCTCTCTGGGAGCCCCCGCCACACCAGGCGACTCGGGGCTCCCGAAAGGAGAACGTCGGCTGGCGACTACGCCCTGGACACCTCGCCGAACAGCGGCTTCGCAAAGCCGCGGTTCGCTAGCGCAATAGGCGCGTCGGTCGGGAGAGGCATCGCCGCCATCGTGGCGGGTAACGTGACTCGAAACGGGGGGAGCGTCAAATCGCAGGGGGCCCGGAGCTCACGCGTACGTGGAATGGGCCCGCCCCGTCCGCGCTCCCACCGGAGCATTTGCGGCATTGGCGACGTTGCGTTCACCGCAGCCGTAGCGTTGCGCCACGCGGCTCGGCTTTTGAGTCGCCGGTTGCGGCGACGCGAGGGCCTCGTCGAGCAGGGCTTGGGCGCGGAGAAATGCGGCGTGCGAGCCGCCCGGGCGGTCCGGGTGGGTGGCGAAGGCCAGCCGGCGAAAGGCGCGTTTGACGTCCGCAACCGTGCAGGGAAGCTCGATCCCCAGCTCCTGGGACCAGGGAGCCGCGAGGGCGAATCCATCCGCGCTCCCGAGGGCCGCCAAAGCGCCCTCGAACATGCGCAACGAACGTTCGAACGGCGACTCTGCGGGCGCCTCGGGCTCCGCGCAGAGGGCTTCGTCGAGCAAGTCCGCGAATTGGCTCACACCCCAAAGAACGGCAGGAGTCGCGCGAGCTTGAGCGAACCCGGTGTCACGCGGCGGCGTGGCTGCGGTGCAGCTTGACGGCGACGGTGTGATGGCCGCACTGCGGGCACGCAGGGTTGCGGTGCCCGCCGAGCTGCTCTTCTTCCGCCTGCTTCTCTTCGTAGCCGCGCTGCACTTCCATGAGCAGCGCCGGGAGCTCGACCGGCTGGACGCGGGTGGCGGAAGCCTCGGCCCAGGTGCCACGCCATGTGCAGACAGTACAGCGGAGCGCTTTTTCCATGCGCAGCATTGTGATCCATGACGCGGCCGCCGGCAAGCGCGTCGAGGCAATGGTTGGCTCTCCCTCACGCCCCCCGTTCGGCCAACCCCTGCGCCCTACCGTCGCGCAGCGAGCATCAGCGCACAGGCTGCCCGCACCCGCACCCCTGCATCCCCGTCCGCCAACAGCGGCGCACCTCGCCCCGCCCGTCCCATCGCCGCGAGCTCCGTCATCGCGGCAAGGCGCACCTCGGGGCGCTCGGCGCCGAGGTCTTGCTCGATCCAAGCCTGTACGCGCCGGTCGCCCGAGCGCGCCAGCGCAAAGCGAGCCCGCTCCGCAACCGGGGATCCGGCCCGCGCAAGGGACTCTAGCTCGTCGATCGCGCGCGCGTCCTTCGTCTCGCTCAAGCGGGCGAGCGCGGCAGCGCGCACCTCCACGTCGTCGCTGGTCGCGGCGTTCCGCACGACGGCCAGCAGATCATCGCGCTCGAGCGGCGCCTGGGCCAGCGCCTGCAGCCGCGTTCGCAGCGGACCGCTTTCGATCGCTCGCTGCATTTGCCCTGCGGCCGCGGCGACCACCTCGGCGTCCGCATCGCGGCGGCGCAGCACCGCGGCGGATGCTTCGACGATCGCCGGACCATGCCCGGAGGCGACCAAGAGGCGCAGCGCGTCGCGCCCGCCCGCGCCCCACAACGCCGGCCCGGCCCACGCGATGGCAATGTCTTCCCGCAGCCCGTCGTCGCTGGACTCCCAGAGGTCGCGCAAGACGCGCGCGACACCAGCCGCGGACACGGCCGAGAGCGCAGCGAGCGCGCGCACTGCCTCTGTCTGGACGATCGGTGCCGGATCGACGCGCGCGGCCTCCGCGAGGAGAGCCAGATCCGCCGGATCCCTGGCGTCGCGCGCGGCCCGGGCGGCTTCGCGACGGATGAGCGGCTCCGGATCGACCAACGCCAGCCGCCGTGCATCGCCGTCTTGCGCGCGCACGAGAGACCGCGCACCGACCGCGCGCCAGCGGGGATCGGCGTCGCCGGCGAAGACACGCGCATCGTCCGGGCGCATGCCGCCGCCGTCGATGCGCGCGAGCGCCGCCTGGGCGCCGGCCGCGTCGTGAACGAGCATCCGGGTCGAGAGGGCGTCGTCCAGCTCGTGGGCGCACGGGCGAGCGTCGCGAACGCGCTCGACCGCCTCGGCCCCTGACGCCGAACGCAGATCCCGCTCGGCGACGGTGCGGGCCAGGTGCGCCGCGTCGTCGTTGGACAGGTCACCGCGTGTCTCGTGGGCCGCGATCACGACCCGCAACGTCGCAAAGTCGCCGCGCGCGCCCGCCTGCTCGGCCGGTGAGGCGGCGCAGGCCGCGGCGCCAATTGCGATCGCGGCCACGAATGTGGGTCTCCAACGCGCCAAGGCGGCTCGCCATGGTAGCAGCAACGGAACCTCCCCGCGCGGTGGCAACCCCATGACCGTCGACGTCATCGTCAATCGCAACACCCATCGACTCGCGACGAGCACCGCCCTGCGACGAACGCTTCTGGCCGCCGCGTCGCGCGGGAAGGCCCGCCTTCACGAGACCGAGACGTTGCGGGACCTCGAACGCGTCGCCCGGGAGATCGCTGCGCAGTCCACGGAGGGCGTCGTTCTCGCGGGAGGCGACGGGTCGCATATGGCGGGGGTGAGTGCGCTCACGCGCGCATTCGGCGGCGTGCTTCCCCCGGTCGCGCTGGCGCCGTGCGGCACCGTGTGCACGATCGCTCGAAACTTCGGAGCGCGCGGAACCGCTCGCGCATGGACCGAACGCGTCGTTCGGGCAGCCTGCAGCGGAGCGGCACGAATCGAGCGCCGGATGACGTTGCGCGTGCGCGACGATGCCGGCGGCCAGCGCGTCGGCTTCGTATTCGGCGCAGGGCTCGTTGCGCGGTTTTTCGACGTGTATGACGCGGCGCCCGCCCAAGGGCTCGCCGCCGCGGCGGGCATCGCGGCGCGCGTGTTCGCCGGCTCTTTCGTCGGATCGGCGCTCGCCCGGCACATCCTCGAACCCACGCGATGCGTAGTCTCCGTCGACGACGTCCCGCACGCCGCGGACCACTGGAGTCTGCTGCTGGCGAGCGTCGTGCCCGACCTCGGGCTTCACCTTCGGGCAACCTACCGGGCGGGGCAGACGCTCGACCGCTTCCACGTCGTGGCCAGCGGCCTGCCCGCGCGCGCCCTCGGGCCCCAGCTGCCACGTGTGATCGCCGGTCGCGCGCTCCGCGGCGAGCCGCACATCGACGCCCTGGCGCGCTCGCTCCACCTTTCCCATCGCGGTGGGCTGGGCGCGTATGTGCTGGATGGCGACGTCTTCGCCGCCGGCGAAACCCAGGTCGACGTGGGGCCGGAGCTCCGGCTCATGCTGCCATGACCCGTCGGCGGACACGCCGTCAAGCGGCGCGCGGCAATGCGCCGGTCGAATCGAGGCGCACCACGAGGTCGGCCACCCCGAGTGGCTCCGAGCGGTGCGTTACCAGCAGCACCGTGCGGTGCCCCCGCAAGCGCGAGACCGCTTCGAGCACTCGGCGCTGCGCTTCCGCGTCGAGCCCGCTCGTCGGCTCGTCGAGGAGGAGCACGGGTTGGCGTGTGGCAATCGCTCGAGCCAGCGCGATCCACTGGCGCTCTCCCCCCGATACCGAGCGCCCCCCGGCGCCCAGCCGGGCGCCGTCGAGCGCCGGCACGAGGTGCCCTGCACCAATCGACTCGAGCGCCGCTCGCGCAGAGCTTGGCGGTGCGCCGCGCGCGCCGAGCGCGATGTTCGCGTCCAGCGTGTCCGCGAGCAACGGGGCATCCTGGGGCACCCACGCGAACGGCCGCGCGTCGAGTCCCGCCGGGGCATCGCCAATCGAGACGCCGCCGAAAAGGAGCTGCCCACCCGCGGCGGGCTCAAACCCGAGGAGCGTCCGCAAAAGCGTGGTCTTGCCCACGCCCGTGGGACCGGCAATGGCCACAATCGATCCCGGTTCGATTCGCAAGGTGAGCGGCCCGCACGTGCCGCGGACCAGGCAGAGCCCGCTGAGCTCGAGGGGAGAAAGGGGCCACGGCCGGCCCTCGGCGCCAGGGCCTCGACCGCACTCCGGCAGAGCCGCGGGCTTTCCGTCCCCGATCTCCCCAAGCTCCCCGAGGCTCTCCCGGAGCGTCGGTCGGAGCTCATCGTACGCCGCTGCCGCCCTCGCCACCGCCAGTCGCGCGTCCGCCAGCTCTCGGATCGGCCGATACGCAAGGAAGAACGCCATGGCAAACGCGAGAAGCGTTCTGCCGTCGGGAGCGGCACCGAACCGGAAGACCCTGGCAGCTCCGATGGCGACCGCGAGCGAGAGCGCCCCCAGCACCTCGTTCGCCCCGCTCATCGCCGCCGCGCGCGCATCGAGTCGCGCCGAACCCCGTGCCATCGCCTCTCCGAGCGCCCTCACGCTGGCGCGCGCCTTCGCCTCCGCCCCGTAACTCACCCAGAGCTCTGCGTGGCGGACGGACTCGTCGGCAGCCTCGAGCAGGCGAGTCCGCTGGCGCCCTGCTCGGGCGACCGCCTTCCGGTAGACCGACCGGGCCCGGCCGAGGAGCGCGCCGAACGAGAGCAAAGTCAGCCCCGCCAGCGCAGCGGTCCGCGCGGATAGCGCGACGAGAACGCCCACGAGCGGGACCAGCTGCGCAATCGCTCGCGCGCCTCCGAGGAGGCCTTGCTTCAATCCGATCTCGACCTCGTGAACGTGTTCGGTGAGGACGGCGACACCGTGCGCCGTTGCGGAAGCTTGTGCCGCCCCCTGATCCTCGTGTCGTGGTCGGCGCAGCCGGTGTGCGGCGAGGAGCGCATCGAGAAGCTCGAGCCGAAGGGCCGATCCCACTTCGCCGGAGAGGCGCCCCTGAACGTACGTGGCGTAGACGCCCGTTGCACACTTGACGAAGGCGACGCCGAGACCGACGAGAGACCACAAAAAAGCCTCGCCCCACAGGAGGTCGCCCACGCCGCCCCCCGGCGCGCTGCTCCGAGGGATGCGCGCGACGCCAACGCTCTGGACCAGCGCCACGGCCACGGCGCCAGCGACGAGGGCAAAGAGTGCCTGGCCGACCGCATGCATCGTCGACGCCAGCAAAAATGCGATGCGACTAGGCCCCCGTAGAATTCTTCTTAGGACTGTGACGTAATAGGAAAGGATGGCCATGATTCGCGTTGGGTCGCGGTCGGGTCACTCGGCTCGGATTGGCTCGCGGGGAAGTGGTTCCGAATGGGCGAGCGGGTTTCATCATCTCACGTTTGGATGGCTGGTTGGCCCGTGACGGCTTTTGGCGAGATCGCCCATCAAGCAGGAGGTAGGCAGTCGATCGATGACGAATTCGAAACATCGCTCTTCGAGACGACGCAGGGGCTTGCGGCTACCTGCCGCGGGCACTCGGGTCGCGCACCCCGAGGGGCTGGCGTCCATCGAAGATGGCGAAGTGCCCGACCTCGTAGCGCGGGCGACCACGTGAAGAAGGAACGGAACATGCTTTCTTCCGCGGAGGCCGCTTGAGCTCGAAGCCCTCTCACGACACCAATCCTTTGAGCCGCGGGCGTCGTGCGGTGTCTGGCACGCCCGCCAGGGCCAAGCGGCCCTCCGCCCCCAAGACCGTCTCCAAGAACGAGACGGACCTACCTCTCCCATCCCCCCACCCGCCCGCGAGCGAGGAAGCACTGGTCATGAGCAAGAGCAAGAGCAGCGCGGCCGCCATTGCCACGACACGAGGGGCACGAAGCGAGGGGGGACGCCTTCAGTCCGTGGGGAAGCGATCCGCCGCGGCCTCCGCCGGCGACGAGCGGCGGGGTGACAGAGCCGTCGACGATGACTTCGAGGGCGCGATGCCTTCGATCGGGCCGGGCGGGTCGAGCACGGCGATCGATTTGGTCGAAGAGGAGTTCGGAATCGAGCCTGGACCCATCGACGCGCCGCGCGGCGAGACAGATTCTCTCGCGCCGCCGAAGGGACCCAGCGACAAGGAAATCGAAGAGGGCGGCGGCGACTCCATGCTCGCCCGCTATTTTCGGGAGATGGCGACCCACCCGGTCATGGGCCCCGACGAAGAGCTGCAGACCGCGATCGAAGTCGAGCAGGCGGAGATCGACCACTGGGTTGCGATCTTGTCGTACTGCCCGGCGTCGGACCATGCGCTCGATTCGCTCGAAAAAGACTTGCCGACCACCGAGGAAGAGAGGCTCGAGCTTCCCCAGATCGCGGAGCTTCGGAAGCTTCTCAAGGCGTTCCGAAAGCAGCACGAGAAGCTGACGCGCGACCAGGAGAAGAAGTACCGCACGTGGTGCGTGTCGCTGGCCAAGGCGATCCGCCTGGCCGACAGCGATCGCCTCTGGATCGCCCACGCCGAAGACGTCGTTCGCAAGCTCGGCGAAGAACGCGACGAAGAGGAGCAAGACAGCGTCCTCGATCGCGAGGAGGGCGCCGAGCCCACCCCCTCGAAGCCCCACCTCCCGGCGACGCCGAACTACAAGAAATTCACCGTCCAGATCGGCGAAGCCGCTGTGCACGCGCGCATCGTGAAGAACAAGTTCGTGAAGGCCAACCTGCGCTTGGTCGTTTCGATTGCTCGCCGATACAACCGAGGGCGGTTGCCGCTCATCGACCTCATCCAAGAGGGGAACATCGGCTTGATGAAGGCGGTCGAGCGCTTCGACCACACGCGCGGGTATCGGTTTTCGACCTACGCCTCCTGGTGGATCCGGCACGCGATCAGCCGCGCCCTGGCCGACAAGGGTCGCGCGGTGCGCATTCCTGTGCACATGCTCGACACCCACAACCGTATCCAGCGCGCCACGCAGGCGGTGCTGGCTCGCACTGGGCGGGAGCCGACGCTCGGAGAGCTCGAGCGCGAGACGGGGATTCCCGAGGAGAAGCTCGACAAGGTGAAGGGCTCCTGGGCCGAAACTCCCTTCTCGCTCGACCGGCCGGTGGGCGACGAAGACGGTCGTAAGTTCATCGACTTCTTGCAGGACGACGGCGCTCTTTCGCCCTACGACGCGCTCGCGAGCCAGAAGTGGAACGCGGAGGTGCGCCGCTTGCTGACGACGTTGACGCCGATCGAGTCGCGGATCATCCGGTGGCGCTTCGGCCTCGACGACGAGGACGAGCTCACGCTCAAAGAGATCGGCGACAAGTACAACCTGTCGCGCGAGCGAATCCGCCAGCTGCAAGAGCAGGCTCTCGGCAAGATCCGCAAGCACATGCGCGACTAGGGCGCGTCTCAGCGCGTCTGCTTGGCGATCAGCTCCACGAAGCGGTCGGCGGCGTGCCGCGCTGCGTCTTGCTTGCCCCCGACGCGATTGAAGAGCATCGAAAAGGCGATCGGTCCCTTGCCGCCGTCGCGGAGCACGTAGCCGCTCAGCGAGATCACGTCGTCGAGCGTCCCGGTTTTGGCGCGCACGTGGCGCTTCGTCAACTCTCCACGGAAGCGCTTGTGCAACGTACCGTCGACCCCCCCAACGGATAGCTGCGCGACGAACTCCGGCTGCACCGACGGGTCTCGCCACGCCCACCGCAGAAGCTCGACCGTGCTCCACGCCGTCACGCGGTTGGCGTCAAAGAGGCCGGATCCGTTTTTGATGACGATCCCCGGCTCGCTCGCTCCGATCCGATCGAGCCACTTCGTGACCACTTCCGCGGCCTCCGCGCTCTTGGCCGGGCGACCTCTTCCCTCACCGCCCAGGCCCTTGAAGATCATCTCGGCATAAAAGTTGTCGCTTTGCTTGCCCAGCGCATAGAGGAGCGACGACAGGGGTTCGGAGAGGTGCCTCGCGAGCACGTGGCCGCGCGCCGTCCCCAGCGCTACGTCGCCGGACACTTTGACGTTCGCCCGTTCGAGCAGCGCTTTGAGCGCGTATCCGGCTAGGAGGCGCGGATCCTCCGCACGCCGCGTGTAGCGCACGACGCGCGCGTCACTGGCCACCGCGCCGCTCACTTTGGCCGACATCCGCCCGCCGCTCGGCGACAGCGCGAGCTCCACCGTGTCCGCGCCCGCTCCTTCCGCCGTGTGGACGCTGCCCTCGACGTCGACGAAGCCCGGCGGATCGAAGTCGACCCGTGCGGCGGCCCCTGGCGACGAGGGGCGAACGGTCAACGTGATGCAGTTCTCGTCGATCGCGACGGCGCTCACCGGCGCACGGAAGCCGGCCCACTCGTTCGGCTGTTGGTCGAAGGCCGGCGGCGTCGTCAGCTCGTCGAAGAAGCGCTGGTCCACGACGACATCGCCGTCGACGCGACGCACGCCGAAGCCCTTGAGCTCCTGGACCATCGACGCGAGGTCGGCCGTCGTCAGCGACGGGTCGCCGTATCCGCGGATGGCGAGCGGTCCGGAAACCGCCTCGCCGTCGAGCTTGCCGGTCAGTGTGGTCTCGTAGCGGTGCTCGCCGTGGAGTGTCGCGAGCGAGGCCCCCGCCGTGTATAGCTTCGCGTTGGAGGCAGGATTGAGCGCGGTGTGCTCGTCGACCGCCGCGAGGACGCGGCCCGAGTCGACATCGATGACGGCGATTCCAACGGACGCGCCTTCGAGCGAATGGCTCGATGCGATGGCGCGTGCGGACGCGTCGAGCGAGGGGATGCGGTCGGAAGTCGGACCACTCTGCGAGCTCGCGCTCGCTGCGGGGGAGACGGGGGCTTCGGAGCGGACGTCCGATGCGCTGAGGGCCAGGGCACCGGCCAGCGCCACCCCCCCTCGCCTTGCAGGTGACCAGGAGAGCATTCGCACCCCCGCTTTTAGATCGCGCTGCCGGCACTGGGAAGCGGTGGTGACGTTGCTCTGGGCGGCGGGCTGCGTGCGACACCGGTCGCCGGGCGAGACGCGCCCGCTCGAGATGATGATCACCAACGATCCGGAGACGCTCGATCCCCGGTACGCGACGGACGCCGCGGGGCTGCGTGCCACCCGCCTCGTGCACGCGGGGCTCGTTCGGCTCGACCCCGATACCCTCGTGCCGCAGCCCTATCTGGCACACAGTTGGCGATGGCGCGATCCGATGACCCTCGAGGTCGACCTGCGCAGCGACGTGCGGTTCCACTCCGGGGCACCCCTGCGCGCCCACGACGTCGTCGAGACCCTGCGCGCCTTCGCCTCGCCCGCCGTCGCTTCGCGGCACGCGCGCGTCGTCGAGGCGATCGCGGACGCCCGCGAAAGCGGCGAGCACCGGGTGATCGTGCATCTGGCGCGCCCGCACGCCACACTGCTGACCGACCTGGAGCTCCCTATCTTGCGCGCGGACCAGGCGACTTCGCCCCCCGCCCCCGACGGATCGCTCGACGGCCTCGGTCCGTTCCAGGTTGCGCGTGCCGAAAGGGGCGACGTGCTCCTCGTGCCCGCCGAAGGAGGCGCGCTCGCCCGACCGACGCACGCGATCTCGCTGAGAACGGTCCACGACGAAAACGCGCGGGCGCTGCGCCTCGAGGCCGGACGCGCGGATGTCGCGCTCAACACGGTGTCGCCGATGCTGCTGCCCGCTCTCGCCGGTCGAGCTGGTCTGGCGGTCGCGTCGCGGCCGGGCGCCAACCTGACCTACGTCGTCGTGCAGCACGAGCGTCCACCGCTCGGTGACCCGCGGGTGAGGCGCGCTCTATCGTTCGCAATCGATCGAGCGACCATCGCGCGGTCGCTCTTCGAGGGACGCGCGAGCCCCGCGGGGGGTCTCATCGCGCCCGCGAACTGGGCCCACGCGGGGGAACCGCCGCTCGGGTTCGACGCGGTCGGGTCGAGAGCTCTGCTGGCCCAAGCGGGGGCGCAGGGCATGCACGTCACCGTGCTCGCTTCGACCGACCGGCTGCGCGGCGACCTCGCTCGGTTTCTCGCGCAAGAGCTGGGTGACGTCGGGGTCGTCGCGGATGTCGTCGCGCTGGAGCTCGGGACGATGATCGCCCGACTCAACGCGGGCGACTTCGACCTGGCGCTGCTCACGCTTCCGGAGATGAGCGAGCCGAACGTGCTTCGTCACTTTCTGCACGGCGCATTCGTGCCTCCCGCGGGTGCCAACCGCGGGAGGGTCCGCGACGCAGAGCTCGATGCCCTGCTCGATCAGGGCGACGAAACGGTCGATCCCGACGCGCGACGCGCCATCTACGCGCGGGTCGAGGCACGCGAGCGGGACGAGATGCACATCTTGCCGCTCGTTTACGAGGATCAAGTCGTCGTCACGAGCGAGCGTGCGCGCGCCTTCATCCCGAGCGCCGAGGGCAGATGGCTCTCCTTGGCCGAAGTGCCGTGAAGGACCGGGAGAGCCCATTAGGCCTTGAAAAGGCCGCGAACGGTCACCATAACACGAGCCGGCTCTCCCGCGCTGCCTCGCACGTCAGGACTCGGTGTGCTAATCGGCGCGGCTAATTGGTCACGACGGCACGATTGCGCGCCCTAACAGAGAGCGCGCGCGGAGGCGAGGCGAGATGAGCCGCAAACCCACCAAGTACGTGTTTGTCACCGGCGGAGTGGTGTCGTCGATTGGCAAAGGGCTTGCCAGCGCGTCGGTCGGCGCCCTGCTCGAGGCGCGCGGCCTCCACGTGACCCATGTGAAGCTCGACCCATACATCAACGTCGACCCGGGAACGATGAGCCCCTACCAGCATGGTGAGGTGTTCGTGACCGACGACGGCGCCGAGACCGACCTCGACCTCGGCCACTACGAGCGGTTCACGACGACGCGGATGATGCGGCAGAACAACTTCACGACGGGCCGCATTTACGAGAGCGTCATCTCCAAAGAGCGCCGAGGGGAATATCTCGGGGCGACCGTGCAGGTCATTCCGCACATCACAGACGAGATCAAGGCGCGGGTACGCGACGCCACCGAAGGAGTCGACGTCGCGATCATCGAGATCGGCGGCACCGCGGGGGACATCGAGTCCCTGCCCTTCTTGGAGGCCGTGCGTCAGATGAAGATCGAGGCTGGCCCGCAGAACGCTCTCAACATTCACGTGACGCTCGTGCCGTACATCCCGACGGCAGGCGAGCTGAAGACGAAGCCGACGCAGCACTCGGTCAAAGAGATGCGCGAAATCGGAATCCAGCCGGACATTCTCCTGTGCCGGACGCAGATGCCGCTCTCGCGGAGCGTGAAGGACAAGATCGCGCTCTTCTCGAACGTGGCGGTCGAGGCGGTTATCGCCGCGATCGACGTGGGCTGCATTTACGAGGTGCCGCTGATGCTCCACGAGGAGGGGCTCGACGAGCTCATCGCCGAGCGGCTCAACATCTGGAGCCGAGCGCCCGATCTGTCGACGTGGCAGCGCATCGTCGCGCGCTTCAAGGAGCCGTCCCGCGGCACGATCAAGATCGGCATCGTGGGCAAGTACGTGCACCTCAAAGACTCGTATCGGTCGCTTCACGAGGCCCTCGTTCACGGGGGGCTCTCGAACGACTGCCGCGTGGAGCTTCAGTACATCGACAGTGAGCAGGTCGAGCAGCAGGGCCCCGAGCTGCTTCTCGCGGGCCTCGACGCGGTGCTCGTGCCCGGTGGATTCGGCGACCGGGGGACAGAGGGCAAGATCGCCGCGATCGCCTACGCGCGTACCAACAAGGTCCCCTTCTTCGGGATTTGCCTCGGTATGCAACTCGCGGTGGTCGAGTTCGCGCGCCACGTGGCGGGCCTCTCGGGGGCCAATTCGGTCGAATGCGACAAGGACGCGCCGCACCTGGTCATCGACCTCATGCCGGACCAGCGAGGGGTCCGCAACAAGGGGGCGACGATGCGCCTCGGCGCCTACCCATGCGTCTTGGCGCCTGGGTCGCTTGCGGCCGACGCGTACGGCCTCACCGAGATCAGCGAGCGGCACCGCCATCGCTACGAGTTTGCGAACGACTACCGCGAGCGACTCGTCGAAGCTGGGCTCGTTCTCGGCGGAACGTCCCCTGACAAGCGCCTGGTCGAAATGGTCGAGCTACGCGATCACCCGTTTTTCGTCGGCTGCCAGTTTCACCCCGAGTTCAAGAGCCGCCCCGCCGCACCCCACGCCCTCTTCGCACGCTTCGTGCGCAGCGCGCTCGAGCGGCAGATGGCGCGATCGAAAGCCGACGCGCGCAAGCAGGCCGAGAGCCAGCCGGCGATTCATTGACGTGCGGCTGTCTCGTGCAGCCTCCGACTCCGCCCCTCCGGCGTGGCCTAGCAGAGCGCGGCCGCTCCCCCCGACCCCCAGCCGTCAACGCGGCGTACGCCTGGCAGAGCGTGGCTGCTGCGGCCGCTCCAGCGGGGTGACGTTAGGCACTCACCAGCACTCCCTCCGCGCACGCCTGGTCGAAGGCGCGGGCGTTGCTGGAATGGCCAGGTCGCACGGCGCTCACGCGCCCGAGGGGGGGCCCGCCCCGAAGGTAGATATCGCCGACCAGGTCGAGCAGCTTGTGACGCGCCGGCTCATCGGGGGAAAATGGGCGGCCCGTGTGGTGGATCGCGTGTGGAGCGATGAGAACGACGGATGCTGGATTCACGTGGCACGCAAGGCCTTGCCGTAGGAGATCGTCCACTTCATGCGCGAACGCGAATGTCCGGGCGGGGGCAATTCGAACGTGAAAGTCCTCGGCGTCGCCGCGCCAACGGGCATCGGGCGAGATCCGTGGATCGTCAATCTCGAGACGCACGTCGACTTCCACGGCCGGGGATGGGGACAGCTCGTAGCGGCTCCGCCCCACTTCGATGACCGCATGCCGGGTGACGCGAAGCCGCGGCCTTCCGCAAGGCACCTGCAAGTCCCTCACCGCGTCGCACCACGCGGCGGCCCCCCCGTCGAGCAATGGCATTTCAGGCCCGTCGATCTCGATGGACACGCCGTCGTAGACACCGAGGCCCCCGAGCGCCGCGAGCACGTGCTCGACGGTGCCCACACGGAGCCCGCGCGCCTCGACCGTGGTCGCCCGAGCGGTCGACGCAACCCTCAGCTCGTCCAGGGCAACCTCGATGCCGCGCGATGAGAACCGCACCGACCCCTCGCGAGCCTGGAGGACCACACGAACCGGGACGCCCGTGTGCAAGCCTGTCCCCGTCACAATGACCTTGCGTGTCACCCCGACTAGTCTCCTAAAGTTGCCGTCGCGCGACCGATTCGGTACGGGACACTGTAGTCACCGCAGAGCCCAGTCAACATGACGACAAAGCGAGTACAGGTCATCGTTCGCGGACGCGTCAGCGGCGTGTTCTTTCGCGCGGCGACCCAGCGGGAAGCGAGGCGTCTGGGCATCACGGGCTGGGTCAAGAACCGCCCGGATGGCAGCATCGAGATGGTGGCCGAGGGAGAAGAAGAAGCCATCAAGGAAATCATCTCGTGGGCCCACCATGGGCCATCGGCCGCTCGAGTCGACGACGTCGACGTGCGCTGGCGTGGCTATACAGGGGAATTTTCGGATTTTCGCATCGTGGACTGAGACGAAACCCGCATGGTTAAGACCTGGATGGCTCGCCGCCGCCTCGGCCCGGGGATCGCCGAGGCCTCATGGCTTCTCCTGGCCGGCCTTCTCGTGGTCGGCGTTCCGGTTCGGGGGCTCGCGGCCCAACTGCCCGCTGCCGATCTCGGGCGGCTCGGCAGCTCCTCTGTCGACGAGCGACGCGCGGCCGCGGAGGCCATCGAGTCTCTCGGCTCGTCGGGGCCTGCCGCGATTGAGAGCATCGCGCAGCAGCTGAACGACCTTCGTCACTCCGGCGACGCCCGCACGCCGAGCTCGATGGGCGATCTCCGCGCGGGTGGGGGCAAGGAGGCGGACAGCGTTGACCTTCTCGTTCACCAGAAGCCCGATCCGTCGGTCGTCCGCGCCCTCGCTACGGTATCTTTGATGCGGGCCCTCGTCCGCATCGGAACGACCCCGGCCGTGCGCCAGCTGGTTCAGGTGGCGTCCGACGCGGGCGGCGCGTTTCGCCCCGAGTTGTTTCGGGACCTCAAGCTCTTGGACGAGCGCGCCAGCGCGGCTCTGATCGAGGCGCGCGGCGACCCCTCACCCGAGATCCGCCTGTGGGCCAAAGACACCCTTGATGCGCTCGGAAAGCGCACCCCCGGCGACGCGGTCCAGACGACCAGCGACCAAGTCCTTGTCGACGTTCTCCGGGCCTATGCCACGATTCGAGACGTCGATGCGCTCCCGGTCGTTCTGTCGTTCGTCAACTCGGAGCGGCTCCCTGTTCGCGCCGCGGCGCGCGAGGCGACCTTGGCGTACGGCCAAGACGCCGTCGGCAAGGTGCGCGCGACGTACGCCGCTCTCACGGGCGAGCGATCTCCTGACGACGGAACGGCCGCCGAAGTCGACCAGAGGCTGTTCGACGCCTACGACCGGCACCGGTTGCGCGATGTCTACGCCCGGCTGGATCAAGGACTGACGCGGCAGCGCCGCGGTGACGTCGATGGTGCGATCGCCGACTTCGACAACGTCCTCGCACGCCAACCGGTACTCGACCGCGGAAAGGAGATCGTCCCCGCATACGTTGCGTACGCCGAAGCGATCGAGCTAACCGACCGGGCTCGCGCGAAGGATTACCTTCGGAGGGCGCTGCGTCTGGAGATGGACGATCCCGGGCCGACGTCCAGCCACATCCAGAGCGAAATCCGATTCCTCGAAGGCGCCGACCTAATGTCGCAAGGCATCGTCGACACGGTGCCGTTCGAGCAGGCGCTGGCTCTCGATCAAACGAACGCGCACGCTCGCGCCCAGCTCGACCGCTTGCGCGCCGACGCAACCTCTCGTCGCACCCGAGAAGGACGCATCGCGGCCGCGGTCGGCGCGGCCGGGCTCACCTTCCTGACGGTCGGCCTGTTCGCCCTCGGAATACACCGCCGCCGCTACGGAGCGCGCAGTCCTCGGTGAATCACGGCGCCGCCGGGCTGGCGTCGACGACCGGCTTTTCGGCTTCGCCCACGAGTTCGATGAGCGATATCGGCGCATTGTCCCCGCGCCGCGGGCCGAACTTCACGATCCGCGTGTAACCGCCGGGGCGCGTGGCGTAGCGTCGCGCCAAATCCAGCAGGACCTTCTCCACGAGGTCCACGCGGGCGGTGCCACCTCCCGCTTCGACGCGTACGCCGAACCGGGGAATGTAGGCGGAGATGAGCCGTGACGCCGCAAGACGACGTGCCCGATCCGTCGGCGAGAGATCCGACTGCGGCGTGTACGCGACGGAACCGAGGCGCCTCGCCTTGGTGATGAGGCGCTCGGCAACGCGTCGAAGCTCCTTGGCCTTTGCGTCCGTCGTTTCGATTCGTTCGTGAAGGATCAGATTCGCGGTCAGATTGCGGAACATCGCACGCCGGCTGCTCGTGTTCCTGTCGAACTTTCGACCCGAGTTCTTGTGACGCATGGCTTCCTCAAAATCGGTCGTTCGGGGCGAAGGCCCCACGGGTTACGGAGCTCGTGAGTGCTAGTTCTGCTGTTGCTGCTGCTTCCAGCGCTCGAGCAGCTGCGGCCAGTTGTCGATCTTCATCCCGAGCGACAGCCCCATGTTCGCCAGGATTTCTTTGATTTCCTTCAGGCTCTTGCGGCCGAAATTCTTCGTTTTGAGCATGTCTTGCTCGGTGCGCTGGACCAGCTCGCCGATTAGCTGGATGTTCGCGTTCTGCAGGCAGTTCGCGCTTCGCACGCTCAGCTCGAGCTCGTCGACGCTGCGAAACAGATTCTCGTTGAGCGGCTCTTCTTCGGCGCCGGAGGGCGAGTACTGCGTCTCTTCGGTCTCTTCGAAGTTGATGAAGATCGAGACCTGCTCCTTCAGAATCTTCGCCGCGTAGGCGACGGCATCCTGTGGCTTGAGGCTTCCGTTCGTCCAGACCTCCAAGGTCAACTTGTCGTAGTCGGTCTGCTGACCGACGCGGGCGTTGGTCACCGTGTAGTTCACCTTGCGGACGGGCGAAAAGAGCGCGTCAATCGGGATGGTTCCAATCGGCATCGTGGGCGTCTTGTTTCGCTCTGCCGGCACGTAGCCGCGGCCAACGCTGACGGTGAGCTCCACAACCAGCGGGCCCTTCTTGTCGAGCGTCGCGATGACATGGTCGGGGTTGAGAACCTGCAGGCCGTCGACCAGCTGAATGTCGCGGGCATGGACCGTCCCCGGCCCCTCCTTCTCGATGCGTACCGTGTAGGTCTTCGCGTTTGCGGCCTTGAGGACGACCTCCTTCAAGTTCAGCACGATGTCCGTGACGTCTTCCACCACGTCGGGAACCGAAGTGAACTCGTGAAGAGCGCCTTCGATACGAACAGCGGTGATCGCCGCACCCTGGAGCGACGAGTGGAGAATGCGCCGGAGCGAATTGCCGATCGTGATGCCGTACCCGCGCTCGAGGGGCTCTGCGGTGAACTTGCCGTAGAAGTCCGTGAGCGTGTCGCTCTCGATGTGAATGCCTCGGGGCCGAATGAGATCACGCCAATTGCGAGTGGTGATGTTCGATGCGGTCATTGCTCCATCCTTCACTGTCTGCCTACGTTCACGCGGTGATCCCGGCGCGCCTTCGAACCCGCTCTCCAGCGGACGCCCGTCGCCTGCCCGTGTTGCTTCTCAACTTGCCAATGTCATCGCGAATAATATTCGACTACGTACTGCTCGCGAATCGCCGGCTCGTTCAGCTCCTCGCGCGCTGGCGCGCCTTTGAACGTGCCCGAGAAGCTGGCTTTGTCCAGCTCGAGCCACGAGAGCTGCGGCCGCTTGTCCACTTGCGCCAGCGACGCCAGCACTTCTTTGATCTCCCGGCTCTTCTGACGAATCTCGACCTTGTCGCCGGGACGCAGGATGAGGCTCGGGATGTCGTTGCGCTTGCCGTTGACGAGCACGTGCCCGTGGCGCACGATCTGCCGCGCCTGCGCGCGGGTGAAGGCGAACCCCAGGCGCTGAACCACGTTGTCCAGCCGCGACTCCAGAAGGCCGAGCATCTGCTCGCCCGTGCGACCCTTCCGACGCGCAGCGTCGAAGTAATACTTCTGGAACTGCCGCTCGAGCACGCCGTAGATGCGACGCACCTTCTGCTTCTCTCGAAGCCGAATCGCGTATTCGCTGAGCTTGACGCGCGCCTGCCCGTGCTGTCCCGGGGGATAGGGGCGACGCGTGTACGAGCACTTCTCGGTGTAACAACGCTCGCCCTTGAGGAAGAGCTTCATCCCTTCGCGACGGCAGAGCTTGCAGACGGGTCCATGGTAACGAGCCATTCGTTCTTCTTTCCTTGGCCCCAACCCCGGGGCAAAAAAACCGGTTTACGCGCGGATGCGCTTCGTCCCGGACCAGCGCGCCCGAAATGGGGCACGCCGGGACTTCTTTCGATCAGACACGACGTCTCTTGGGCGGCCGGCACCCGTTGTGAGGCACGGGCGTGACGTCTCGAATCAAAGTGACTTTGAAGCCCACGGCCTGCAGCGCGCGAAGAGCACTCTCCCTCCCGGCGCCTGGCCCCTTCACGAAGACGGCGATCGACCGCATCCCGTGCTCCATCGCTTTGCGAGCCGCTTCCTCCGCCGCGAGCTGCGCCGCGAACGGCGTGCTCTTGCGGGATCCCTTGAACCCGCGCGATCCGGCGCTGGACCACGCCACGGTGTTGCCGTTGACGTCCGTAATCGTCACGACGGTGTTGTTGAAGGTTGACTGGATGTGGGCAATCCCCGTCGCCACGTTCTTTTTGACCCGCTTCTTCTGAGCCTTCGGCTTCGGGCCTGCGCCGGCGGGGCCGGTCGTGGGAGAGGTACTGGTCTTCGCCTGCGACATGACGTGTTGACTCCTGGGCGACTAGGTCGTCGGGCTCTTGCGCGCACGCGTCAGGATGCCCTTGCGGGGGCCCTTCCGCGTGCGAGCGTTGGTGTGCGTACGCTGCCCGTTCACCGGTAGGCCTCGCCGGTGACGGAGCCCCCGGTAGCAGCCGAGGTCCATCAGGCGCTTGATGTTCATCTGCACCTCGCGACGCAGATCGCCCTCGACCTTGTAGTCCGCCTCGAGCGCCTCGCGGATCTTCCGGATCTCCGCCTCGGTCAGCTCTTCGGTCATCTTGTTGGGCGGGATGCCGGTCTTCTCGCAAATGCTCCGCGCCGCGGCCTTGCCGATCCCGTAGAGATACGGCAGCGCGTACACGATGTGCTTGTGGCGGGGGAGGTCGACGCCTGCGATGCGGGCCATTGGTTCTCTCTTCTCTAGCCTTGCCGCTGCTTATGCCGCGGGTTCTCGCAGATGATCCGCACGACACCTTTGCGGCGGACCACCTTGCACTTGTCGCAAATCTTCTTGACGCTCGGCCGAACTTTCACGGGGCGATTTCTTTCTTCCCGGGCTCACTTGTGACGGTACGTGATGCGCCCGCGGCTCGGGTCGTAGGGGCTCACTTCGACAGTGACTCGGTCGCCGGGGAGGATCCGGATGTAAAACTGCCTCATCCTTCCGCTGATCGTCGCGAGGACCACGAGACCGTTGTCACACTTAACGCGGAACATCGCGTTGGGCAGCGCCTCTTGCACGACGCCGTCGAACTCCAGCTTGTCGCCCTTGGGCTCCTTTCGCTCCCGACGCTCAGCCATGGAAGGAAGGTCCTTCTCGCCTCGCTCCTCCGGGGGTCGATTCCGTTCCTGCGAGCGCTTCGAGAACGCGCGCAGTGACCTCTTCTAGAGTTCCGCCTCCATCGATTCGTCGCAGAATTCCACGCTTCTCGTAATAGGGTAAGAGCTCGGCGGTCATGGCTTCGTACGTGTCGAAGCGCTTTCCCACAACCTCCTCGCGGTCATCCGCCCGGTGCTCAAGGTCCGCACCCGGGGGGGGAGGGTTGTACTTCAAGTGGTAAATCTGTCCAGTACGTTTGTCGGTCCGGCGGAGGACTGCACGCTCGATCAGGAGCTCACGAGGCACCTCGAGCGCGAGGACGCGATCGAGCTTCATCCCGCGGGCCGTCAGCATCGCGTCCAGCGTTTCGGCCTGGGCCATGGTTCTCGGGAATCCGTCGAGCAGGAATCCAGCGGCGGCGTCGGCCTGCCGGGTGCGCTCGTCGATCAGCCCGATGACCACGTCATCGGGAACGAGAGACCCGGCTGCCATGGCGGCCACGAGCTCCAGCGGCAGCTTTCCTTGTGCCTTGGCTGCGCGCAGCATGTCGCCGGTCGAGATCTGCGGAATCCCGTACTGGCTGCAGACGACCTTCGCCTGCGTCCCTTTCCCCGCCCCGGGCGGCCCGACGAACACGACACGCATCGCTGGCGTCCTAGTCTTTGCGCACTCGAATGCGTGAAGTGCGTCCGCCGCCGCCCGAGAGGCCCTCGTAGTTGCGCGTAATGAGGTGCGCCTCGATCTGGTTCACCGTGTCGAGTGCGACTCCCACGACGATCATGATCGAAGTGCCACCCCAGCGAAACGGCACGTGAAACTGCTGGCTGATGATGCTCGGCACGATGCAGACGACGGCGACGTAGAGCGAGCCGCCGAACGTGATGCGCGTGAGTACGTAGTCGATGTAATCGGCGGTCTGCTTGCCCTGGCGCACGCTCGGGATGAAGGCCTGCTGCTTTTTCAAATTGTCCGCGACGTCGACCGGCTGAAACGTCACGGCCGTGTAGAAGTGGCAGAAGAAGATGATGAGGAGGACGTAGAACGTATTGAACGCCCAGTCGCCCCGCTGCAGCATCGACTGCAGCTGCGCCATCCCGGGCACTTTGAAGTTCGCGAGCGTCGCAGGGAACATCAGCAGCGAAGACGCAAAGATCGGCGGGATGGTCCCGCTTGTGTTCACTCGGAGCGGAAGGTGCGCCGTCTGGCCTCCGTAGATGCGCCGGCCCACCGTTCGCCGTGCGTAGTAGATTGGGATGCGACGCTGGGCACGCTCGAAAAACACGATCGTAGCGACCGTCGCCAGGACGATGGCCAGCACAGCCGCGAGGTTGAGCGGCTGAATGTTGCCCTTGTTCGTCGCGAAATAGCCCGCGATCCCATCCGGAATTCCGTCGACGATCCCGGCAAATATGAGGAGGGAAATCCCGTTGCCGATACCCCGCTCTGTGATCTGCTCGCCGACCCACATCATGAAGGCCGTGCCCGTCGTCAGCGTGAGCATGCTCATCAGGCGAAAGCCCCAGCCCGCGTGCGTCACGACGTCGCCCACCGCGGCCGAGTCCGAGAGATCCCCGTTGTTCATCGCCTCGAGGCTCATCGCGATGCCGAAGCCTTGAACGATGGAGAGGACGATCGTGCCGTAGCGCGTGTACTGATTGATCTTGCGCTGCCCCTGCTCGCCTTCCTTCCGCAACTCGTCAAGTGGCTTGAAGACCATCGTCAAGAGCTGAAGGATGATGCTCGCGCTGACGTAGGGCATGATCCCGAGCGCAAAGATCGAGAGATTGCCCAGGGCCCCGCCGCTGAACATGTTGAAGAGACCGAGCAGCCCGCCGCCCTGCTTGTGGATGACCGCGTTCATGACCGTTCGGTCGACGCCCGGGATCGTGACGAACACGCCGATGCGGTAGACGGCCAGCAGAACCACGGTGAAGAGGATGCGCCTGCGAAGCTCCGGCACTTTGCCGATGTTGGAGAAGGCCGAGAGGGCAGACATGGCGGCAGACTCTACGACTGCTCGCTTCCGAGCAGAACCACTTTGCCGCCAGCCTTCTGAATCTTCTCCGCCGCGGCGCGAGAGAACGCGTTCGCCGACACTGTCAGGGCCTTGTTCAGCTCCCCGTCGCCGAGAATCTTGATGCGATCGAATCGGCCCTTCACGAGGCCGCGGGCGCCGAGCGCCTCCGGGTCGACGATTGCTCCGGCGGCGAAAACAGCGAGATCGCCGACGTTTACTTCGGCGACAATCGCGCCGAACGGATTGCGGAATCCGCGCTTCGGGAGCCGGCGCTGAATGGGCGTCTGCCCGCCCTCGAAGTGCGGCTTAAAGCCGCGCACGCGCGCGTATTGCCCCTTCTGACCGCGGCCGGATGTCTTGCCGAGGCCCGATCCGGGACCACGCCCGAGGCGCGTCTTTCCTCGCGTGCCGGCGGGCTTCGCGAGGTTGCTCAACGTATCAGCCATGGTCGACCTCCTCCACCCGAACCAGGTGAATCACCTTCTTGATCGCGCCACGGAACGACGGCGTATTGCCAACGACCACAGCGCTGCCTGGTCCCCTCAGTCCGAGCCCGCGCACGATCTCGCGTAGGGCGTGCTGCTGCCCGATGGTGCTTTTCGTTTGGGTCACACGAAGGTTCCTGGTCATGGTCCCTCTCAGCCTTGCGCCGCGACTTGCGGGGGCTTAATCGATTTGCGATCGACAAGCTCCTCGGTCTGTTTGCCGCGCTTTTGCGCGACCTGGTCCATGCTTCGCAACGACTTCAGGGCCTTGACCGTTGCTCGGACGACGTTGTGCGGGTTCGAGCTTCCGAGGCACTTCGTGAGGATGTCGTGGATGCCTGCGCTCTCGACCACCGCGCGCACGGCCCCGCCCGCGATGACCCCCGTCCCTTCCGAGGCGGGCTTGAGGAACACTCTGCCGCTGCCGAAATGCCCGAGGGTCTCGTGGGGAACGGTCACGCCGTTGAGGGGGACGCGGAAGACGTTCTTGCGCGCTTGGTCGTTCCCTTTGCGGATGGCCTCGGGAACCTCGTTGGCTTTTCCGAGCCCCACTCCTACGTGACCGGCCTCGTCGCCAACCACCACCAGAGCGCTGAAGCTGAACCGCCGGCCACCCTTCACCACTTTTGCGACGCGGTTGATGTAGATGACGCGTTCCTTGAGCTTCTCTTCATCGATCTGGAAAGCATCGAACGGCATGGCTCTTCTCCAACCTCAGAATTTGATACCGGCCTCGCGGGCGGCGTCGGCGAGCGCGCGAACGCGCCCATGATAGAGGTACCCGCTTCGGTCGAAGACGACCTTGTCGATCCCCTTCGCGAGGAGCAGCCGCGCGATGGTCTTTCCTACTTTCTTTGCGGCATCGAGCTTGTTCGACTCGCTTAAATCGCCGCGCACGTCGCGCGACAAGGTCGACGCGTGGGCCAGCGTCTCGCCGGCGGCATCGTCCACGACCTGCGCGTAGATGTGCCTGGCGCTGCGAAACACGCTCATGCGCGGCCGCTCCGAAGTCCCGCTGATCTTCCGGCGAATGCGCAGCTTCCTGCGCTCTCGGCCAACGATTCGCATCGCCATCACTTACCTCCGCCGGCTTTGGCAGCCTTGCCCGCCTTCTCGCGGACCTTCTCGCCTTGGTAGCGCACGCCTTTGCCGCCGTACGGCTCGGGCGGGCGGAAGCCCCGAATCTTCGCCGCCGCCTGCCCCATCACTTCCTTGTCCGAACCAGTGAGGATCAGAAGCGTTCCCTTCGAATCAGCAGGGATCTCGCATTTGACCCCTTTCGGCACGGGAAACGCGATCGGGTGCGAGAATCCCAGGCTCAGGTTGATCACCTGTCCCTTGAGCTCGGCGCGATAGCCTGTCCCGACGAGTTGCAGCGTTTTTGTGTACCCCTCGGAGACGCCGGCGACCATGCACCGGATGAGCGCCCAGGCCAACCCCTGGTACCGCGCGCCGTCTCGGCCTGCGATCGTCGGCACGACGAGAACGCTTCCGTTCTCGACCTTGAGCTTCACCCCCTCCGCCATTTCGCGGCTGAGCGTTCCCTTGGGCCCCTTCACTTCGATGGATCGGTCCCCCTTGACGGTCGCGCTGACCCCCTTGGGAAGGGCGATCGGACGCTTGCCGACGCGCGACTGGCGCATCCCCTCTGCACTGCTCGTTTGGGCCTGGTTCGCCATGGCGCTCACCATACTTCGCAAAGTAGCTCGCCGCCGACGCGCTGACGACGCGCCTCACGGTCGGTCATGACGCCGCGGCTCGTGCTGAGAATCGAGATGCCCATGCCCGAGCAGACGCGCTGGATCCGGTCGTGCGGCACGTACACGCGGCGACCGGGGGTCGACACGCGCCGCACGCCGTCGATTGCCGACTGGCGGTCGCGGCCATAACGCAAAACGAGGGTGAGCACCTTCGGCTCTTCGCCCTCGCTCTCGCGCACGTCGTCGAGATACCCCTCGGACTTCATCACACTGGCCACGCGCTCCTTCAGGCGGGAGTGCGGCAGCTCGACGCGGTCGTGCCGCGCCATCGTCGCGTTGCGAATGCGCGTGAGCATGTCTGCGATCGGGTCGGTCATCATGGCGTCACCAGCTCGCCTTCACCACGCCCGGAATCTCGCCACGAAGGGCGAGGAGGCGGAAGCAGATCCTGCAGAGCTCGAACTTCCGATAGTAGGCGCGGGGGCGGCCACACACCTTGCAGCGATTGCGATGACGCACGGCAAACTTCGGCCGGCGATTGAGTTTGGCAAACTGAGAAGCACGGGCCATGTTGGATCCTGGATGAGGTGGCTACCGCTCACGGGTGTCGGGGGGAGCGACCGCGCTACTCCCGACGGTTATGGTCATGTCGCGCGGAACGGCATTCCGAGCTGCTTGAGAAGCGCGCGCCCTTCCTCGTCGGTTTTCGCCGTCGTCACGAGGCTGATGTTCAAGCCTTTGACGGCGTCGATCTTGTCGTAATTGATCTCCGGAAAGATGATCTGCTCGCGCAGACCGAGCGTGTAGTTTCCCTTTCCGTCGAACGCCTTACGCGAAACGCCTTTGAAATCGCGAGTGCGGGGCAACGCGATCGTCAGCAGGCGATCGAGGAACTCCCACATGCGGCCGCGCCGCAACGTCACCATCGCCCCGATGGGGATCCCTGCGCGAAGCTTGAAATTCGCGATCGCCTTTTTGGCGCGCGTGACCACCGGCTTCTGACCGCTCATCGCTTTGAGCTCATCGACCGCGGTGTCGATGATCTTCGGGTTCGCGACCGCCGCACCGAGGCCCATGTTGACGACGATCTTCCTGAGCCTCGGCACCTGCATCGGATTCTTGTAGTTGAACTGCTTGGTCAGAGCGGGGACGACCTCGCTCCTGTACTTGTCGAGCAGTCGTGGCGCGACGCCGTCGGTCGCCGACGCGGGCGGCGCCCCGGACGGGCTGGCCATCGCCGTTCGATCGACGGCGCCCCTGCCCTTCTTCGGACCCTTTTCCCCTTTGCTGGGCTTGTCCCCCTTGGGGGCCTTGTTCGGCGAGTCGCCGTCGGCCTTCTTCCCGCCCTTCTTCTCGTCTGCCATGGGCGACTACTCCGCAACCGCAGGGATCTCATCCCCGCTCGTTACCGCAACACGAACTTTGCGGCCGTCTTCCAGCGACTTGAAACGCACTCGCGTTCCCTTGTTGGTCTTCGGGTCGACGGGCATTACTTTGCACGCGTAAATGGGCTGCTCGCGCTCGAGGATGCCGCCCGAGGGGCTGCGCGGCGTCGGACGCATGTGCCGCTTGACGAGGTTCACCCCTTCGACGACGACTCGGTCGTCCTCGACGAGGACGCGCATGACCTTGCCGGTCTTCCCCTTGTCTTTGCCGCTGATGACGACCACCATGTCGCCCTTGCGGATGCGCGAGGCCATCAGAGAACCTCCGGCGCCAGCGAGATGATCTTCATGAACTTCTTGCCGCGGAGCTCACGGGCCACTGGTCCGAAGATGCGCGTACCGATGGGCTCCCGCTCCTTGTTGATGAGCACGGCGCTGTTCTCGTCGAAGCGGATGTAGCTGCCGTCCGGCCGCGACATCTGGTGCTTCATGCGAACGACGACCGCTTGAGCGACCTCGCCCTTCTTCACTTTGGTGCCCGCCAGAGCCTCTTTGACCGAGACGACGATCACATCGCCCAGCTCCGCGTAACGACGCCGCGAGCCGCCCAGGACTTTGATGCACTGGACGCGCTTCGCGCCCGAGTTGTCGGCCACTTCCAAGATTGTGCGCATCTGGATCATGGCTCACTCCTCCACGAACTTCTTGACGAGCCGAATCACGACCCAGCGCTTCTCCCGGCTGATCGGCCGATGCTCCTGGATCTCGACTTGGTCGCCCGCCTTGAGCTCGTTCTTCTCATCGTGCGCTTTGTATCGCGCGCGCGACCGCACGTACTTTCCGTACAACGGATCACGCCGGTGAGTCACCACCTCGACGACCACGGTCTTCTGCATCTTCGCACTCACGACCCGACCGACCATCTTGCGACGGAAGCCGTGCTGTTCGTGTGCTTGGCTCGCTTGCTCTGCCGGCGCGTTCTGCGTCATGGCTACTTCGCCTCGCTCTTCTCAGTGCCGCTTGCGACCTTGAGCTCACGCTCTCGCAGCAGCGTTATCACTCGAGCCAGATCGCGCCTCGTCTTGCGAATCGCGCTCGTGTCGTCGAGGCGGTTGGTGAAATTCTTCAGCCGGCTCTCGAAGACGTCGTGAGCGAGCGTCTTCTGAAGCTCGCGCAAATCTTCGGCACTCTTCTCGCGCAGATCGGAGGCTTTCATGCGATCTCTCCGCGCATGAGGAACTTGTACGCGACGGGCAGCTTGTGCCCCGCCAAGCGAAACGCCTCCCGCGCCGTTGTCTCGTCGACACCCTGCAGCTCGTACATCACCCGGCCAGGCTGAATCTGAGCGGCCCACTCCTCGACCGCCCCCTTGCCGCCGCCCATACGGACTTCGAGCGGCTTCTTGGTCACGGGGCGGTCCGGGAATACGCGGATCCACAGCTTGCCGGCGCGCTTGACGTGGCGGGTGATGGCCATGCGCGCGGCCTCGATCTGGCGAGAGGTGATGCGACCGGGCTCCGTCGCCTGCATCGCGAAATCGCCGAACGACACGTCACTACCCCGGTAGGCAGTGCCCCTGTTGTTGCCCTTCTGCGCTTTGCGGTATTTGGTGCGCTTAGGGGAAAGCATGACTCATGCTCCTGCGATCTGGGGTCGGCGGTTGCGGCGCTGAAGAACCTCGCCCTTGAAGACCCACACTTTGACGCCGATGATTCCGTACTTCGTGCGGGCCTCGGCCGTGCCGAACTCGATGTCCGCGCGCAACGTGTGCAGGGGCACGCGCCCCTCGCGGTACGTCTCGACACGGCTCATTTCGCTGCCCCCCAATCGACCGGAGCACCGCACGCGAATCCCTTTCGCGCCGAACTTCATCGCCGTGGTGAGAGCCTTCTTCATGGCGCGGCGGAACGCGACGCGGCGCTCGAGCTGGGTCGCGATGTTCTCGGCGACGAGCTGCGCCGCGGTCTCGGCCTTGCGGACCTCTTGGACGTCGATGAAGACTTCGTTCTCGGTGAACGACTGGACCCCGGGGAACACCACCTCGCCTTTGGCGGCCGTCTTGACGTTGCCGATCTTCAGCGTCTCGATCCCTTTGCCGCCCTTGCCGATCACCATCCCGGGGCGGGCCGTGAAGACGATGACCTTGCACTTGTTGGCGGCGCGCTCGATCTCGACGCCGGCGATGCCCGCGTTCTGCAGGTAGGCCTTGACCGCGCGCTTGACGCGGATGTCCTCATGGAGCCACTTCGCGTAGCTCTTGTCCTCGAACCACTTCGAGTTCCACGTCTTGATGATCCCGAGACGGAACCCGTACGGATGGACTTTCTGACCCATGCGTCTCGTCCTTTATCGTTCGCCGAGGATGATGGTGATGTGACTCAGGCCTTTTTGGACGCGTGTCGCGCGACCCATGGCCCGCGGACGCCAACGCCGCATGTGCTTGTTCGGAGCCTTGTCGACGAATGCCGTCTCGACGAAGAGGCTGTCTACGTCGACGCCTGGGCTCTGCGTCTTGGCGTTCGCCACCGCGCTCTCGATGAGCTTCTTCACGATCGGCGCTGCCGCTTTGCGCGTGAACTCCAGCAGCTGGAGCGCCTCGCCCGCCTGACGACCGCGGACGAGATTGACGATGACGCGGGCCTTGCGCGGACTGAGCCGCGTGAACCGAACGCTTGCCTTGCTGACCATGATCGGAGCCTCGTGGCGGCCGTCGTACCCACTCGCATCGAGCCTTGGTGCTCGCGGCGCGGACCGTTACGGACGCCTGAACTGTTCGAGAGCGGCTGAGATAGAGCGCCCCGCACGCCGCTTAGGGGCGGCACACGGAGGCGCGTAGCTTACGCGCGAGGGCGCGCTTCGCAAGAGAAATGTTTACTTTCGGGCCGGAGCCGGCGCCCCTTTGGCCGCGCCGCCTGCCCCTGCGCCTCCCCCGGCAGGCCCCGCGCCGGCGCCGCCGCCGGCCACTTTGGCCTTCTTGTCCCCGGAGTGCCCGTGAAACGTTCTCGTCGGAGCAAACTCGCCCAGCTTGTGCCCGACCATGTTCTCCGTGACGAAAACCGGAACGAACTTGCGCCCGTTGTGCACGGCAAAGGTTAGCCCTACCGCGTCGGGTGTGATCGTGCTGCGGCGAGACCAGGTCTTGATGACCTTCTTGCTTTGAGCCGCCTGCGCTGCCGCGATCTTCTCGGCGAGGTGACCGTCGACGAACGGACCCTTCTTGACCGAACGAGCCATACCCAGTTCCTAACCCTTCTCGCCGCGGCGCTTGATGATCATGCCGTCGGTCCGCTTGTTGTTGCGCGTCTTGAGCCCCTTCGAAAGCTGACCCCACGGCGAGCACGGATGACGTCCTCCCGACGTGCGCCCCTCGCCTCCGCCCATCGGATGGTCGACCGGGTTCATTGTCACACCGCGATTGTGCGGGCGGCGCCCGAGCCAGCGCGACCGACCGGCTTTGCCGAGCGATATGTTCGCGTGCTCGATGTTCGAGACCTGCCCGATCGTCGCGTGGCAGTCGAGGTGCACCATGCGCACTTCGCCGGACGGAAGGCGCACTTGGGCGTAGTCCCCGTCTTTCGCCATCAGCGCGGCGGCGACCCCCGCCGCGCGCACGAGCTGCGCGCCCTTGCCCTTCTTCAGCTCGATGTTGTGGATCATCGTGCCGAGCGGGATGTGCCGGAGACACATGGAGTTGCCGGGCTTGATGTCCGCGTTGCGGCTCGACACGATCTTGTCGCCGACCTTCATCCCGTCGGGCGCGAGGATGTAGCGCTTGTCTCCGTCGACGTAGTGGAGCAGGGCGATGCGCGCGGTCCGGTTGGGATCGTATTCGATCGTGGCGACCACGGCCGGGACCCCGATCTTTTCGCGCTTCCAGTCGACTACCCGGTAGCGTTGCTTGTGCCCACCGCCGCGGAACCGCGACGTGATGCGACCGAAATGATTGCGGCCGCCGGTGCCCGTTTGGTGCTCGACGAGCTTGCGCAGAGGCTTGACGTCCTTGGTGACCTCCTTGAAGTCGGACACCGAGTAGAAGCGCCGCGCTGGTGACGTCGGTTTGAAGTTCTTGACTGCCATCGTTGCCTCTTGTCGCTCGTGCGAGCTCCGGTTTTCAGCTCGGCTCGCTCGTCTCCGCAAAGAAGTCGATCGAGTCGCCTTCCTTGAGGGTCACGATCGCCTTCTTCCAGTTCTGCGTCTTGGAGTAGCCACGTCCCATTCGGCGATCTTTGCCGCGGAGGATCATTGTGTTGACGTCGGTCACGCGCACTTTGAAGAGCCGCTGTACGGCGTCTTTGATCTGCACCTTGTTCGCTGCGCGCGCGACCTCGAACACCACCTGGTTGTCCTTCTCGCGGAGGGCGTTGGCTTTCTCCGTCAGAATGATGGGCCGCCGGATGATCTGTTCGGGTGTCATTGCGCACCTCCGCTCGCGCGCGCATCGCCGGCGTCTGCTCCGGCGAGATCTCCGCGCGAAGCCGCCTGCTTGAGGCAGCGCTGTTCGAGGGCCTTGGCCGCGTCCTTCGAAAGGACGAGCGTATCGTGCCGGAGCAGATCGTAGACGTTCACGCCCTCGGGGGGCAGAAACTGGTGATCCTTGCAGTTGCGGATCGAAAGACGGAGCCGCTCGTTGTCGTGCGAGTCCACGACCAGGGTCTTGTCCGCCGCTTTGAGCGCGCCTAACGCGGCGACCAGGGACTTGGTCTTGATTTCCGCCAGCTCAAAGCGGTCGACCACGACGAGGCGCCCCTCTTTGCCGAACTTGGAGAGAGCGCTCGTCAGGGCCTGGGCGCGGGCGCGCCGCGGAGGCCGATAGCTCCAGTCGCGCGGACGGGGGGGGTGCGCCTGCCCGCCGCCGACGAACACCGGCGCGCGCAGCGAACCGTGCCGCGCTCGGCCGGTTCCCTTTTGCTTGAAGAGCTTCTTCGTGCTGCCGCTGACGGCAGAGCGGTTCTTGGCGCACTGGGTGCCCTGGCGCTTCGAGGCGAGCTGGGACTTCACCACCTCGTAAAAGAGATGTTCGCGCACTTCGGTGCCAAACACCTCGTCGGCGAGGTCGATCGAGCCGACCTTCTCGCCCTTCATGTTGAGGACGTCGAATTTTGCCATGGGCTGCCTCCGGTCTAGCTCCTGATCTCCACGTCGACGCCCGCAGAAAGGTCCAGCTTCATGAGGGCGTCGAGCGTCTGCTGCGTGGGATCGAGAATGTCGAGCAGCCGCTTGTGCGTGCGGATCTCGAACTGCTCACGGGATTTCTTGTCGACGTGCGGACCGCGGAGCACCGTGTAGCGCACGATATGCGTGGGGAGCGGAATTGGTCCCGCCACACGCGCGCCCGTGCGCTTCGCCGTTTCGACGATGTCGTTCGTGGACTTGTCGAGGAGCTGGTGATCGAACGCCTTCAGGCGAATGCGGATCTTGGTGGTCGCGGCCATTGATGTGATTGTCTCCGAGGTTGGGTCCGCTTTCGCGAGGGTTCGAGCCGCTTGCCTCTAAGCGAGGATCTTGGTGACGATGCCCGCGCCGACGGTGCGGCCGCCTTCGCGGATGGCGAAGCGCTGCTGCTCTTCGAGCGCCACGGGCGTGATCATTTCGATGGTCATCTTGGTGTTGTCCCCCGGCATCACCATCTTGGTGCCCTCCGGCAGCGCGACGGTCCCCGTCACGTCCGTCGTGCGCATGTAGAACTGCGGCCGGTAGTTGGTGAAAAACGGCGTGTGCCGCCCGCCCTCTTCCTTCTTGAGAACGTATACCTCGCCCTCGAACTTCGTGTGCGGCGTCACAGACCCAGGCTTCGCCAGCACCTGCCCCCGCTCGATCTCGTGCTTCTCAATCCCCCGCAGCAGCACCCCGATGTTGTCGCCCGCCTGCCCCTGATCGAGCAGCTTGCGGAACATCTCCACTCCCGTCGCGATCAGCTTGCGCGTGTCGGCGAACCCGATCAGCTCCACCTCTTCCCCCACCTTCACCACCCCCCGCTCCACTCGCCCCGTCGCCACCGTCCCCCGTCCCTTGATCGAGAACACGTCTTCCACCGCCATCAAGAACGGCTTGTCCACGTCTCGCACCGGATCCGGTATCTTGCTGTCCAGCGCCGCCATCAGCTCGTCGATCGACTTCTCCCACTTCGCGTCTCCGTTGAGCGCCGGCAACGCCGCCCCACGGATCACCGTCGCCTGGTCGCCGTCGAACTTGTACTTGTTCAACAGCTCCCGCACTTCCATCTCCACCAGGTCCAGCATCTCCGGGTCGTCCACCGCGTCGCACTTGTTCAAAAATACCACGATGTGGTTGAGCCCCACCTGCCGCGCCAACAGAACGTGCTCGCGCGTCTGCGGCATCACGCTGTCCAGCGCGCTCACCACAAGGATCGCGCCGTCCATCTGCGCCGCCCCCGTGATCATGTTCTTGATGTAGTCCGCGTGCCCGGGGCAATCCACGTGCGCGTAGTGCCTCTTATTGCTCTCGTACTCCACGTGCGCCACCGCGATCGTCACCGTCTTGGTGTCGTCGCGAACCGTCCCGCCCTTGGCGATGTCCTTGTAGCTGATGACCTTCGCCAACCCCTTCTTCGACTGCACCTTCACGATCGCGGCCGTCAGCGTCGTCTTGCCGTGATCGATGTGACCGATCGTCCCTACGTTCACGTGCGGCTTCGATCGTACGAATTTCTCTTTACCCATGACGGAGGTCTCCTGAGACGTGTCGCGAGAGTGGGGGAAGGCTTCGAGCCCACCACGGGGCTTGAACCCGTGACCTCTTCCTTACCAAGGAAGTGCTCTACCACTGAGCTAGGTGGGCGGTTTGGCGGCTGTTTCTCCTGGGACGACGAGACGACGAGCGGGAGACCGGGTTCGAACCGGCGACGTTCAGCTTGGAAGGCTGACGCTCTACCAACTGAGCTACTCCCGCGAGCTTGGTTCTCTCCTCTCGGATCTCCTGAGCCGTGGAGGGTGATGGATTCGAACCATCGAAGGCATAGCCGGCAGATTTACAGTCTGCTCCCTTTGGCCACTCGGGCAACCCTCCGGGTTCCAATGATTCAGAGCACTTCGACTTCCTGACAGGGGAATGAACGAACGACGAGCTGACGAGGGGACTTGAACCCCTAACCACCTGTTTACAAAACAGGTGCTCTACCATTGAGCTACGCCAGCCCTCGCGGCGCAGAGGCCGCCGCTTTGGGGGGGCGAAGACTACTACTTGCCGCGCCCGCGCGCAAGCAAGACCCGGGCTCGGTCATTTCCATGGTTGACGCGCTTCCGCGCTGCCGCGCGCCAGTGCGGCTTTTCGGCTGGCTGCTCCTCCCTCGACACGCGGGTGGCGTACGGATTGTGGGTGGCGCAGCTAGCTTGACACGAGTGGTCCTGTCAAGGGCGGCGGACGACGAAGGCTGAACACGCTACTTTCCTCCCGGCGGCCCGGCTTGGCGCGCAGGGCCGTTCACGGCGGCGTGCGCCCTCTTCTGGAGCTGGTCGAGCGCTTCTTTCACCTCCCCCTCGGTGAACGGCATCTTGTCGATTTGGGCCTTTTCCTCGTCGAGAGCGGCTTGCATCTCGTCTTTCGCCTGGCGGGCCCGCTGGATCCACGATGAGGAGTCGCTGGTCCGTTCGCCAAGGGCGACGGTCTGATCCATCTCGCGCAGCCCCTTCTCGAGAAGGACCCGGTAGCGCACGTGCATGAACGCGAAAAAAATCTGCTTTTGGCGGTCGGTCTTCGAAGTCGCAGGCGGAGGGATCCGGATGAGGTTCTGGTGCAGCTCGCGGTACATCTCGCCCACCCGGTAGCCGGCCATCGCCGCCCAGTGGGAATCCACCGAACGCACGGCCATCGCGTAGGCGGCCTGCGCATCGAGCAGGCCGGCACAGCGCGCGTCGAGTTTGGCCAGAAAGTCGACCGGCGGCGGGTCGATCTCGATGCGCTCCGAACGCACGCGCCGGAGCTCACCGAGCGCGAACCGTAGCTGCGCCACGGCCACCGGCAGGACGTCGCGCTCGCCGTAGTGGAGTTGATCGGCCAGGTCGAGGCCGTCGAGGATGTCCTTCGACGCCGTCTTGTCGTCTCCGAGCTCGACGCGAGCGAGCCCTCGCGCTCCGAGAGCGACGATGCGGTCCACGTCGTCGATGTCGTTGCGGGCGAGCAGCGTGTCGCCGATCGCGGCCAGGGCAGTCCAATCCTCGATGTACGCGTCGAGGGTGGCAGCGCGCACGAGCGCGGAGCGCGCCTTCGAGTCGCCGGGGAATCGTCCAGCGAGATCCAGGAACGTGTCGCGTGCTTCTGCGCGATCGTCGAGGCCCTCGAGCGCAAGCCCCCGATCGAAGAGGTAGTCGCTCGCGTGCGGGCCTTTCGGATCCGCCTTGAAGAGAATCCAATAGGCATCGGCCGCTTCTCGCCATCGCTGCTCCAAGAGCGCGCGCTCGGCGCGCCTCAGCAGGTCCGCCTCGGTCGTTACGTCATCCGCTGTGACGATTCTCGGCTGCGCTTCGATGACCTGCGGGGGAGAAGCCGGGGGAGCTTTGGACGCCGGCGCGCAGGCGGAGACGAAGAACCCGAACCCGAGCACAGCGAGAGCGTGCAGGGAATCCAAGGAGCATTTCACGGAGCCGCGCCCGGCGGCGCAGCGTCTGCGGACTCGCCGTCGTCGGTCTTGCTCTTGGCTGGCTGGGAGCTCGAGAGCGACGCGACGCCATCCGCAAAAACTTGTTCGTTCAATTCCGTGAGCGACTCGTTCATCCGCTTTTCCCAATCGGGCGGCAACGACCCGGGGGTCTTTTGATTCAATGCGGACGCGACTGCGAGCCAGTGGCGCGCTTCGGACATGTACCCGATGCGATAATCGGTCATCCCCCGGAGGTAGGCGTATTGCGCCCGGCGGACCGCGGAAAGCCGGCCCGTGTCGCGCTCGAGCACACGGAAGATGGCGAGGGCCCGTTCGTGCTCGCTCTGCTCGAAGGCGCGCTGACCGCGCATCAGATCGTCTTCGTAAGTCGCGCACGCGACAGCAGCGACCGGCAGCGGTCCCACCAGCAGCCAAAGGCCAACGGCGAAAAGGCGCATCCCCGGTCAGCGTACCGGCCCAAACCCCTGCCGAGCAACCCCGCGACCCGCGCGCCTTCGTGCGCGTGCGAGCGCGCCTACCCCGATGGCGGCCGCGGCGGCGAGGGCGCCGAGCGCGCGAGGGGCGTGGCGATCGAAGACCTCGCAACCCCAGCGGCGGCGCGGCGACTCGGTGTCTCCGGGGCGAGAGGCCGCGACGCCCTCGGGAGAGGTCTCGGTTCGAGGGGCCGAAAGGGCCACTTTGACGTCCGGCGGGTCGCAATCCCACCCCCTGCCCTTCCCGAAGCCGCACTGGTCGAGCACCGAACCGTCGAGCCTCCGCGCCAGAAGGCGAATCTCGTCGGCCCCCGTCGTGACTTCGACGAAGTGATACGTCGACTCCGCTTTGCGCGTGGACGGATTCTTCGACGCACGATAGAGGGGCGCGCCTCCCCCGCCGGACGTGACGAACTTCGTCCCGGCTGACTCCCCACGCTCGTAGATATGGTCGTGACCCGCGAAGAGCAGGTCGACGCGATGGGCCGCGAGGAGCTCCGGCACGTGCGCGCCGATCAGGGCGGGATTCGCACCGTGCGGCCCGGCCGACCAGGGCCCGTGATGCATGACGGCGATGCGCCAGACAAGTCCCGGCTCGCCGTCGGAGCGGCCGAGCTCCGTTTCGAGCCAGCGGCGCTCTTCGCCGGAGGTCCAGTCGTGTAGAGAGTTCAGAAAGAAGAAGCGCACGTTGCTGAGGCGGAAGGTGCCGTACGGCTGGGGGCGCCCGTCAGGACCGGAAAAGCCGAAGTAGCGGGCGAAGTTCGCCCCCGCCCGATCGTCGTAGAGCTCATGGTTTCCGATGGCCACGAAGAGCGCGCGGTCGCGCAGCAGCGGCGCCTCGACGTCGAAGAACGACTGCCAGTCCTCGGCGCGGCCGCCGTCTTCGACCATGTCGCCCGTATTCACGAGGAAGTCGGACGACGAGGCCCCGAGCTCGCGCACGACCGCGGCGTGGGCGGTCGGGTCGGTGCGGTCGTCGCCGTACACGAGAAACTTGAGCGGCGCGCCGGACTCCGGCTTCGGTGCCGTCGTGAACCGGCCCGTCCCGATGGTCTTGCCGTCGACGCGAACCACATAGGCATAAGTCGCAGCGGGCGCGAGGTCGGTCGCGCGAACGACGTGCATCGTCGTCCTGGTCCGATCCTCGAACGTGCGAGCCTCGGTGGCTCCGGCTGCGCGGTCGACTTCGACGGTCGCTGCGGCCGCGCCGTCGAGCTCGAAACGCACGTCCACCCCCGACTCGCATAACCCCGTGAGGTACGGCCCTTTCTGCAGCCTCACCGGCCGCGCGCTCTGCGCTAGCGCCGCCGAGCTCGAGACCCAGACCCAAATGGCGCCCCACAGCGGGAGGAGAATCCAGCGTTGGATCTTCGAGCTCAAGGTAGGCACCAATATAGCGAGTAGAAGGACGGCGATTCTCGTCGAGACCGAGCGAGGGCGGTGGCGGGGCGAGGAGCCGTACTTACGTAACTCACGTACGGCGACGACCCCCGACACCGGGATCGCGAAGGGATCGGCGAAAAGCGCCGCCCTTCTACAGAAGAGCGACGAGCTTCTACACTCTCCACCGCATGCGGTAGACCGGCAGGCCGTCGGCGATCGCGCGGCGCTCGCGGGGGCTGCGAGCCACGTATGCATGGTCGGCCAGAAGCGCGGTCCCAGGGGTGTCGCCGGCGGGCTTGAAGCGGACGTCATCCGCGACCAGCGCCGCATAGGCAAGCGCGCGCTCTTCCACGTCCGTCTGCACGAAGAGCTCACCGCCTGTCTCGAGCAAGCGCGCCACATCGCCGAGAAAGCCGGCTTTCACGAGCAATCGCTTCTCGTGCCGCTTTTTCCACCATGGGTCCGGGAAGTTCAGAAACAGGCGCCGGACCGACGAGTCGGGAACGAGCCGAGGCAGGGCCGAGCGGGCGTCCTCAGCGAAGACGCGCGCCCGCGAGGCGAGTCCGCGGGCTGCCAGACGCTCATCCACGATCGCCGCCCACTTGCGGCGAACCTCCAAACCGACAAGCGCCACCCGTGGCTCGGCTTGGGCGCGTTCGACGAGAAACCACCCTCGGCCGGGCCCGACCTCGATCTCTATCCACGCGCCCGAAGCGAGCGAGCGGACGTCGACCCGATCCCCTTCGGGTAGGCGCGGTGCATCGTCGTAAAGGCGGGACATCGGCCGCGGGACGAGATAGCCCCACGCGCGCGCCGCCTCAAGGGCGATCGGCCGCTTGACCAGGCCGACTGCGTCGGCGAGCGTTGGCCGGTGAGCGCGCGCGATCCGACCGATGCTTTCCCCGTTGCCTCCGCGCGCGAGAACGCTCGCGCAGTCGGCTGGGCTGCGTTCAAGCGCGCCGCTCTCCTCTGGGCCCCTCTCGCCGCGGCGGTCTCGCTTCTCGCGCAGCGGGCGATCACCGGTGTGATCGCGAGAGTCGGGCACGCGGGGGCGCCGCTCGACGACGCGTACATTCACTTCCAGTACGCGCGCGCGATCGCCGAGGGGCACCCCATGCGCTTCCAGGCGGGCGAGCCGATCACCAGCGGCGCGACGAGTCTCCTCTGGCCCGCCGTTCTCGCGCCGTTTTGGCGACTCGGCGCCCGAGGCGACGACATCGTTTGGGCCGCTTGGATCCTTTCTTTCGTCGCCCTCTGCGCGCTCGCGGGCGAAGCGGCGATTCTGACGCGTCGCCTCGCCGGGCGCACGGCTGCGATCGGCGCGGCCGTGATGACGCTCTCGTTCGGCGGCCTGGTGTGGTGCGCGGCGAGCGGAATGGAGGTGGTCCCTTTCGCGTGGGCGATCGCGCGCGCTTCGCGGTGCGCGAGCGAATGGGCCGAAGCGCCCCGGGAGGGCCGCACTTCGACGCGCCGACTCGAGCTCGTGGCGCTCGCCTGGGCGGCGGCCCTCTTGCGGCCCGAAGGGGGCCTGACAGCGCTCTTCGTCGCGATCACGCTCCTGGTGTTCACGCATCGCGGGCGATGGCCCGAGCGGGCATCGGCCCTCGGAGCCGTCGCGGGGGCGTTCGCTCCGATGCTGCTGCTCCTGGTCCTCACCGGCTCCGCGCGCAGCAACACGGCGGTCGCGAAGCTGATTCCCGGTAACCCATACTACGCCGGCCCCTCGGTCTGGCCTCCAGTCCGGGCCAACGCGAAGTTGCTCGTGGGCACGCTGCTCAACGGCGAAGTCTGGTCCGCGGAGTTCTTGCCGCAAGGCGGCGCGCTGGTGGCGATCGCCGGGCTCGCGGCGGTGGCTTGGCTCGGCTTCCGTACCAAGTCGATCTGGCGCGCGATCGCTGTCTTGCTCATCGCTCTCACGATGTTTGCGCCGTGCTTCTATCTGACGTTCCTGTGGAACCGCCTCCGCTATCTATGGCCTTTCGCCGCCGGCTGGCTGATCGGGCTCGCATGCCTGGCGCGCGTCGCCGGCGACGTTGCCGCTGTCATTCGTCCCCGCTGGCGGGTCGTGACCCCCGTCGTCTGCGGCGCGTTCGCAGGGCTCTTCGGCTCGAAGCTCGGCTGGGTCCTGGACGACGTGGCGCAGTCGGCGAGCGGGATCGATCGCCAGCAGGTGGCCCTCGGTCGGTGGGCGAAGGACCGCCTGCCCGAGGACGCGCGCATCGGCGTCAACGACACGGGCGCCATCGCTTATTTCGGCGACCGAAAGACATTCGACGTCGTGGGGCTCACGACGCGAGATGAGGCGCGCTATTGGGTCGCAGGGGTGGGATCGCGCTTCGAGCATTACGAGCGCGTTCGCGCCAGCTCGCCCGCGCTGTTGCCGACGCACTTCATCGTGTACCGCGAATGGATGGGGATGGACTCGGTGCTCGGTGAGCAGCTGCACCAGGAAACCGTCACGGATGCGACCATCCTCGGTGGCCAGACGATGCGCGCGTACGTCGCCGACTGGTCGGCACTCGGCAGCGGGGAGCGCCCGTGGACGGCGGAAACGGCCGATCCAACCGACGATCTCGATGTGGCCGACCTCGAGAGCGAAGAGGCCCATACCTACGAGCTCCTTGGCGGGCGCGACGGCGAACAGGTTGCGCACGAGGGGGTCAGCCCAGGTGGCCGGACGATCGTCGACGGCGGGCGATCGAACCGCAGCCTCGAGCGTTTCGTCGCGCGCCTACGCCCTGGCGTCGCCTCCACGGCCATCGTGCGCTTCGACAGCACACCGGGATGCAGAGTGCGCATCTGGGCGAACGACGAGCCCATCGCGTCGTTCGAAGGGGGCGGCAACGACGACTGGGTCGAGCGATCGTTCGACATCCCCGCCCGGGTGGTGTCAGCGCGCACGCGCATCGAGCTCCGCGTCGAGGGCGGAACGCTCACGACCTTTCACTACTGGTTCTTTCCGCGAGCGCAGCGTGAATGAGGAGCGAACGGCGATGGCTCACAGGAAGGACGTACGAAGGATTGACGAGCGTCCTTCCCTCTCAGTCCCCGCGCCTTCCTGTGGTCTCGCTCTGCAAGTCACTTCTTCTTCGCGGGTTCCTTGGCATCGGTCTTCGCGGCGTCGGTCTTCGCAGCGTCGGCCTTCGGGCCCTTGGCCGCATCGGCCTTCGCGGCAGGCGCGGGCTTCTCGGCAGGCGGCGGCTTGAGCGCCCCCGTCTGGATCATCATTTCCGCCAGGTTCGCGAAACCCCAGCCGTGCTGCATCTTTCCATCTGCTGCCGGCTGAACGATGTCGATCCAGTGCCAGTTGGTCACCGGCTTGTTCGACGCCGCCAGCGGACCCAGCGGTCCCTTCTGCGTACCGCTCAGCGTGTGCTCGAGGATCTCGAACCCATCGATTCCCCAGGCATTCGTCGAGGTCCATTTCTGATCCGGGAACGCCTTGAACCAGTTGGTGAGGTCCTTCGTCAGGTCCTTCTTTCCCTTAATGGCGGGCGCGCCGCTGATGTTCACCCAGTAGTCCCCGTCATCGGCCGCCGTGGCAGCCACGGTCTTGACATCGTCCTTGCTGAACGCTTCGTCCATCTTCCTCGCGCCGTCGGCGAGCTTGTCCTCGTCGGCTGCCCCTTTGGAAGCGTGCATTTCGGGCGCGCCCGAGGCCAGCGTGGGGACAGGCGGGGCCCCTTTGGCGCCCTTCATTTGCGCCATGACGGCCGCGTCGTCGCCGTATTCGTGCTGCTCTTTCACGAGCCCGTCGTCATTGAACCACATCACGTGCACGCGGGTGTTGCCGACGGGCTTCTTCGACGCCTTTATCCCCATGAAGTCGCCGGTCATCGTTCCGGCCCATGCGATCTCCGCGACCGCGATGTTCCCCTTGGTCCACACGCGGGTCACCGCCGCCTTTGCGTCGCTAAAGACATCGGCGCTCTGCTGCTCGGCCTTGGCGACCTCGTCGCGCCCATGGGCATCCCGATTCGGCGTGCCGTAGGCTTGCACGAGGCAATCCTCGGTGTAGTAGCTCGCCAGCTTCTTCGCGTCGTGCGCGTTGAATGCGTCGGCGATCCCCTTAAGCGTCTGCGGGATCAGCTCAGCCACGCTCGGCTTCGCAGGCGGCGGCGGCGTCGTATCGGCGGGCGGAGGTGTGGCACTCGCGGAGGCGGTCGCCGGCGGCGGAGGCGCGGAGGGGGGCGGCTGCGGCGCGGGCGTTTCGCCTCCGCACGCGGCGAGCGCGAGCGTCGTCATGGTGAGCGCAGCAAGAGTCGTGGATCGCATCGGTTTCTCCTCCCGGGGGTTAGTTCCGGCCAGCAGGCCCTTTACCCGGTTTGCGGCCGACCGGGAAGGGGTTTTCTCCGTTCTACTGCGGCCGTGCCGCGCGATCGTTTAGGGCGGGACCCGCACCGGCGAACGAGATTGTGCGCCCGGATTGCGCTACAAGCGCTCCCTACCGTGCGCTTCCGATCTCTCGGCAAGACCGGCCTTCGAATCAGCGAGATGTCCCTCGGCACGTGGGGGCTGTCCGGAGACGGCTACGGCCCGGTCGAGCCAGCGGTCCAGGAGCGGGTGATCCATCGCGCGCTCGAAATGGGCGTGTCCATCATCGACACGGCGGACGCCTACGGGGCCGGGCGAATGGAACGCCTCATCGGACGGGCGATCGCCAATCGACGCGACGTCGTCGTCGTCACCAAGGGCGGCACCGATCGCGCGACCACTCCGCCCCGAAAGCGCTTCAACGGTCCCTACCTGCGTGAGCGGGTCGAAGCGTCGCTGCGGCGCCTCGCGCGCGAGCCGATCGACGTGTACCTGCTGCACAATCCGAGCAAGAACATCATCGACAACAGCGAGGCCATCGATCAGCTTCTCGAGCTCAAGCAGGAAGGCAAGATCGCCCACTGGGGGCTTTGCGCAGGAGATGTCGAGGTGGGGCGTTCTGCCTTGCGCCGAGGCGCCGAAGTGATCGAGCTCCCCTACAACCTCGTTTGCGCTTCGGATCTGCATCGGCTCGCAGGCGAAGTCATGGTGTCGGGCGCCGGGGTGCTCGCCCACTCGACGCTCGCATACGGGCTGCTCTCAGGGAGCTGGACCCGAGAGAAAGACTTCCCGCCGGGTGATCACCGCGCCGATCGGTGGACCAAGCCCGAGTTCGATCTGCGGCTCGAACAGCTGGGCGCCGTTCGCTTCCTCGTCCGCGGTGACGTGCCGACGCTGCGCTCGGCGGCGGTGCGATTCGTACTGTCGAACAACATCGTTTCGACCGCTGTGCTCGGACCGCGCAATGTCGAACAGCTCGAAGACATCGTACGAGAGGTTGGTATGGGCCCGTTCTACCTGACCGACGAGGACTTGATGCGCATCCCGAGGGCACTTCAGGCGGTGGGTATAGAGCAATGATCGATCGACATGCAGCGGCCGAGGCGGCGCTCTCGGTGGCGCGCGAAGCGGCGCAGCTAGTCATGCGGGTATACGCGAAGCCGTTCGACGTCGAGTACAAGGTGAAGGACGATCCCGTGACGCGCGCCGACCGTGAGGCGAACGATCTCGCCTGCGACCGGCTGGCGCGCGCATTTCCCGGTGTACCCATCGTAGCCGAGGAGAGTGACCCTCGAACGTACGCGGGGTTCGGGCGGGCCGACGCGGCGTGGTTCGTCGATCCGCTCGACGGCACGCGCGAGTTCGTCGCCAGAAACGGCGAGTTCGTGGTGATGATCGGCTTGGCGGAGCGCGGGCGCGCGACCGTGGGTGCGATCGTCGTTCCGGAATGGAACCGCGCGTTCCTGGGCGTGGTTGGCGAGGGGGCGTGGGAGGTAGCGGCGGACGGTTCGCGTACGCCGATCCACGTGTCGACTCGCGATTCGATGATCGGGGCGTCGTTCGTCGTGTCGCGATCGCGCGCGCCGGAGCGTGTCAAGGCGCTCGCCGCGTCGATGGGGGCGCGGGAGGCGGTCGCGCGCGGCAGCTCCGGCCTGAAGGGGGTGCTCGTAGCGACGGGCGTCCACGATGTCTATCTTCAACCGGGCAACGCGGGCATGCGTTGGGACGCGTGCGCGACGGAGGCGCTCGTTTGCGCGGCCGGCGGCGATTGTACGCAGGAGGACGCGACCCGCTTCGATTACGGTGGCGATGAGATCGTCAACGCGCGCGGGCTCGTGGCGACCAACGGCCTGCTCCACCGCAGCGTCATCGCGGCGCTGCGCGAAAAGTGGCCGACCTGAGACTCGGTTACATCCCCCAGACGAGTGCGATGTTCAGCCCCACCAGGAATGTGGGCGCATTGGAAGAGTCGAGCGGGAAGTCACCATAGCGGAAGAAGTCGGCAACGCCGCCATCGAGCGACAGATCGAAACCAGCCGAAGGCGTGAGCAGATGTCGCCATCCGATGCGAAGGCGCGGCACGAAGGCGCCCAACGACCCTGCGGCGGCCTGCGCGCCGGGCTGAACGACGAGGTGCTCGTAGCCAAGACCCGCCGCGAGAATCAATTGGTTCTCGTATTCGGCGTCGAGCGGCACGCGCCACTCGACGCCGATCTGTGAGCTAAGCCCCGAGATGATGACCGGATCGACGGCGGTCGCGTTGAAATGCTCGTAGGCGGCTTCGCCGAACAGCGACGTGGACGGCCCGAACGAATAGCGCAGCTCCACGCCGATGCACTCGGCCCAGGTTGCGCCATTGCCGAATGACGAACCGGCGTAGAGCCCAAGCGGGGCGAGCAGAGCCCGGTCTGGGCTCACCAGCCATTTATGCACCGAAAAGAACGGCGCGAGAGACCAGCCCTTCGCGCGCCGCAGCGGAGCTTGCAGCGGATCGTCCTCGCGCTCCATGTACTCCATCTGGTCGCGAGGGGCGGCGGAGCCGGGCGTCGCCACGCTCCCCTTCTTGGCGGCGGCCGCGGCGCTCGCTCCGCCCTCGACATCGCCCGGCACGTCGGTCGACGCCGACGAATACCCCAACGTCTCTTGCTCCAGCTGGGCCAGTCGTTCGCGCACGGTGTCGGCGTCGGGCGCGTCCGGGACCGCAGTCAAATACGCGCGATAGTCATCGATTGCGGGGTACGGCTCCCCGAGCCGTTCGTGGCACACGCCACGGTCACGCCGGAGCGTGGGGTCCATCGAAGCGTCGATCGCAACGTCGAATGCTTGGAGCGCGCCGGACCAGTCGCCCGCCCGCAGGCGCGCGCGACCAACCTCGCCCTGCGCCTGCGCGCCGCGCTGCTCGCGACGCAAATTGAGCGGCTGGGCCTTGTAATGGCCCGGCTGCTGCGACGGCTCTTGCGCGCCGGCCGAGCCGCCCAGGAGCGAACCCAGCGCGAGCCCGCACGCAGCGACTGCCTTGCGCATGACTCCCAGCGTAGAGCATGGCAGCCCCCCAGGACGAATTAGCAGCTATTGCGGCGGCGCCGGCGGCGGCATCATCGGGGGACGCCGCATGGGCATCGCGATCCGCTGCATCGGCCCGATGCGCCCCCCATCGCCCATCGGCCCGGACGCGGCGGCGACCGGCGACGCCGAGGCGGCCAGCGCCGCGCCGGAGATGACCCAGGTCACTCTCGCGAACCGGGTCGCGTTGTGGAAGTTGCCCTGCCCGAGAATCGGTGACCAGGCGACCCCCGCGTTGTTGTGCATTCCGTAGAAGTTCATTCGCCACACGTCGCCGGACTTGGGCGGGTGGTTCGCGGCCTTCGCGTAGGCCGCCCAGGGAATAGCGATCTCGACGTTGTACCCGGTCGGCTTGCCGTCCGAGCCCTTCTCGACTTGTACGGCGCTCTTCAGCTTGGGGTCCCAGTCCTCGTGGCCAAACGGACCGTTCGGCCCACCGTTCGGCTGCTGGAGCGAGTCGAACTGCGACTTGAAGACTTTGTTCTGCGGGTTGATTTGCAGCTCGTAATAGTCCTTGTTGTCGCCGCTGGGATCCGGGTCGACCATCATCTCGACCGTGTCCTGCTCCCACAGCTTGGGCTGTCCCGCGGCCGTGAAAGCCTTCGGCTGCGACTTCGCGTCCGTGAAGCCGGTGTAGAAGCCCGCCTGCTGCACCTGGACGAACGCGTACAGGTTCTTTTCGTCCCAAAGCAGCTTTGCGGACGCGTTGACCGGGAACGAGGTGTTTGGCTTACCCGTTCCAACGTCGACGAAAGGGCCGGTGCTCGCGGCGGCCCCCCATTCGGGCTCGTCGGCTTTCCCATCGACCGTGATCTTTCCCGCTTTGGCGAGCTGATTCACGATCAGCGAAACGTCGTTGGCGGTGTGCTCCTCCGCCTGCTTCGGTATGACTCCCGTCTTGAGTCGGCCGACGATCGCGCTGTTGTCGCCGTCGTTCGGACCGCTGACGATTCGCAGTCGAGAGTCGCCCTTCCAGATGCCTACGTAGATCCCGACATCCCCTTGGACGTCGTCGGGGACTTTGTACGTCTGCTGGTCGACGTAGATCTTTCCCTTCTCCCAGCGCTCGGGACCGAGGACCTGGTGACCGTTCTTCTCTTCCCGCAGAGGTCCGACGAAGTCGAGGTTGCCCATCTTTCCCCCGACTTCGTCCTTCGTATGCGTGAAGAGCAGCCAGCCCTCCTCGATGGTGTCGTCGCACCGCCAAAAGTACGTCAGCTTGGCCTCTTGACCCGGCCGCGCGAGCTCGGGCTCGAACTTGTAACCAACGAGGTGCGCCTTGTTCTCGAAGTTGACGTCCAGCTTGTGCGGGAGGTCCGCCGGGACGGCCTCGAGGATGTTGGCTTTGAGCCGTTCCTTGTCGTCCGAGCTCAGCCCCTTGCTGCCGCCCACGCAGGCGACGCTGACGAGGCTCCCCACCACAACCGCGAAAAATCCTTGGCGTTGACGCATGGCGGGGCTTTGTACCAAGCTTTTCGGTGAGCTTCTAGTCATTGGTAGCCGATGTCCGCGGTCAACGCGATCCGGCTCCTCGCAAAGTCACCGATCCCGCGCGCGGCCTCCCGCCCGGCGGGGTCGAACAGCACGGCCTGCGCCACCGACAACTGCAGCGAAGCGCGGACTACGCGACCGCGGGCGTGGAGCTCACCCGTCGTGAGCGGGCGAAATAGCGACACGTGAAACGAGGCCGTGAGCATGAGCACGTCGGGCACCGTCGATGCGACGGCAAAGAAGGCCGCGTCGTCGAGCATCTTGAAGAACACCGAGCCGTGCAGCCCTCCGGCCGCATGGTGCATTTCGGGTCGGGCTTCGCACCAGATCTCGCATTCGCCTTCACGCACGACGACCCGCGGCAGGTACGCTCGATTGATCGGCGCGCCGAGATACATGCGCTCGAGTTTGCGATGGTGGTCACTCATGGGTCGCAGGGCCACCCGCGAGGCTACCCCGTCGGCGCCGGCCCCGCCGAGGGCCTTGCACCGAACGTCGGCCCGACGATCTATCGCCGGCTCTTTCGGCGCGCTTCCTTCTCCCGCTTGCGCTGCGCCTTCTTGGCGTTCCGCTCCGCCGCCGACAATGCCCGCATCTTGGTCATGCTGTCCGCGCCGGGCGCCATCCCGGGCATACCCATCCCTGGAAACCCCATGCCCGGCATCCCCGGAAGGCCCATCCCCATGAGCCCCGCGGGCCCGCCCCCTGCTGCCATCTGCTTTCGGAGCTGCTTCGCCATCGCGACGTTCTTCATGCCCGGCAACCGTCCGAGCATCCCCATGTTGGCGCCGAGGCCGCCCATCATCTGCTTCATGAAGAGGAACTTCTGTACGAGCTCTTGCACTTGCTGCTCGGGCTGACCCGAGCCTTTCGCGATGCGCGTCGCGCGCGTGGGCTCGCGAATGAGGGCGTTGGGATCGCGACGCTCGAATTGTGTGAACGATTGGATGATCGCTTCGATTCGGACGAGCTCCTGGTCGTCGATGTTTGCGCCGGGCGGAATCATGTCGCCCATGCCCGGCATTTTGGCGATGAGATCTTTGATCGACCCCATCTTCTGAATCATGCGCACCTGCTCGAGGAAGTCGTCGAGGGAGAAGTCGCCCTCGAGCATCTTCATCGCCTTCTCGGCCGCATCCTTCTCGTCGACGACTTCCTGAAAGTCCTTCATCAGGCCGACGACGTCGCCCATGCCGAGCACACGGCTCGCCATGCCGTCGGGCCGAAACTCTTCGAACTTGTCGAGCTGCTCGCCGACTCCCGCGAACAGCACGGGCGCTCCGGTGACTTCTTTCACGCTCAACGCGGCGCCTCCACGCGCGTCGCCGTCGAGCTTGGTGAGAACGACCCCGGTCAGCCCCAACCGATCGTGGAACGCCTTCGAAGTCTTCACGGCGTCCTGGCCGATCATGGCATCGATGACCAGAAGGACATTGTCCGGCCGGACGGCCTCCTTGATGTCGGCGAGCTCTTTCATCAGCAGCTCGTCGATCGCCAGCCGGCCGGCGGTGTCGTAGACCACGACGTCACAGCTTCCCTTGTGCGCGCGCGCATGCGCCAGGGCCTGGGTGCAGATGTCGAGGGGTGACGCACCTGGAACCTCGAACACCGGAACGCTGGCCTGCGCCCCCAAGATCTTGAGTTGCTCGACCGCCGCCGGGCGCTGCATGTCCGCCGCCACGAGCAGCGGCTTGCGTCCCTCTTTCTGAAGCCAGCGTGCGAGCTTCGCGCACGTCGTCGTCTTGCCCGAACCCTGCAAGCCGACCATCATGATCCCGGTGAGCTGCCCCTTCGGCGCGAGCGCGAGGGGCGGCGAATCGCCGCGCGACATGAACGCGACGAGCTCGTCGTGACAGATCTTGACGAACGCGTCGCTCGCCGAGACCTTCAGCGACTGTCCGTCGGCGCCCTTTGCCCGGATGCGCACGACCTCGCCGAGCGCCTTCTCCCTGACTCGGGCCAAGAAGGCCTTGACGACTCCAAGCTCGACGTCTGCCTCGAGCAGCGAGAGCCGGACCTCGCGCAGCGCCGACTCGACGTTTTGCTCGGTGAGCTCCGTAAGGCCGGCGAGGCGGTTCTTTGCGGCTTTGAACCCCTTGGCGAGGGCGTCGAACATGGGCGGGGGCTTAGCACATGTCCGTTCGCGAGAAGCTCCGCCAGGAGGGATACCCTGGTGCGGGAGCGGGACGAATGCACCGCCGTCGAGATGGTATCAAGCGCGCGGAGCGGCGGTGCACTAGGCCCCGCCCGCCGGGCGAAGCCCGGGCTGCTCGTCCCGATTGCAGATCGCACGCAGGTCGTCGTCCGAGAGCTCGCGCTTCTGGTCGGCGAGCTCCTGGAAGGCGCGAAAGGCCTGGGCCAGCTGCTCCGAGCCGAGGTCGAAACCGAGGGCGCGAGCCCGCGCAGCGAACCCCGTTCTGCCCGAGAGCTTGCCGAGGACGATCTCCGTTCCTCTGGGATGGCCGATCTGGGCTGGATCGATGCACTCGAAATTGAGGCGATGCTTGATGACGCCGTCTTGGTGGATGCCCGACGCGTGGCGGAAGGCGTTGCGACCGACGATCGCCTTGTTGGCGGGGACGGCGATGCCGCTCCGATCTTCGACGAGCCTCGAGAGCGGGTAGATTCCCGTCGTGTCGACGTCGGTATGAACCCCGAGGATCGCGCCGTGAACGGCGATGCTCATCACGACCTCCTCGAACGACGTGTTTCCTGCACGCTCGCCGATGCCGTTGACGCATAGCTCGACCTGCCGTGCGCCTGCGCCGATGGCAGCGATGGCGTTGGCGGAAGCCATGCCGAGATCGTTCTGCCCATGGAACGAAAGGACCACGCCTTTCAGCTCAGGGACCGCCTCGCGCAGGTAGCGGAAGAGATCCGCGATGTGCTCCGGAAGCGCATAGCCGACCGTGTCGGGGATGTTGATTGTCGTCGCGCCTGCGCGGACCGCGGTGCGGACGAGCTCTGCGAGAAAAGGCCGATCGGCGCGCGTCGCATCCATCGGCGAGAACTCGACGTCGCTCACCGCGTGGCGCGCCCGGGCGATCATGGCCGCGGCGAGCTCGAGCACCTCCGCGTGGGTTCGGCGCAGCTGGTGCTCGAGCTGCACGTCGCTCGCGTTCACGAACACGTGGATGCGCGGTCGCGCCGCGCCCACGAGCGCTTCGGCCGCTGCGTCGATGTCGCCGGCGATGCACCGAGCGAGGGCGCATATGCTCGCCGTGCGGACGCGCTGCGCGACCGCGTGAACCGCCCGCCATTCGATCGGCGAGGCGGCCGGAAAGCCCGCTTCGATGACGTCGACACGCATCGCCGCGAGCTGTTCGGCGATGTCGAGCTTGTCGCGCTCGGAGAAGAGGACGCCGGCGGATTGCTCGCCGTCACGCAAGGTGGTGTCGAAAACTGTGACTCGGTCGGACATGGCGGCTCCTGCTTACGAATGCGGGGCTCGGCAACGCGGCATCGCGATCGGAGAAACGGTGGGTAGGGGGCCGGTGGGTTCTACGACGGACTATGTAGCCCTACCCGCTGCGATCGGCGAGCCGGGGTAATTCTTCAATCGTGCGAAGCTCGGGCGCCGCTTTCGGGACTGCGCTCGAGAGCGGTGGATCGTCATGTGCGGGACCCTCCGGACCCTGTGGAAAACCACTGAACAAGGCGTGCACCTCGATGGGACTAGCTGTCGACTGCTTGTGGGGAGCGGCTGTTCACTAGCCGCCTTTCGTGCAGCCGCCAAGAAGGCTCCGCCGAAGGGGGACGAGTGGGCCCTCTCGCGCGATTCCCTTCCTTCCTGCTTCGGTCTGGGGGAGGCCGACTGGGCCCCAATGACGCCCGGTTCGGAAGGAGCGGGCGAGCGGTTGACGGGGCGGGAAAAGCACCAAGGGGTGGTAGGCTTTTGTTTTGACGCCCCAAGATATTGGGGGTAGAAGCTCGAGCCTGGGCTTCGTTCCCTGCCCGTCGCCGAAAGCGGCGTCGGGGTCTCGTGGCGTAGGGGGGGAAAGGGTCCTACACGGTAGAGCTCCGGGGGAGAAGGTTGCACACGCAGCCAGCGAGGCCGCGTGAACGAGGAGGTATTTTGTGCGTGACTGAACGGATGCGGGGTCAGGGCTAGACAGTTAGTTCAGAGGAACGCGCGTGGAGGCTGATCATGGCATACTCGACCGACTTTGGCGGGAACGGGGCGACACACCTGAAGGCGCGCAACGAGCACAAGGCGGCGGACAAGGTAGACAAGGAGAACGTGACGGCGAGCCGAACGCACACGCGCGATAAGAGCGGGAAGCGGGCGAGCGGCGCCAAACCCGCCGCCGCCCCACTCGGCGTCCGCATCGAGCGCCGCTTCTCCACGGCGGGAGCCGACCCCCTTGACGCCGTCGTCTACGAGCGCCGCTCGAGCACGATCACGAACCAGGACGGAAGCGTCGTCTTCAAGATGGACGGGGCCGAAGTTCCCGCGAGTTGGAGTCAGCTGGCGACCGACATCCTCATCTCGAAGTACTTCCGCAAGGCAGGGCTCCACGGCGACAAGGACAAGGGGGAAACGAGCGTTCGCCAGGTCGTGCACCGCCTCGCGCACACGATTCGCCGAGCCGCCGACGACTTTGGCGGCTACTTCGCCACCAAAGCGGACGCCGACGCCTTCGAGGCCGAGCTTGCCTTCTTGCTGGTGAACCAGCACGGCGCCTTCAACTCGCCCGTATGGTTCAACCTCGGGCTCTGGCACGAGTACGGCATCGCCGGCTCGGGCGGCAATTGGGCATGGGACTTCGACGCCGCCGGCGTCGCCGAGACCGAGGTCGCCTACGAGCGCCCGCAGTGCTCCGCGTGCTTCATCCAGGCGGTCAAAGACGACCTGATGTCGATTTACGACCTGGTGAAGTCCGAGGCGCGCCTTTTCAAGTACGGGTCGGGCACGGGGTCGAACTTCAGCACCATCCGCGGCAAACAAGAAAAGCTCTCCGGAGGCGGCACGTCGTCGGGGCTCATGTCATTTCTCGAAGTCTTCGATCGTGCGGCGGGGGCGACCAAGAGCGGCGGCACGACGCGGCGCGCGGCCAAGATGGTTTGCCTCGACGTGGATCACCCCGAGATCGCGGACTTCGTCGAATGGAAAGTACGCGAAGAGAAAAAGGCGCACGCGCTCATCGCCGCCGGCTACGCCGCCGACTTCAACGGCGACGCGTACCACACCATCAGCGGGCAGAACTCGAACAACAGCGTGCGCGTCACCGACGAGTTCGTGCGCGCGGTGCTTGCCGGCGGCAAGTGGCAAACGCGATTTCGCACGACCGGCGAAGTCTGCGACACCTACGAGGCGAAGGACCTCTGGCGCAAGATCGCAGAGGCAGCGTGGGGGTGCGCCGACCCTGGAGTGCAGTACGACTCGACGATCAACCGCTGGCATACCTGCCCGAACTCGGGGCGCATCAATGCCTCCAATCCGTGCTCCGAGTACATGTTCCTCGACGATACGGCGTGCAACCTCTCGAGCGTGAACCTCACGAAGTTTCTTCGCGAGGACAGCACGTTTGACGTCGATGGCTATCGCCACGCGTGCCGCATCTTCTTCATCGCGCAGGAGATCCTCGTCGATCTTTCGAGCTATCCCACCGCGAGCATCGCGCACAACAGCCACGACTACCGCCCCTTGGGCCTCGGCTACGCGAACCTCGGCAGCCTTCTGATGTCGCTCGGGGTCCCGTACGATAGCCGCGACGGGCGCGCGATCGCAGCAGCGCTGACGGCGATCATGTGCGGACAGGCGTATAAGACGAGCGCCGAGATGGCCGCTTCGAAGTCACCGTTCGAGGGCTACGCGAAGAACCGAGAACCGATGCTTCGCGTCATGCGGATGCACCGCGACGCGGCCTACGACATCGACCGCGACGCCACGCCGGTCGAGCTCTACCGCGCGGCGTGCGACGACTGGGACGCGGCGGTGCGCCTCGGCGAGACGCACGGCTATCGCAACGCGCAGGCGACGGTGCTCGCTCCGACGGGCACGATCGGCCTGCTCATGGACTGTGACACGACGGGCATCGAGCCGGACTTCGCGCTCGTGAAGTTCAAGAAGCTCGCCGGTGGCGGATACTTCAAGATCGTCAACCAGACCGTACCTCGCGCGCTGCGCCGCCTCGGGTACACGGAGCGAGAAGCTCAGGAGATCGTGGCCTACGTCTCCGGTAGCAATACGCTTCTCGGCGCGCCCCACGTGAACCGGCGCACGCTCCGAGAAAAGGGACTCACCGACGGAGAGCTCGACAAAGTCGAGGGTGCGATCCGCGGGGTGTTCGACCTCGACGGCTCGTTTGCGGCGTGGGTGCTCGGCGAGGCGGCGTACGAGCGGTTGGGCGCGACCAAAGACGTGCGGTCGCGCAAGGGGTTCTCCCTCCTCGAGCACATGGGCTTCTCGAGGGCCCAGATCGACGAGGCGCAAGACGCGATCATCGGTCGCATGACGATCGAGGGGGCGCCGCACCTTCGGACGGAGCACTACCCGGTGTTCGATTGCGCGAACCGTTGCGGCAAGCACGGCCAGCGATTTCTCGCTGCGATGTCGCACGTTCGGATGATGGCGGCCGTCCAGCCGTTCTTGAGCGGCGCCATCTCGAAGACCGTCAACTTGCCGAACGACGCGACCGTCGACGAAGTGCAGTCGATTTACGAGCAGGGGTGGCGGCTCGGGCTCAAAGCGGTCGCCCTCTACCGCGACGGATGCAAGGCGAGCCAGCCGCTCTCGTCGACCGGCGACGAAAAGACCAAGGAAAAGCGCGAGCCCCTGCTCGCCCCCATGCCGCTAACGACCGAGGCGACGCAGCAGCTCACGCTCCCGATCGCGCCGAACACGCGACTGTACGGGCAGCGCGCGCGGCTGCCGAAGAAGCGGCACGGCTTCACGCAAGAGGCTCGCGTCGGCGGGCACAAGATATTCCTTCGAACCGGCGAATACGACGACGGTCAGCTCGGCGAAATCTTCATCGACATGCACAAGGAAGGGGCCGCCTTCCGGTCGCTGATGAACTGCTTTGCGATGAGCGTCAGCGTCGGCCTTCAATATGGCGTGCCGCTCCAGACCTACGTCGATCAGTTCACCTTCACGCGCTTCGAGCCGCAGGGACCGGTCGAGGGGCACCCGTACGTGAAGTTCGCGACTTCGATCGTCGACTTCATTTTCCGCACGCTCGGCGTCGAGTACTTGCATCGGCACGACCTGGCGCACATCAAGCCTGAGGACTCGGCGCCGGTGGACACGACGCCGGTTCATTTGCTGTCGCCCACGCAGCCCCCGCAGGCGCGCTCGATGGACAGCGCGCCGCTGCCGCACACGCGTGAGGCGCTCGCACGCAGCGCGGCGATGAGCGAGACGCTCGGTGATAGCGCTGGCGCCTCGCCGCTCGACGCGCAGCTCGACACCATGATGGGCGACGCACCGGTCTGCGACGTATGCGGGCATATCACGGTGCGAAACGGCGCCTGCTACAAATGCCTCAACTGCGGCAACTCGATGGGGTGCTCGTAGGCGGTGACCACGCGGCACGACGGATCGCGTCGGATCGCGCGTGAGGGCCCGCGCGTATAGAATGGACCCAAGGGAGCCACATGACCGCCCGCAAATTCTTGAACGCTCTCGGCGACGTGATCGACGCCGTCGAGCTCTGGTCGGCGAGCCGCAAAGGTCGCCTGTCGCCGGAAGAAAAGGACCTTCTCGGTGCCTATGAGCGCTACCAGACGCTGAGGCAGCGCCCGCGCAGTGTTCCGCCGCCGCGCGCGAGAGGCTTTGCGCCCGACGAGCAACCCACCAAGCAGCGGAAATCCCAACTGTAGCTATCGGAGCGAGTGCGCCGAAGCGCGGTAGCGCCGTCGCTCCACCATGTTCGACTCCGCACCGCGCATCGCCGACGAGTCCCAGCTCCCGCTCGCGGGGGTCCGGTCGGTCATCCGTCTTCTGGCAGAAGGGGCCACGGTGCCCTTTATCGCCCGCTATCGCAAAGAACAAACCGGCGGCCTCGACGAATTGCAGATTCGCGGCGTCGAAGAGCGATCCGCCTACCTCACGGAGCTCGACGCGCGACGGCGCGCCATCCTTTCGGAGATCGAATCGCAAGGAAAGTTGACGCCCGAGCTCCGGGCGAAGCTCGAGGGCTCCTGGGTCAAGGCCGCCCTGGAAGACGCGTACCTGCCCTTCAAGCCCAAGCGCCGCACGCGGGCGGCAATCGCCAGGGAGCGCGGCCTCGAGCCTCTCGCGAGACGAATTCTCGAGCAGTCGGCGATGGGCGCGATGCAAGCGGTCGTCGCCCCGTTCATCGACCCGGGGAAAGGAGCACCCGACGCGACGAGCGCGCTTGCCGGAGCGCGCGACATCGTCGCCGAGACGATCGCCGACCGAAGCGAGGTGCGGGCCTTCGTCCGCGACGTCTTCAAGAAGGACGGGCTCCTCGTCAGCAGGGCCGTGAAGAGCAAAGTAAGCCAGCCGACCAAGTTCGAGGCCTACTACGACTTCCAGGAGAAGGCGCGATCCATTCCTTCGCACCGCTTCCTCGCCATCCGCCGGGGCACCGAAGAAGGAGTTCTTCGCATGTCGATCGACGTCGACAAGGAGGCCATCGGGGCTCGCATCGCGATCTTCGCCAAGCATAGGCCCGCCTCGCCGTTCGCCGGGGAGCTCGCGGCGGCGATTGAAGACGCCGTCGCCAGGCTTCTCTGCCCGAGCATCGAGGGAGAAGTGCTCGGCGAGATGAAAGTCTCAGCCGACAGAGACGCCGTGGTCGTCTTCGCCGAGAACCTTCGCCGGCTCCTCCTTGCGCCCGCCCTCGGACGCAAGGTGGTCGTCGGCGTCGACCCGGGACAGCGCACCGGCTGCAAGTGCGCGGTGGTCGACGACACGGGCAAGCTCGTCTTCCACACGGTCTTCCACCTGGTGTCCGGCGACGACGCGTTGGCGCGCGCCCGCCAGACGCTGCTCGCACTCCTCGGCAAACATTCTCCGTTCGCCATCGCGGTCGGCAACGGGACACACGGACGAGAGACCGCGGATTTCTGCAGAAGCGTCGTCAAGGGCGCGGGCTCGAGCGCGCTCGTCGTCATGGTGAGCGAATCGGGCGCCAGCGTCTACTCTGCAAGCGACGTCGCGCGCGAGGAACACCCGGATCTCGACTTGACCGTCCGCGGAGCCATATCGATCGCCCGCCGCCTCCAGGATCCACTCGCGGAGCTCGTGAAGATCGACCCGAAGGCGATCGGCGTCGGCCAGTACCAGCACGACGTGCACCAGCCCACGCTCAAGCGAAAGCTCGACGAAGTGGTCGAGAGCTGCGTCAACGCGGTCGGCGTGGAGCTCAACACGGCGAGCGCCCTTCTCTTGTCGCACGTCGCGGGCTTGGGCGACGCGCTCGCCAAGCGCGTCGTCGCTCACCGCGAAAACAGGGGCGCCTTCCGAACACGCCAACAATTGCTCGACGTACCCGGCCTGGGACCGAAGGCCTTCGAGCAGTGCGCGGGATTCGTCCGGATCCGCGGCGGAGCGAATCCGCTCGACGCGAGCGGCGTCCACCCGGAGCGCTATGCGCTGGTAGCCCGCATTGCCGCGGACGCGAACGTCGCGCTGACGGACCTCATCGGCCGAGCCGAAGCGATCGCGAATATACCGTGGTCGAACTACGCCTCCGCCGACGTCGGCGGGCCAACCTTGGAGGACATACAGGCCGAGCTGGTGAGGCCGGGTCGGGATCCGCGCAGCGCATTCGAGGCGCCCGCGTTTCGCGACGACGTCCGCAAGCTCGAGGACCTCGCTCCGGGAATGGATCTCCAAGGAGTCGTCACGAACGTGACCGCCTTCGGCGCGTTCGTCGACGTCGGGGTGCATCAGGACGGCCTTGTCCACGTCTCGCAGCTGGCCTCCCGATTCGTGCGTGATCCGCACGAAGTGGTCAAAGTGGGCGATACGATTCACGTGCACGTGCTCGAAGTGGATCTCGTGCGAAAGCGGATCGCGCTGAGCGCCAAGCCAAAAGGACAGGGTCCGCACGCCGGCGCGAAGGACTCCCCGCGCCGGAGCTGAGTCGTCCGCGCGCACCTCCGGAGAGCGCGCGGGTCACTCGATCGCGCGGCACCGAACGATGGCGGGCACCGAGAGCGCGCCATCGAGCTCGTCGACCGGGCGACCGCGCAGATGAGCGAAGGGATAGTGTTCGCTCGAATGCATTGACCTCCGCTCGCCCGCCGGGCAAGCAACATTGCCCCGTCTGCGGAGATCCCTGTACGCTCGCCGGTCGATGAACCGCGTGATCGTTCGCCGCCGGCTGCACATTCTGGGTCTCATGGCATCGCTCTCTCTCCTCCTGCCGGGCTGCCCGAAGAAGCAGCCCGTCGCAGTGGAAGACGCCGAGCCACCTCCGCCCCCGAGCGCGCCGACGGTGACCGAGATCGCGCCGTTGACGGAAGCGACGGACGCCGGCGACGCCGCGGCGGAGGCGGCGAGCCCCCCGAAGAAGTGGGTTGGCCCGGCGGTGACACCGAACCAGTCGAAGCTCGCGGCGTGCTGCGCCGCCATGCGCTCGCAAGCCAAGCAGATGGGACAGTCCCCCGAGGCGTTTCAGCTCAACGCGGCCGCGGTTCAGTGCGACCTCTTCGTGAAGCAGGTCGGGCCCCAGGGAACGGCGCCCGAGTTCGCCCAGGTCCGGCAGCTGCTGACGAGCGTCAAGCTGCCGTCGGCGTGTCAGTTCTAGTGCGGTCCGCCGGTTTTGCTGGCGGCGTTCGGCCTGGCAATCAACCGCAGAACTTGTGCCGAGCGGCACTCGTCCGTCGGATCGCGCCACCATAGCGGGCGGGGCGATGCTAGAGCCCGCCCCCATGCGCAAGAAACGACGCTGGCCGTGGGTCGTGCTGGCCATCATCGCGTTGCTCCTCGTCTCCAAGCATTTCTTGCTGGACACAGCGGCAGCTGCCGGCAGCGAGTACTCCATCGACGTCGATGCGCTCCATCGCGCCGCAACGGCTTCGGGGCCGCTTCCCCAGGGCATCGAAGTGGAGAAGGTGGGCGAGTTTGCCTTCCCACAAACGCTCGTCGTCGCGGGCGATGGATTTCACATGCACCCGATGGTGCTGCTTTCGCACCGCGTGATGTGGCCGGACCACTCCATCGTCATCGACACGGCGATGAGTCCCGAGGCTGCGAAGAAGCTACCGGGCAGCAAGATGGACGTCGCCGCGTTCGGCCGGGTGCAAGTGGCGATGCGCAAGGCGAGTGCGATCGTGTTCACGCACGAGCACGTGGACCACGTCGGGGGCGTTGCCAGCGCCCCCGATTTTGCGGCCATCGCGAAGAAAGTACGCATGACCACCGAACAGTGGAACGGGCCCTCCCTAGAGCGCGGCGACTTTCCACCGGGCGCGCTCGCGAGCCTCGATCCCCTCTCCTACCAAGGCCTCTACGCGCTGGCACCCGGCGTCGTGCTGCAAAAGGCTCCCGGTCACAGCGTCGGCTCTCAACTCTTGTACGTCGAGCTCGCGAGCGGCGTGCGCTTCCTTTTCGTGGGTGACATCGCCTGGTCGTCCGAGAACATCACGCGACAAATCGGCCGCCCAGGGCTGGCCACCCTGCTCATGAAGGAAGACCGACCCGCCGTCGCGGCCCAACTGCGGGCCTTCGCTCGGTTGCCTGCGGACGTGCACGTCATCGTCGCTCACGACCCGATTGCGCTCGAGAAGGACCTCGAGGCGGGCCTGTATCGTCGCGGGTTCAGCGGGCTCGAGTGACATTCATTGTCGAGTTCGCGCGCTACATCGGGGGAGGCGGAGGCGGAGGCGGAGGCGGCGGGGGGGGCGGTGGCGGCGGCAGATCGATCGGCTCCCACTGCGGCGTGTGGTTGCTCTGCGGCTGACCGGCGAACCCCGCGAGCGTCGCGGTCGTGTGCTGGTTCCAGATGAAGATGCCGGGCGTGGTGGTCAGCGAGCCCGCCGCATCGACGACCAGCGACGAGAGGTAAAGGTGCGACGTGCTCTCGTTTTGCACGTTGCTCTTGGGACCGAACGGCACCTGGTTGCGAGACGAAGAGAAGATCAGCCAGTAGTAGGTCTTGCCGCCGCATTTCGGATACTCGGGCGACCACTTCGGCCAGCTGTTGTTGATGCCCGGGCTCACGACGCCCGTGCACGCCGGTGGATCGTTGGCGACGAGGCGGACGGGTGTTCCGCCTGCTGCGGGAATCACGTACACCTGCGCCTTCGTGTCGTAATACATGTTGTCGGCGACCGGCGAACGGTTGAACGCGATGAATTGGTCATCGGGTGAAAACGCGGGGTAGTACTCGTTCCACGCCGGATCGGACGCGCCCTTGATGGGGGCCGCGGCGCCGCCCATGCCGCCTGCGAACGGCACCGACCAAAGGTCGGCGGTGCCCAAAGCGAGCCGGCCGCTCATCGAGGCCTTCGTCGACGCGTACACGATCGTGTCGCCCCCGTGCGCCCATGCGGGCGAAGCCACCCCGGACGTGTCTCCCGTCCGCGCGATGATGCCCCAGGTCGTTCCATAGTTGGCCGCCATGCCGAGCGAGAGCTGATCGCCGCTGATCGTGCCTCCATCGGTGGGCGCGATCGGCGGCGCGGTCGTCGACAGGTCGATCCAGCCGAGCTGCGACTTGGCGGACGTATCCCACGTATTGCCCCCCTGGTACCCCCAAGGCGCGATCGGCGCCGCGGCCGGTCCGCCGTCAAATGCGGCCGCATTGAAAGTGCTCTCGTCCTGGAACGACGCCACGACGATGTGCTGGGCGAGTTCGTTCCACACGTGGGGTGAGAACGTCATCATTCCGAGCCATGGCATGCTCAGGGCCTCGGCGCCGCCCGGCGTCAGCCAAGGGGGAAGCTTGCCGGTGTCGTTCGGGTCGACCATGGCGGTGACGCCATCCCACGGATACGTCTCGACGAACGTCACCGAGCTGCGATCGGGCACGGCGACGTGACAGCCGATGCACGCGGCCGCGCCTTTCGACGCGCCTCTCGTTTGAAGGGCTCCGTTCTCCGCGCGCGCTTGCTTCCATTGCACCTGGGACACCGTGAGCGCCGTGGCGACGTTCTCGTCGCCGACGCTGAAGCTCTCGAGCCACGACTGCGGGGAGGGTGGCGTCCAGGACGAACCGACAGCCGCCCAGTAAATGATGGTGCCGTTCGCGAACGCGGGCGCGATCTGGAACTTCACCGACGAGCTCGTCGGCGTGCCTCCGGTCGCCGCGACCGCGCTGACCGTCACGGTGACGTCTTCGCCCCACGTCGATCCGGCGATGGCTTTCCAGATGTCCGCGGGAATCTCCCAAGTCTTGCTCTTCGTATAAACGACCAGATCGTTCATTTGCCGATCGGCGTGGATGCGAATCTGGAAAATCGTTTGCGTCGCGCTCGCGGGAGTGAAGCGAATCCGCGGGCGCAGCCAGTTGTTGGGAAAGAGCGAGCCGTCGGGAGGCTCCACGATGCAAGGCCCGCCGGTCGCGGCCGCCGCGGCACTGAAGAGCGGCGCAAGGGTGGCGACCGCCTTGGCCGGGATCTGCGACCCGTCATCGGGGTGCTGCTCGATGTATTCGTGCGCGCCGTCTTCGACGAGCTCGTCGCACGTTGGATCGCACGACCGACCGGACGCACACGTTCCCGACTTGTTCTCCGAGAGCGCGGCCGAGCCGTCGCCTGGGCCGCCCTCGCCCGCATCCATGGGCGGGACAGCCGCCGGGATGACGATCGTGCCGCCGCTCGACCCCTGCGGAGGGGCTGCGCTACCGGGCGACGTCCCGCTCTGCACGACGCCCCCGTCCTCGGCGGGCAGCACCGTGTCGTTCGACACCGACGACTTCACGGCGTGCGCGCAAGCCGCAGCCCCGACCAGCCCCACGAGCATCCAGGAGCGACGACTCACGACCGACGTATAGCCCACTCAGGGAATCCAGTCCCCGGCCGGCCGTCTGGATCGTACTCACCGCGTTCCGTCGTTCAATCGAACTGCCCATTTATCGTGGGACCATAAACGCCATGGTCGAACCTTCGATCGCCAAGCGGAGCCCCCAAGTGCGTCCAACCAAGGCCACGCCGGAGGGGCGCAGCGCAGGCTGCACAAGACGACTACGGCTGGGGGGTCGGGGGGAGCGGCCGCGCTCCC